>JACCDV010015705.1_pt1 | contig 24871 bp, 25 predicted proteins | sample 7446131 | NCBI WGS metagenome assembly JACCDV01 (sample SAMN15323448, study PRJNA562643) | freshwater metagenome | isolation source: river surface water | place: USA:Blue River Watershed | collected 2017-08-17
AAAGTAGCCTTATCGTCCACTCCTAAAATTGCCCTATGTCTTTCAATTCGCTTCATATAATAGATTAATCAGCCGCGAAGCTACAATCAAATTAGGTAGAAACAAAAAAAGCCCCCCATGAATGGAGGGCTTTAATCCTTTAAATGAATTTGTAAATCTTACTTTACTTCTTCAAATTGCGCATCTTCTACTGTATCATTTGCAGCAGATCCGCCATCTTGAGCACCTGCATCTGGTCCAGCAGCATTTGCGCCACCCTCAGCTTGTGCTTTGTAAATGTCTTCACTTGCAGCAGTCCATGCAGCGTTCATAGCTTCTAAAGCAGCAGTTACTTGTGTAACGTCCTGTGCTTGGTGTGCTACTTTTAATGTTTCTAAAGCTGATTCAATTGGTGCTTTTTTATCAGCAGGGATTTTTTCACCAAATTCCTTCAATTGTTTCTCGGTTTGGAAAATCAAACTATCGGCTTCATTTAATTTTTCTACTCTTTCTTTTTCTATTTTATCAGAAGCTTCGTTCGCTTTCGCTTCGGCTTTCATCTTTTCGATTTCTTCCTTCGTTAAACCACTACCCGCTTCGATTCTGATTTTTTGTTCTTTACCAGTTCCTTTATCTTTTGCACTTACGTTTAAGATACCGTTCGCGTCAATATCAAAAGTCACTTCAATCTGAGGTACACCTCTTGGTGCTGGTGGAATACCATCCAAGTTAAACATACCTAAGCTCTTATTTTGAGCAGCCATTGGGCGCTCACCTTGAATTACATGAATCTGAACACCAGGTTGGTTATCGCTCGCTGTTGAATAGATCTCTGTTTTCTTTGTAGGAATGGTTGTGTTAGATGCAATCATTGTTGTCATCACACCACCCATTGTTTCAATACCTAAGTTCAAAGGTGTAACGTCTAATAACAATACATCTTTTACATCTCCAGTCAATACACCACCTTGGATACCTGCACCAATTGCAACCACCTCATCTGGGTTTACTGAACGGTTTGGCTTCTTACCAAAGAACTTTTCAACTAGCTCTTGTACTTTTGGAATTCTTGAAGATCCACCTACTAAAATTACTTCGTCAATTTGAGAAGTAGTGTAACCAGCATCTTTCAATGCAGCTTCACATGGCTTCAAACAACGTGCAAATAAACTATCTGCAAGTGACTCAAATTTTGCTCTTGTTAATTTTAATACTAAGTGCTTTGGAACACCGTCCACAGCAGTGATATAAGGTAAGTTGATTTCTGTTTCTGAAGAAGAACTTAATTCAACTTTCGCTTTTTCAGCTGCTTCTTTTAAACGTTGTAATGCCATTGGATCTTTTCTTAAATCAATTGCTTCTTGATTCTTGAATTCATCCGCTAAGTAATCCATAATTACTTTATCAAAATCATCTCCACCTAAATGCGTATCACCATTGGTAGATTTTACTTCAAATACACCATCTCCTAAGTCTAGGACAGAGATATCAAAAGTTCCACCACCTAAATCGAATACAGCAATTTTTTGTTCGATGTTCTTTTTATCTAAACCATAAGCTAATGCCGCTGCAGTTGGCTCGTTCACGATTCTGCGAACATTCAAACCTGCAATCTCACCAGCTTCTTTAGTTGCTTGTCTTTGTGCATCGTTAAAATAAGCAGGTACAGTAATTACTGCATCTGTTACTTCAGCACCTAAATAATCTTCTGCAGTTTTTTTCATCTTCTGTAAAACCATAGCAGAGATTTCTTGCGGAGTATACATACGATCTTCAATTTGAACACGCACTGTATCGTTATCTCCTTTTACTACTTTATAACTAGCCAAGCTTAATTCGCTTGTAACTTCATTGAAACGACGACCCATAAAACGCTTCACAGAAGAGATCGTGTTTTCTGGATTTGTGATCGCTTGTCTTTTAGCTGGATCACCTACTTTACGCTCTCCATTTTTTAAGAAAGCTACTACCGATGGCGTGGTTCTTCTACCCTCGTCATTTGCAATTACTACTGGCTCACCACCTTCCATAACTGATACGCAACTATTTGTGGTACCTAAGTCAATTCCTATAATTTTTCCCATAATGATTGATTTTCAATGATTAATTCACTACCATAGTTCAATCTTTATGCCATTCTGTCGAATAGGCAAAAATGGCATAAATGTCAGCTTTAGCCCTTTAAATTGGGACTGAAATGGCATAAATACATGGAAAAACGGGAAGAAAAGGCAGTTGTGTTAGACTGTCTTGGTCTTAAATGTGAAGTTCTTTTGGCTTGTATAGCTGAAAATAACCACAAAAAAGGTGGTCACAATCTTGGAAAAAGTAGCATTCCAGCCTAGTCCTTCCACAAATAATTTTAGAAAAATGTAGTTCAGGAAGATGCATCCCAAGACCACCATAAAATATCGGAATAGCTGCTTGCTCTTACGAACTGATGTTTCCTGAAAGACCACATAACGGCTCAAATAAAAGCCTATCGGGAAAGTGACAGTGAAACTAATCATGAAGGATGCGATATGGGGACTAATCGTCAACCAACCCAAATGCACAGGAAGGGTCTCTAAAATGTAATTATAGGAGATAAAGAATAATAGAATATCTAAGACAGTATTCCCACCACCACATGCTGCATATCGAAAGGTTTTCAACGGCATGAACCTCCTAAACAATGGATACATCCCATCAATTAGGTCTAGAATTAATTTGCTTATAAATTCGTGTACTTTCAACATGTATGCGTAAAGGTAACCTTAATTAATTACTTTTGCATTCGGTAATCCTATTTTATGCAATTGATCCAAAATTTAAAGCAGGCCACTGCAGACGCCATTCATTCCATCTATCAAGTTCAAATTAAATCTGAACAGGTATTGGTGAATGCAACCAAGCCAGAAATTGAGGGTGATTACACCATTGTGCTATTTGCTTTTGTAAAACAATTAGGCAAAAGCCCCGATGAATTAGGCAATGCATTAGGTGAAGCGATTATGGCTAGTATGCCAGGAACTATTACCGCTTTCAATATTGTAAAAGGCTTTTTAAACTTTACAATAAGTGACCAGTTTTGGTTGGACTATCTACAAGCAACTGATACTAGCAAATTAGTGACGCCGACAGATAATCCAAAAAAAATCATGGTGGAGTATTCCTCCCCTAATACCAATAAGCCTTTACACTTAGGACATCTTAGAAATAATTTTTTAGGTTGGAGTATTGCAGAAATATTAAAACTACAAGGTAATGATGTAGTTAAAACTTGTATCGTAAATGATAGAGGGATTCATATTTGTAAAAGTATGATTGCATGGCAATTATTTGCAAATGGCGCAACACCCGAAAGTACCAATATGAAAGGTGACCACTTTGTAGGTGATTATTATGTGAAATACAACGATGCATATAAAGCGGAAGTTGAACAATTAATTTCTGGTGGCATGTCCAAAGAAATTGCAGAGCAAGAAGCCCCTATTCAAAAAGCGGCACAAGCTATGTTATTGAAATGGGAACAGGGGGATGCGGACACCATGTCGCTTTGGAAACGCATGAACGAATGGGTGTATGCAGGGTTTGATGTAACGTATAAAAAAATAGGTTCTGATTTTTTCAAAACTTATTACGAGAGCAATACCTATTTATTAGGAAAAGATTTAGTGGATCAAGGTTTATCAAAAAAAGTATTCTATCAAAAAGAAGATAGCTCTGTGTGGATAGATTTGACGAGCGAAGGCTTAGACGAAAAAATAGTTAGAAGAAAAGATGGAACTTCCGTTTACATTACACAGGATATTGGCCTTGCTGAACTAAAGCAAAAAGAATTCAATACCAATGCAAGTATTTATGTAGTGGGTGACGAACAAAACTACCATTTCAAAGTATTGAAATTGATTTGTCAAAAATTACAATTACCTGCATCAGACGGTATCTACCATTTAAGTTATGGCATGGTGGAATTACCTACCGGCAAGATGAAGAGCAGAGAAGGCACTGTGGTGGATGCGGATGATTTAGTAGACGGCATGATACAAATTGCAAAAGAAAAAACAGAATCACTTGGAAAAGTAGATGACTTTAGTACTGAGCAATTAGAAAAATTATATAACACGATTGGATTAGGTGCATTAAAATTCTTCTTATTAAGAGTGGATCCTAAAAAGAAGATGATCTTTAATCCAGAAGAAAGTATTGACTTTCATGGTTTCACTGGTCCTTTCATTCAATACACTCATGCAAGAATAAAAAGTATCTTAAGAAAAACAGGCACTACAGTGCAGCAAGTAGGCAATTCAATGTTGCCTTTGGAAAAAGCGCTTGCAATGCAGTTGGCTCATTTTTCGGCAGAAGTGAATGAGGCTGCAGAAGCATTAGACCCTTCTAAATTGGCAATTTATGCTTTTAACCTAGCTAAATTATTCAATAGCTTCTACGCAGAACTTTCTATAGCCAATGCGGAATCAGAAGAGAAGAAAAACTTAAGAATTCAATTAGGTATTTTGACTGCAGCTACATTAAAACAAGCCATGCAAACATTAGGTATTGAGGTTCCAGAACAAATGTAAGGCTCGGAGAGATTAAAGTACAATTTGAAGAAGTTATTCCCCTTCAACAAATCCCCATTCTGTTTTTAGTTGAGCGAGTTGTTCTGCAGGCAAACTACATGTGTCATAATGACCAGCGTTTCTTTTTTGTCGCATTGCTTCATATATAGTCACTGCACAAGCCACAGATATATTTAAACTTTGTATGATCCCCATTTGCGGGATAATAAAATTACCATCTGCCAGTCCACGAAGTGTTTCAGAGACCCCATCATGCTCATTGCCAAAAACAAGTGCTATCGATTGAGTAAAATCTATCGAATGTAAATCTATTGCATCGCTTGATAAATGGGTGGTTAAAATGGTTTTAAATTTTTTACGTACATCCGTTACACATTTATGAACGTCATCGTATTCATGAATGGTTAACCACTTAATAGCACTGCTGCTGCTTTTATAGCCAAAATGCTTATACCTAGGTAATTCGGTGCTCAATACATATACTTCTTGTATACCTACGGCATCGCAGGTTCTTAGCACTGCCGAGATATTATGCGGATCCTGTACATTCTCCATGATCAAGGTCAAATTTGATTGACGTTGATGCAAGACTTTTAATAATTTTTGGGTACGTTCTGGTGTCATATCATTATTTATCAAAAGGCATTCTAAATGCAACCCCTAATCCTGGGTGCATTAATGGTTCAATCATTCCATTTTGATTGTTAAAACTATAATTTAATCCTACCCCATTTAATTGAGTCATTAATAATGGGCCATCCATATCCACATAATCTAATTGAGGTAAAAATTGTGCAATGGCAGCAGAACCAATTACAGATTCATTCATGCTACCCATCATTACTTTTAAACCTAATGCACCTGCTTCTTTGATCATTCGTAATGCAGGTGTTAATCCACTACATTTTGTCAACTTGATATTGATGCCATCAAAATAATTGGCACAAGTAGCTACATCTTTTTCACTCACACAGGACTCATCTGCAAACAAGGGCAAAATAGCTTGTTGTTTTAATTGTGCCATGCCCTCCCAATTATCTTTAGCTAAAGGCTGTTCAACCAATTCAACGCCTAAATTCGCCAAAGCTGGAATTTTCAAGAGTGCCTCTTCGGTTGTCCATCCTGCATTGGCATCCACACGAATTGGCTTGTCGGTATGCTTTCTTAAAGCAGTAATCATTTCAATATCATATTCCGTGCCTACTTTCACTTTATAAATAGGCCAAGGATGCGCTTCCATTTTTTGTACCATCTTTTCAATAGGATCAATCCCTAAAGTGTAATCACAAATTGGTGGTTGTTTTGAACCAGTAGTTTCCCATTGGGTATTCCACAATTGATGCAATGGTTGTTTTTTCATCTGGCCCCATAAATCCCATCCAGCCATATCCAATGCGCAAACTAAAAATGGATCATTTGGAAAAAGATGGTGCAGAAAATGCCAAAATCTTTCGGGATCAATTAATGCAAATTTTTCAATTAATTTTCTTTGCTTTTCTAACTGCGCCATCATATCTGCAACTGTGACATTGTAATACACAATCGCAGGGGCTTCTCCAAAGCCTGACCAATTACCCAACGATAAGCGCACCATCAAACTATGTTGATGCGTTTTTGTTCTACCATTTGAAATGGTAAATGGATATTCGAAAGGTAAACTCTGTTCCCAAAAATCTAATTGCACTTGTACTAATTTTAATTATGCTCTTCCACTTGATTGAATCAAATGAAACCATTCTTGATTAAATTGTTCTTGCTCTATCAACTGTTCTAAATTGATATGCATTCTATACCTCCAATAATGCTTGGGATTTGCTGGAACATTAATGCGTTCTTCATTTGGATCTGATCTTCTTAATGATTCATCAATGCCCATAAAATCTTGCAATTGGAAGATGGCCCACATAGCAGGTGAATATAAATGTTGTGATAAAATTGCTTTATTAACCCATCCATCACAATAGACTGGCGCTTTACCTTGTTGCCCCATTTCATACTGATAAAACTGTTGGGTCTTTGCAGGATCTTCTTCCCACCATCCTCTTATTGTACTTGTATCATGTGACGAAGGAGTAACCACACTTAAGTATGGCGCATCGTTTGGATGGAAAAATGTTTTATGATTTGCTTTTGGCATACGTTGAACTTCTAAACTTAGCATCCCCAATTGATACATCACATGTGGCACACAGGATGGAACCAATCCTAGATCCTCGCCACAAATCAACATATTCGTGGAGCGCTTTAACATGGGTAATTTTTTCATTGCTTCTTTTTCCCAAGCAGCATCCTGACGCCTAAAGAAATAGTCATCATACAATTCATGCAATTTGTTCTGTGTGCTTTTGTTTAAATGATTAAACGAGCTCGTATGTCCAATATTGAATCTGAAATGATAGGTTTGTGGCTGATCGCCCTCAAGCAAAATAACATTCGAAATTAAATCGTATAATCCTTGTTTTATTTTAGCATTAAATGCTGTCTGTTCCAATTGTTCAAAATGTTCTTCAACAGCGCGTTGTGTTTTAAATGCTGGTAACAAAGCAAAATGTTCATCCCCTATTGATTCCAAGAAGTTGGACTTTACATAATTATTGTCATAACCAAATACTTGAAACAAAATAGTTTCATTGATATAAGGCATCGTGAATCGGTAATGATCAAAAGCAATTCCTTTTGCATTCAATTCATTGATACTAATTGGAATCGCAGGAACAAAATGTCCCAAAATGCCTTCTACAGCGTGCATTGGAATACTCCAAATTCTAAAGAAACCTAAAATATGATCAATCCTGAATGCATCAAAATAGTATTTCATTTGATCAAACCTAGACTTCCACCAAGCAAAACCATCTGCTGCCATCTGATCCCAATTGTATGTAGGGAATCCCCAATTTTGTCCAGATACGGCAAAATCATCTGGCGGCGCGCCAGCTTGCTTATCCATATGAAATAAATGAGGATGCTGCCATGCGTCTGCACCAAAGCGATAAACCCCAATAGGTATATCTCCTTTTAATACAACCCCCTGTGCGTGCGCATAATCAGTAGCTGCCTTTAATTGAAGGTGTAAATGATATTGTACAAAATAAAAGAAAGCGATTTCGAAATAGGTTTTAGATTTACTATCTGCTAATTGGTCAATTTCTGCTGCATTAAATTTAGCATAACTAGGCCAAGCATTAAAATCTATAGACCCATGCAAATCCCTTAAATAAGAAAATGCACTATAAGGAACCAACCAAGTTTGATTGTCCTTAAAAAATTGTTTAAATGAAGTTGTCGCTAAATCTTTTTTCCCATTAATAGCATACACCGCTTTTAGTGCTTTCCACTTCACAGACATTACTGCTTCGTAATCAACTACAGTCAAGTTATTCAATGCTATTTGTTGATCCAATGCATCTTGAATTAAATGCGATTGATTGGAATCCACCAATTCAGATAAGCGAATATACATTGGATGTAAAGCAAAAGCAGAAATTGCAGCATAGGGATAAGAGTCCATCCAACTATGTGTTGCAGTGGTATCATTGATTGGTAATAGCTGAATTAATTTTAAACCAATTTTTTTAGACCAATCTGCCAATAATTTAATGTCGCTAAATTCTCCGACACCAATGCTTTGTTTAGATCTTAATGAAAAAACAGGAATGGCAACGCCTGCTCCTTTCCATTGATTGTGTCCTACCTGTGCAAATCCGTCTTGGACAACAACTAACTTATTTTTACTAACTGGCTCATACAATACCCTATTGTTGCCAGATTCAAATGCAACAAACTTTTTTAGTTCCGTATCATAAATACCAAACTTATACACCAAAGGAAAATCGCATTTGCTTAAATTTAAAGCAATCTCAAAATAAGGTTGATTTATTATTTTATTTAATGGCAATGCTTTATTAGCATCCCATCCACCAATTTCCTTAGCCTCTCCTATGATACAAATAGTTTGATTTGTAGTTAGCAAAGGTGCTTTCACTCTAAAGACATGGGTTGTATTTTTTGGATGGTCTGGATTTACTTGTTGCCCCTTGCTTTGTAACAACACATTTGCAAAAGGAGCCGTATAAAATGCATTATCAGTATACCCAGTAAAATTCCAGGCATCAATCAAAACCAATTCCTTTGTGGCCAACTGATCAACGATGATGGATTTATCTGAACCCCAATCAAAAATTCTAGTTCCATCTTGATTTTGAATAAAATAACTATAGCATATTGTTTCGGCCTTCAATAATCCTTTTGTTGCTAAATGCAAGACCCAATAGTCCTCATTTAAATAAACCATTGGCACAGCCTTTTCGATATTGCCATTGCCTAATAAAGGGTGGTTTCCAGTAATGTAAATAGTTTGACCAAAATTGGTCTTAAATCTTAAATGGAAATTCAGTTTTTCAATCATATTCAATCTTGTTTCGAATGGCGTTAAAGATAATTACAAATTCAATGAAATAGCCTTAACTAATCAAATTATTGTATCTTGCTTTCGACCAAGAATGGGATCAATGGACAAAATAATTATCTATACAGATGGCTCGGCAAGAGGCAATCCTGGACCAGGCGGTTTTGGTGCCATTTTGATATGGGGCGATAAGGTCAAAGAGATTGCCGAAGCCTATCGACATACCACCAATAATAGAATGGAGCTATTGGCTGTGATTAAAGCGATTTCAATTTTAAAGACGAAAAAATTACCGATTCTTGTATACACAGATAGTAAATACGTAGTTGAATCTGTAGAAAAAAAGTGGTTAGATAATTGGATTAAAACAGACTTTAAAGGAGGCAAAAAGAACAAAGACCTTTGGCTAGCTTTCTATGAACTTTCAAAAGTATATAAAGTTAAATTTCATTGGGTGAAAGGACATGCCGACAACCCTTATAACAATCGTTGTGACGAGTTAGCGACTATGGCTGCGGATACAGGCCCTTGGCAAACGGACGAATTTTATGAAGCAATAGATCCTAAGAAATAAACTATAAATCATAAAAAAGCCGCTCATTTACAAGAAAGGAGCGGCTTTTTATTAGTATCTACTACAATTAGCTTTTAACTTTAATCGCTTTTAATTTAGGCTCAATCAATTTTAATCCGCCAAACATCACTGCACCAAAAACAAATGTGCCTGCTACACTATATCCATAAAATGGCAAACCGTCTACCATTGTTTGAAACAAACCTGAAGCAGTCAAAGGACGTTGATAACCACCAAAGCTAGCCCAAACCATGAAATTTGAAACAAGGAAATAAACAGTTGGAGCAGCAATAAAATTAGCTGCGAACTTGCTTACTTTGTTTGTTTGTAACCCAAATCCAAATACTGCTGTTGCAGCAATTAATAAATAGTTTTGCCATTGACCATCATAAAAGCCTTGAATGGTTGTTAAATGGTTCACATATAAAACTTGGTATAATAAATCGGACAAAAACATAGAAACGATTGGTAACAAGAATGCAAAATGTTTATTTTTTACAAACAATGAACCACTGAATAAAGCAATTGCAATTTGAGGTGCAAAACCAAATGGTCTACCTGGCAATACTCTATACAATGCACTTGTTACAATCATTATAATTAAGGCAATCACTATTTCTTTGTTCAGTTTCATCAGTTGCTATTTAAAATATTATTTATAAAAACAAATATACATAAATGGTTAGTTTTAAGAAGGATTGATTTTCCTCAAATGTGTATAATTCGGTTATGGCACAAAAGATTTGAAAATTACAGCCGTTTCCAACCCGCTTGATTGGATATGATAGGTAGACCCAGCCTTGACTGCAGCCAATTCACCGGCTTTTAAGTCTATCCCGTCCAAAAGTACCTCCCCTTGCATCACTAAAAACATTTCAAAGGAATTGGTCTGGTTTGTGTAAGCTTCCCCCTGTGATAAGGTGATTTTAGTTAAACCAAAATCGGGTACAGGACAAGGGAATTGAACCTCATTTGAATTTTTCAAATCCCCATTTAGAATGTTTGGATAAGTTGGCTCAAATTTTATATGCTCAAGAAGCTCTCCGATATCAATATGCTTTGGGGTTAGGCCGCCTCTTAAAACATTATCGCTATTGGCCATCAATTCAATATTTTGGCCTTCTAAATAAGCGTGCAAAAGTCCTGCTCCTTGAAATACCCCCTGGTATTTAGGAACATTGACAATATTTAAAAGATAGATAGAAAGGATGCCTTTGTCAATATTGGATACTGGCACCTTACCTCCATAATATTTATTGGCCCACCAATGTGGATGCGATTTATCCACTTTTCCAGCAGCAACTTCATGCACAGCAATTTCCAATAAAGGTTTTAATATTTTATCTGCTGCAGGTTGGTCAAGGCGCATAAAATGACCATATAAGCCCGCATAATCCTCTAGACCAAATACATCTAATAATGATTGTAGAGGGGCAAGACTAGATAATCTTTCTTTGAGTGCATTAGCAGGCATGAAACCATGTAATAACCAAAAATCACTTAAGGCCACCATCACTTCTGGCTTATGATTTTGATCTTTATAATTTCTGTGTGCTGCATCTATCGGTACGCCCGCAAGTTGTTCTTTTAAAAAGCCTTTTTCAGCATTTTCCTTTGAAGGATGCACCTGAATACTCAGCATTTTTTCGACATCAAGAATTTTAAATAAATAAGGTAAAGTCCCAAATTGATCTGCAATGTTTGTACCCAAAAAATGTGCTTTGTTTTCTTGGATCATCTGATCTAAAGCCTTTTGACCCTCGGAGGTTGCTACCAATGCAGGTGCAGAAGGATGCGCCCCCATCCAATATTCAGCAAATGGTTTACCAATGGTATTGTCTAACTGCATCAACTGAGGAATGAATGCGCTACCTCCCCACTCGTAATGCCTATGAATTCCTTGTAATTTATACGCTGTATTCATGTATTCCTTTTAACTATTTTCCTGTTTACTCTAATCAGTTAAATCCGCTTATAATGAGTCAACACAACAAAGATACTGGGTTTTTAGGCGAAAATAAAGCTGTAGACTATCTAATAAGTATGGGTTATACAATCCTATTTAGAAATTGGCGTTATAAACATTTAGAAATTGACATTATTGCAAGTAAAGAAAACTGCTTGCATATTATAGAAGTGAAGACAAGGAGGTCGACTACCTATGGTTTTCCAGAACAGCATATTGATGCGATAAAGATGCAGCACTTAAAAAATGCAGCAGCCTTATTCCAATACCAACACCCTATTTGGAAGATGGTTCAATTTGATGTAATTGCAATACAATTATTCACAGCAAATAGATGGGATCTATTTTTTATTGAAGATGTCTATTTTTGACATTTTTTCAACCATCTTATAGGTTGCCGGACAATACTCCACATTCTGTTTATGTACATGAATATATTCTACAAATTTCTTTTTTGTTAAATGCGGAAAACCAGCGCAGTCAGCCGGTCTTACCTCATAGATAGAACACATATTTGAACTTAAATTTAAGAACTGACAAGGTTTTGAAACATTCACCCAATCCTTGTCTTTTTTATCATACTCCAACCAAGTCGCTTTAAATTCAGCAGGCTTTATTTCAAAATGTGCTGCAATTCTTTTGATGTCAGTAGATGTAAAAGTTGGGCTCATCGATTTACAACAATTCGCACAAGACAAGCAATCTACTTCCGCCCAAACTTCTGTACTTAATGTTGCAGCAATTTGGTCAAGGTTTTTGGGATTTTTATTTTTTATCTTTGTTAAGAAGGATCTGAATTGTTTTGCATTAAGTTTAACTTTCTGCTTAAATGACCTTAAATTTACTTGCATAGGATTTTGAATCAGACACGAAATAAACTCTTTATCAATGAATTATCAAATCTTTTCCTAAACTAGTTTTAACCAAATGAATTGGGATATCTATAAAAAAGGGTTTAAAGCTTTCTTACAATTAGAGAAATCATTGAGTGTGCATTCTGTAGAAGCATACTTGAGAGATATAGATAAATTAGCAACTTATCTAGAACCAATTAAAACAATCCATACCCCTGCAGATATTGAAATGACGCACTTACAAGGTTTCATTCAAAGCATTGGTGAAATAGGCATGGCTGCTACATCTCAGGCTAGAATTATATCCGGTATTAAATCTTTTTTTAAATATTGTTTGATTGAACAGATTTGTACAATCAACCCTACTACTTTATTACCAAGTCCAAAGACAAGCAGAAAACTACCTGATGTATTGAGCTTTGAAGAAATAGAACAAATGATTGGAGAGATTGACCTTAGTAAACCAGAGGGCGGAAGGAATAAGGCCATTTTGGAAGTGATGTATAGTTCTGGACTTAGAGTCACAGAGGCGATTCAGCTAAAAATATCTTGTTTGTATTTAGACGTTGGATTCATTAGGGTGATTGGTAAAGGCGATAAAGAAAGATTAGTACCCATAGGATCTGATGCCATTAAGTATATCAAATTATACAAGGACACCATTAGGGTACATCAAACACCAGCAAAAAACTGTGAGGATATTTTGTTTCTAAACAACCGAGGTAAAGGGCTAAGCAGGGTCATGATATTTTACATCATCAAAGACCTTATCCTTAAAACGGGTATTAAAAAAACCATCTCCCCCCATAGCCTTCGTCATAGCTTCGCCACGCATTTAGTAGAAGGAGGCGCCGATCTAAGGGCTGTACAGGAGATGCTAGGCCATGAAAGCATTACGACCACGGAGATTTATACCCATATCAATCGAGATTTCCTAAGGGATACCTTGGATCGTTTCCACCCAGCCTTTCAAAAAAAATAACATGATAAACGCCTAAAATAAATTAGGTTTGTTGTTCAAAATTAAGAAATATGAAAAAGATACTTTTTGTAATTGGAAGCTTTTTGAGTTTAACGGCAATGGCGCAAGTAAAAATGCCAGCTCCTAGTCCAACTCAAACTTTAACACAAGAATTCGGATTAGGTAAAATCGAAATCGTTTACTCAAGACCTAGTTTAAAAGGTCGTTCTGTTTTTGGTGCAGGTAGTTTATTAGCCCCAATTGGTGATGTTTGGAGAACAGGTGCAAATGGTGCCACTAAATTAACATTCTCTGATCCTGTGACGATTGGAGGTAAAACCCTTCCAGCAGGTTCTTACGGTTTATTTACAATTCCAGGTACTTCAGAATGGACAATTATTTTCAATACCAATTCTAAAGGCTGGGGAAGTTTTGACTACAAAGAAGCAGAAGATGTGGTTCGTTTAAAAGTGACTCCAGAAACCACTGGAAGTACAACAGAAACTTTCACAATTGGCATTGACGCAATCACTGCACAAACAGCAACTATTTATTTGAAATGGGGCAAGACAAAAGTGAATATTCCTATCAGCACAGACATCAGACCAGCAGTTCGTGCACAAATAGAAGCGGCATCTGCTGCTGCAACTGTGAATCCGAATATGTATCAATCTGCTGCAACATTTTATTTAGAATTAGACAACGATTACAACAAAGCATTGGTATATGCGGATAAAGCAATTGCTGCAAATGCAAAAGCATATTGGTTGCATTTATTAAAAGCAAGAATTCATGTTGCATTGAAAGATAAAAAAGGTGCTAAAGCAAGTGCTGAAACTTGTAAGCAAATGGCGACAGAGGCAAAAAATATGGACTATGTAAGATCTGCTGATGAGATCTTGAAGTCATTATAATATTGATACAAGTTTTCAAAAAGCCCTTCCGTCAATCGGGAGGGCTTTTTTTGTACATTTGTAGTTCCAATGCGGAGGTGGCGAAATTGGTAGACGCACTACCTTGAGGTGGTAGCGCCCATACCCGGGCGTGGGAGTTCGAATCTCCTCTTCCGCACAAACCCTGTCATAAAAATGACGGGGTTTTTATTTATATTTGTCTTATGTCAAATTACAACGTAACCTGCCCCAAGTGTCAACATAGCTTTGAACCAACCGACGCTATTCGCGACGAGATTGAAAAAGAATTGCGTGGAAAAATGACCGATTGGCAAAAAAAGAAGGAAGAAGAAACCAATCTATTATTGGCGGAACAAAAAACAAAAATACAGAACGAATTAACAGAACAATTAAAAAAGAATATTGCTGGCGAGTATGAACACAAGCTTAAGTTGATGCAAGACAACGAAGCCAATATGAGTAAGCAGGTGAATGAATTCAGACAAAAAGAATTAGAATTCTTAAAACAAGTACATGCCATTCAAGCCAAGGAAGCTGAACTTGAATTAGAATTACAAAGAAAATTAAATACAGAAAGAGAAAGTTTAAAAGCACAAATACAAAAGGAAGAAGCAGAACGCCTGTCAATTAAAGACCAGGAGCATGTATTGAAAGTAAAAGAACTAGAAAAGCAATTAGAAGACCAACGCAAACTCGCCGAGGAAATGCGTCGCAAAGCAGAACAAGGCAGTATGCAAATGCAAGGGGAAGTACAAGAATTGTTGTTGGAAGAATTACTTAAGACAAGCTTCCCTTTTGACCAGATTTCAGAAGTTGGAAAAGGTGTTCGAGGTGCAGACTGTATTCAAATTGTACGCAATAGTCTTGGACAAGAAGCTGGTAAAATTATTTATGAAAGTAAAAGAACCAAAGACTTTAACCAAGAGTGGATTGATAAATTAAAAGCGGATATGCGCAGTCAAGGCGCAGACATTGCAGTGATTGTAACTCAAACCTTCCCTAAAGAATTGGATCGTTTTGGCGAAAAAGACGGCGTGTATATTTGCTCTTTCCAAGAAGTAAAAAGCGTTGCCTTATTATTAAGAAATGCAATTCTGAAAATTCATGATGCAAAGAAGAGTCAAGTAAATAAAGGAGACAAAATGAGTTTTCTTTACGACTACTTAACCAGTAATGAATTTAGCGAACAATGGAAAGCTGTAGGAGAAGGTTTTAGACAAATGCGTTCTAGTATTCAAAAAGAAAGAGACGCTATGGAAAAACTCTGGAAAGCAAGAGAGAAACAACTAGAAAAAGTATTACTTAATGCCATGCACATAAAAGGATCTATTGAAGGCATCGCAGGTGCAGATGCCATTCATTTGGATTTACTTGAAGATGATACTACACTTGGTCTAGAGGAAGAATAATATTCTAAAGAATATTTAGTGATAACATGTCACACAGATATAGTCCGTGCCAAAATGGTAATCTAAATTTACATTGATATTGTTCCCTTTATGTAAAATTTGAGCTGGCACAATTCCCCTATCCCCTTTCGTTAATTCAAGGATATTAAAATCCTTCGCAAAATCAATTCCCAATTGTTCGTGCTTTTTATACATGGCTTCTTTGGCTGCCCAAAAAAATGCCAACTGATTCAATTGGTCTTTTTCTTCCAAAGTTTCAATCATTGCTTTCTCCTGATCATTTAAAAACTTATGGGCCACTTTTGCAATGCGTGGATGTATGATTTCGATATCTATGCCTATGGGTTGATCGTCTACCGCACAGGCTGCGTAACCCTTACAATGTGAAAATGAAAAATGAAAAGGCAATCCAATTAAATAAGGCTTCCCATTATCTGCCATGACCAATTGACTCAAATCTGCCTCTGGCATCATTAATTTAAACAACAACCTTACCGCCAAATGTTGTGTCCTTCTTTCCTCGTTGGCTATGGGTACAGCAAGCTGCACATCTGTCTCAAAAAAAGATGCAGGTTCTTGGATAGACCAAATAGCTAAATGAGCTGTCTCGTTAATATTTTGTTGATAAAAGAAAGGCATTTTGAATTAGATTGCGGTCTGTTTTAAAGACCGAAATTAAACATAAATCGATTAAGATGATATTATCAGATACACGCATACTAGAAGAAATCCAAAAAGGAACCATTAAAATTGAACCCTACAATCGTAAAGATCTTGGAAGCAATAGCTATGACGTGCATCTTGGAAAATGGTTGGCCACCTATGACAATGCTGTCCTAGACGCAAAAGCGCACAATACCATTAGCTATTTTGAAATTCCTGATGAAGGATTTGTATTAGAGCCAACTGGTTTTTATTTAGGTGTCACTTTGGAATATACCGAAACACATGCACATGTACCTTTTTTAGAAGGCAAATCATCCACTGGTCGTTTGGGTATTGATATTCACGCAACCGCTGGTAAAGGTGATGTTGGTTTCTGTGGTTATTGGACCCTAGAAATTTCTGTTAAACAACCTGTTCGCGTTTATAAAGGGATGCCAATTGGTCAATTGATCTACTTCCCTGTTGATGGAGAAATCGAAGTGAGCTACAATAAAAAAGCAAATGCTAAATATAGTGGCCAACCAGAAAAGCCTATCGAGAGTATGATGTGGAAGAATCAGTTTTAAGACGATACGCCCTAACCCACTTCAATACATCTGCATAACTATCCAATCCTGCAGCTTGTTGATTCCATTTTAAGAATTGATCATACAACTCATTGGATGCTTGAATTTGCTTCCCTGCTCTTGCAACAAAAAAAGCTTTAATCTCTGCTCTATCATTTAATACATCAGGACTTAACATTGCTTTATTTTTTGCTATCTGTGCTTTCCATGCATCAAACCCTTTTGTTCCTGCAATTAATAATAATTGTGCATCCTGGGCATATGTGAACATTTGCAATAACATGGAATACCTTAACATCGGGTCATTGGCTTCGGTGGCAACCACAAAAGCTATGAAATTAGCTTCTGTTTCTGATGCATAGCCTAATTGATGTGCCATTTCATGTGCAATGGTATAAGGCTGGGTCATTATGGGTAGGTCTGAACGTATAATCGCTTCTGCTGTGATGGGTTGATAAAAAGCTAGAAATCCAATATAATCCCCCAAATTGGGGAAGATTGCTTTTTTGACACTTTGATTTTGAACTTGAAGCTTAGGATATGCCTTTGATATCCTACCATAAGCATCCTGCACTTTTGCTAAAGTTTGTTCAAAATTGGGAGCTATCTCATTATTATTGGATAGTTCTTTCCTGGTTTGGTTGAGTTCCTGAATCAGTTCATTGGTCAATTGATTGAGCTCGGTTTGTGCAATTTGGACGTTTTTAGGGTTTTGCACTTTTAAATTAAAAGCATTTGTTGGGTCTGGTTGCATGTAATTGAAGCCCCAAATAAACTGAAAAACAACAAATAATCGGATGCCTAACCAAGCAAGCTTAAATAAGATAAAACCAATTTTTTGCCAAATTTGATTCAATCTTTTTAATGAAGTAATGTATTTTATTACATTGATAATCAATAATATAATAGAAATTATATAAACTAGCTCTCCCAATGCAAATGGTATGCTACCAAACAACCACCTCAAACCAATTGTCAAATATTTAAAGAAGCCTTGGTTATAGTAGGTTGCTATTAAATTGGGATAATTTGGCGCTAGTATACAAACAGCAAATAGAAGCACCCAAATGGTAGGTAAAATGAACTTGCTCCAAGCCGGTCTAAATCGATACATTTGCTGAGAATAATTATCTAGTAAAATTAGTATAAACTTTGTCTTTTGACCTATTTTTACTAACTTTGCAACCCTTAAAGTACGGTTATGGGCCATAACAGGACATTTGAAATTCCATTTGTTGGCTTGACAGCTGGAGCGCATGAGTTTGAGTACCGTATTGAGGATCAGTTCTTTTTAGATTTTGGACCACAAGATTTCAGTAATTGTCAAACCAAGGTGAAGCTCCTTATGGATAAGCACTCAGGATTTATGCAATTGCATTTTGATATTGACGGGACCATTGATACCATTTGTGATAGATGTGGGAATCCACTTACCGTTCAACTTTGGGACGAATTCAACTTAGTTGGAAAACTAGTTGATAACGCCGACAAGATGAATAGCGAGGAGGAAGATCCTGACATTTTTTACTTAGACCGTAACGATAGTCACTTGTCTGTAGCCAATTGGATTTACGAATTTATTAGCCTTAGCGTTCCTTTGCAACATATTTGCAAATTGAATGAAAAAGGAAAATCAACATGTAACCAAAAAGTGATAGACCAACTCAATTTCTTTAATGAAAACACTCCTACCGATGCGACATCAAAAACGCTTTGGAAAGGATTGGATCAGTTCAAGGATCTATACGGAAATGATTGAAAAAATTAGAATAGAAAATAAAATATAGTAAAAATTTAAAAAATAAGAGATGCCTAATCCTAAACGCAGACACTCACAACAACGTAGCGCTAAAAGAAGAACACACTATGTTGCTCAAGAAGTAACATTAAGCAAAGATGGTACAACTGGAGAAATCCACGTTCGTCATCGTGCGCACGTTCAAGAAGGAAAATTATTCTATAAAGGAAAATTAGTAGCTGAGAAGGCACCTTTAAAAGCATAATTATTCAATGAACATTGGTATAGATATGATGGGTGGTGATTTTGCTCCACTCGAAGCTGTCAAAGGCGTACGACAATATCTATCCAATAATCAACACAATTTATTTTGCATAGGTGATGCAACCCAGTTGGAAGGAATCTTTCAGCAGCATGGGATTGCCTCACCTTTTTTGCATTTAGTAGATGCACCAGAAGTCATTGGATACCATGAGCATCCTACCAAAGCCTTAAAAGAAAAACCTAACTCTTCTATCGCAATTGGTTTTCGTTATTTAGCAGAAGGCAAGATTGATGCATTTTTAAGTGCCGGAAATACAGGAGCCATGTTGGTTGGTGCCATGTTTAGCATCAAGCCAATTAAAGGTGTTTTAAGACCGACTATCGCAACGCTTCTTCCAAAATTAAATGGTAATACAGGCATCTTAGTAGACGTAGGTTTGAATACGGATTGTAAGCCTGAACAACTAAATCAATTTGCCATCTTAGGCAATTTATATGCAAAGCATATTCTTAATATTAATGTGCCTACTGTAGGTTTATTAAATGTCGGAGAAGAAGAAGGCAAAGGCAATTTATTAGCACAAGCCACTTACCCACTCTTAAAAGAAAATACCTATATCCAATTCATTGGGAATGTTGAAGGTCGTGATGTCTTTAACGACAAATCTGATGTCATTGTTTGTGATGGATTTACTGGAAATGTGATCTTAAAAACTGCAGAAGCAATGTATGATGCTGCAGCACATCAGGGTCTAGAAAAGGACTCCTTTTTTGGCCGTTTCCACTTCGAGAATTATGGCGGCACACCTGTCCTAGGTGTGAACAAGCCTGTCATTATTGGTCATGGAATAAGCAACGCAAAAGCTTTTTCAAATATGATTGCTTTGGCTGAAAAAATGATTGATACCAAGTTCTGCGAAATCATTACTAGCAATTTTGCTAACATCCAATAGTTTTAATTTTTTTAACTTAATTTCACCCTCAAATAAAGCAACACATTTTATGTGGTTAAACAACGTTTTAGAAACAATTGGCAACACGCCAATCATTCGTTTAAATAAAGTAAGTGAGGGCATTCCTGGAACCATCCTAGCTAAAGTGGACTATTTTAATCCTGGCAATTCTATCAAAGACCGAATGGCTTTAAAAATGGTGGAAGTAGCCGAAGCAGAAGGTAAATTAAAACCAGGCGGTACCATCATTGAATGTACTAGTGGAAACACTGGAATGGGCTTAGCCCTAGCTGCAGTTGTAAAAGGATATAAATGCATCTTTACAACAACCGATAAACAAAGTAAAGAGAAGATGGATATATTAAGGGCTGTGGGTGCCGAAGTGATTGTCTGCCCTACCAATGTTGAACCAGAAGACCCTAGAAGTTATTATTCTGTTGCAAGGAAATTGGCAGGCGAAATCCCGAACTCACATTTCTTTAATCAATATGATAACCTGGCCAACAGGCAAGCACATTATGAAACAACGGGGCCAGAAATATGGCGTCAAACAGAAGGTAAAATCACGCATTTTGTTTGTACTGCAGGAACAGGTGGCACCATCACTGGTACAGCTAAATATCTAAAAGAACAAAATCCAAATATTCAAGTTTGGGCAATTGATCCAATAGGTTCTTTGTTAACCCATTATTTTAAAACAGGCGAAGTGGATATGGCCTATGTGCACCCATATATCGCCGAAGGTTTTGGTGAAGATTTTGTTCCAGCAAACTATGATATGTCTGTCATTGACCATTTTGAACAAGTGCCAGATAAAGAAGGCGCATTGATGACAAGAAGACTAGCAAAAGAAGAAGGCTTGTTTTGTGGATATAGTGCAGGAAGCTGTTTTCAAGGGCTTATACAATTAAAAGATAGATTGAAACCAACCGATGTAGTTGTTTGCGTCTTCCATGATCACGGAAGCAGGTATGTTGGTAAAGTATACAATGACGATTGGATGAAATCTAAAGGATTTATAGATTAATGAAAGCTGGATTTTAAGGCCTTGCTAACATCTGTTTGGCGCTTAAATTGTATATTTGTCACTCAATAATTAAACAATGAATAAGTACAGATCGGGCGTTTTATACGGTAAGGAATTAGAAGCTTTATACAACGATGCAAAATCAAATAATTTTGCCATCCCTGCAGTGAATACAACAGGAACTGATACTATCAATGCAGCCATTGAAACAGCAGCTAAAGTAAAGTCTCCTATCATCATTCAATTTTCTAACGGTGGTGCCCAATTTATTGCAGGCAAGGGTATGCCAAATGATAATTTACAAGCCAATATTCAAGGTGCGATAGCAGGTGCATTACATGTACACCAGGTTGCAAAGTTTTATGACGTGCCTGTTGTTTTACATACCGACCATGCATCCAAAAAATGGTTACCATGGATCAGTGCTTTAATTGACGAAAGTGAAAAATACCACAAATTACATGGACAACCTTTGTTCAGTTCTCATATGTTAGATTTATCCGAAGAACCAATCGAAGAGAATATCCAAACCTCTGTAGAATTCTTCAAACGCATGGCGCCATTGGGCATGGGTATTGAAATTGAATTAGGTGTAACAGGTGGTGAGGAAGATGGCGTTGATAATAGCGGTATTGAAAATGATAAATTATATACGCAACCAGAACACGTTGCTTATGCATATACTGAATTAGGAAAAGTAGGTAATTTATTCACGGTTGCTGCTGCATTTGGAAATGTACACGGTGTATACAGTCCTGGCAATGTGGAATTAAAGCCTGAGATTTTACACAATAGTCAATTGTATATTGAAAAGACATTAGGCACAACACCTAAACCAGTTTATTTTGTATTCCATGGTGGATCTGGTTCTCCTCAAAATCAAATTAGAGAAGCGATTGGATATGGGGCAATAAAAATGAATTTAGATACCGACTTACAGTGGGCTTTCTGGGAAGGTGTACTAGGTTACTACAAAAAGAATGAAGCTTTTCTTCAAACTCAATTAGGTAACCCTGAGGGCGCAGATAAGCCAAATAAAAAATATTATGACCCAAGAGTTTGGTTGAGAAAAGGCGAAGAGTCTTTCATCAAACGTCTAGAGCAATCATTTGACGACTTAAATTGTATCAATAGAAACGCTTAAATTAGTCCCCTATGCGTGAAAAAGAAGAAGATATTGAAGTGAACCTAACAGGAGAAGAATTAAATCATTCTGATGCAGCAGATAAATCAAGATGGTTTAAAAGAATCCGCAAAGGTATTAGTACTTCAACCGCAGACAAGAAAGAGACACCAGAAGGTTTATGGACGAAGTGTCCAACCTGTAATCATATTTGTACTAGTTCTGAATTAAAAGAGAATTTGTATATATGTGACAAGTGTAATTATCACCACCGTATTGGTAGTGATGAATATTTTGCCATCTTATTTGACAACCATGAATTTACTGTACTTTTTGATGAAATAAAAAGTAAGGACGCACTTAATTTTACAGATCTAAAGAATTACCAAAAACGTTTAGACGAAATTCATTCTAAAACAGATTTGAAAGATTCTATGCGTGTTGGTGTAGGTAAAATGAATGGCGAAGGTTATGTCGTTGCATGTATGGATTTTGAATTTATAGGTGGATCATTAGGAAGTGTAATGGGAGAAAAATTTAGTCGTGCAGTAGATTATTGTATTCAACATAGACTTCCCTTTTTAGTGATTAGTAAAAGTGGTGGCGCTCGTATGATGGAAAGTGCATTTAGCTTAATGCAATTAGCCAAAACAAGTGGGAAATTATCTCAGTTAAGTGATGCTAAATTACCATTCATCTCCTTGCTTACCGATCCAACATTTGGTGGTATATCTGCCAGCTTTGGTATGTTAGGCGATCTAAATATTGCAGAACCAGGTGCATTAATTGGTTTTGCTGGTCCTAGGGTTATTAAAGAAACCATTAAGAAAGATTTACCTCCCGGATTCCAACGTTCTGAGTTCTTATTAGAACACGGATTCCTTGATTTTATTGTGGATAGAAAAGAACTGAAGCAAAAATTGTCAGAAGTGGCATTTATGTTCAGAAGTTAATGCCAAAAAGAAGTCAATTTTAAATAGTACTTTTGTATCCCGGTGTAGCACATCGGGATATTTTTTATGGCGAAAGCACCCAAGTCAATAGAATTAAACAATAGGCAGGCCTATTTCAACTACCAGATAGAAGATAAATATGTGGCAGGCATTGTATTGATGGGTACCGAAGTCAAATCTATTCGCGCTGGTAAAGTAAGTTTCAATGATTCCTTCTGCTTTTTTGATAAAGGCGAACTATGGGTAAGGTCTTTATTTATCAATGCCTACTCTCATGGCAATAAGAATAACCATATAGAAGTACACGATCGAAAATTGTTATTAACTGCAAGAGAATTGAAAAAAATAGAGGCGAAAACAAAAGAAAAAGGATTTACGATTGTGCCACTGCGCATTTTTTTTAATGAAAAGCATTATGCTAAAATGGAGATTGGAATTGGCCGCGGTAAAAAAGAATACGATAAACGCGAAACCATCAAGAACCGCGATATAGACAAAGACATTAAGCGTATCCTTGCTAAATAACTATTTGTATTTTTAAATTAGACATACTTTCCTGTGTCTTCTTTCTTGAATTCTATCTGTTCCTTTAAGGAAGAGGCATCTGGACGATGGGTGGTTGCATAAGCTGCAATAAGCAGGACAATCAAAATACAAACAGCCCCTAGTAATTCTTTAGGTTCTAGCCAATACCCAATTACTTGATTGATTTTTGCATGTTGAGGTGTACTTAATTCATACCTGATTTCTATTCTAGATCCAATTTTTGATTGGTAGATACTAGGATCTAACGCTACTTGATATTGTTTCCCAGCTTCTTTAAATACAGCATTGACTTTTCCATTGCTTGCTTCGATTAGTGCAGGTATTGTCACACTATCAAAATAGTCTGGTGTTCTGCTAAATGGCAGGTAAGAAAGAAAGCAGAAAATGAATAATATAAGTACCGATTTGATCAATTATGCGGATAAGCTTCTGAAATCTACAGGAACTAATTTACTTACACCAGGTTCTTGCATGGTCACACCATAAATGACATCCACAGCGCTCATTGTTTGCTTATTATGTGTTACAATAATGAACTGTGATTTATCAGAAAACTTCTGAATCATTTGTGTGAACTTGCCAACATTGGCGTCATCCAATGGGGCATCTACCTCATCCAAAATACAGAATGGTGCTGGCTTAATTAAGTAAATCGCAAACAACATTGCTGTTGCTGTCAAAGTACGCTCTCCTCCACTCAATTGTGTAATAGAAGATGGACGCTTACCTTTAGGTTTTGCCACAATCTCTACTGCAGTTTCTGAAAGATTTGTTGGATCTACTAATATTAAGTCACAAGAGTCTTCCTCGGTAAACAATGCTTTGAATACTCTTTGGAAATTCTCTCTAGCGGTATTGTATGTTTCTAAGAATGCCTGATTTGCAGTCGCCTCAACTTCTTGTATAGTCAATAACAAGCTCTCCTTCGCAGTTACTAAGTCATTCTTTTGTTCTAAGATAAAATCATAACGTTTTTTCATTTCGGTGTAAGCCTCAATCGCTGTTGGATTCACCTCACCCATATTCTCTAAACGCTTCTTCATTTTTTCCACATCTTGTTGAAGCTCTTCAAGTGTTGCTTCAGTTTGTCTTCCAAGATCTAAAATCTCTTCTAATTCTACTTTGAACTCCACACTTAATCTTTCCTTCGTTCCAGCCAATTGTAGTTTTAAGTTATTTAATTTATCCTTAATCTCGTTGATCAACTGATCCATTAATTCCTTAGACTTTACTTGAAGTCTTAAAGTACTTTCTTTTTCTTGAAGGGCGGTTCTTAATGTATAATATGCTTGATCTGCTTCGTTTAATTTAAGCTCTTCTGCTTCCTTATTTCTCAATAACTCAACTAAAGCTGACTCAATTGTTGCTAATTCATTGTTGCTGTCTACAATTGCTGAAGATGCTTCTGTTA
>JACCDV010629743.1_pt1 | contig 24846 bp, 22 predicted proteins | sample 7446131 | NCBI WGS metagenome assembly JACCDV01 (sample SAMN15323448, study PRJNA562643) | freshwater metagenome | isolation source: river surface water | place: USA:Blue River Watershed | collected 2017-08-17
AAATACCTTTTTTTTAATGATTCAGTCATTTAAACTTTTGAAATATTAACTAAATAATTTAACATATTTTCAGGTTTGCCAAAATTCTTTTTTAAAAATTCAGTTCTAGCTTTTTGAACTTCAATGGAATACCACCACTTAGCAGGATTTTTAATAATACTTTGCACATGTTCTGCAGCTTCAATTGGATGAGTTTGACAAATTTTAACCTCACACAAATTTTTAAAAAAATCTTTATATTCTTCAGAAATAAAATAAGTATCTCTATTCCAAAAAAATATAGTTGGGACATTCATTATAAGTGCCTCAATGTATGAGGTAGACAAATAATCAACTATTACTAGTTCAGATTCACTCATTAATTTTAATGCCTGAGTTTTAATATCATTATTTTTTTTCATTATTAATAAATCATCTTCAATCATATAATTTTGTTCATATAATAATAATTCCTTGGTATTTTCTATTGGATAATATCTAAATAAAATTTTAGATTTTAATTCTTTAGACAAAGTTTTAAAAAAGTTACTTATAAAGATGAAGTATAATGGGGCATTTTCTGCACACCATCCATATGAAGAAGAAAATGCAGGTCTTTTTGCTGCAGCACCACTAGATATATATGTAATTGTATGTTTTTTTTTCTTCTTTGCTTTGTATTGAAAATTTAAAGCTAAAGAAGATCCAGTAACTAAATTATTTATTTTATTTGATTCCCATCCTAATGTTAGATAAATATCACATAACTTAGATTCCCTATTCACTAAAGAACCAATCCAAGGATGTTCATAATAATTATGTTCATTATAAATTAATTTAATATCATGAATTTCCTTAAGATATGATAAATAAATTGAAAGCTTTGAATCGCTTAACCATGCTTCACTGGTTACATATTTAAAATTAAATTTTTGAATATTTAATTGAGAAATGATATCTTCAAAATTTTCAATATAAATTTTAGGCATGCAATAGGGCAAAGTGCTAAAAAAATATTTATCAAAATCATCGAAATTATTATTGGTTTCTGATAATATTTTTCTTAAACCAAAATCGACAACTTTCTTATGATTCAAAATAAATTGATATTTAAAAATTTTTATTCTTCCATTACTTCTAAATAGAAGTCTGTTTATCATTTTGTTTGAAAAAAAAGATCCTATAATTACAAGATTAGGATCTTTATTTTTATATATGAAAATTAAAATTTTTGTAAGTATTTTTGAAAATACATTTAAATTAAGGTTTCTTTGTATTTTGTAAAATAATTTATTAAGTTGGTTGGTTTCATTTTTAAATGAGGATGCTAATTTTGAATTCGTAATATTAATATTTCTTAAACAAAATTTTGATTCTGAATAGAAGCAGTTGATATAAATACTAAAAAGTTGTTCTTGACCTATATTTGAATGTTGAAAAATTTGTCGATGTTCTTCAAAATCAGTTGGAATCAAATATGATTCAGTGCTTAAAATATTACATTCATGTTTATTTGGATTAAAATTCTTTTTACTACAAATGAACATTTCATAAGTATATACTAAATGTCTATAAAAAGAAATAGAAAGTGCTCTCTCCCAGAATATTTTACTATATTCTTTTTTATTTATATAATTTAATCTTTCTGTAAGTATTTCAATATATTTATCAAATTTAGATTCAATGTAATTATAATCATCAATTAAATCAGATTTACTTGAACGTGTATAATTGGCAACTTCTACATTATCAAAATAATTTGTTTTTACTCTATAAAAAAGATAGGGATCAGATAAAAATATATTTCGATTTTCTTTTATTCTAATATCATCTAAATCTGATACTAGATAATTAAATTTCATTTTAAGAAAATTTGTTTTTTAACAATAAGCAGATTTTCTCAACATTTTCTATTTCTAATTCACTATACATTGGTAAACATAATATTAATTTTGTTATAAGTTCTGCAACTGGTAAATTATCTTTTTTTGCTGATTTGAAATCAGAATAAATTGGAAATTGTGATATTAGAGGATAAAAATATTTTCTTGTATATATTTCATGTTTTTTGAAATTTTCATAAACCGTATCTCTATCAATCCCATATTCTTCATTCTTAATCAATATTGGAAAATAAGAATAGGAATGTTCTACATTTGGAAGATCTGATAAATAATAAATACCTTTGATTGCTGATAATTCTTGCCTATATTTCTCCGCAATTATTTTTCTTTTTGATATTAATGATTTGATATATTTTAACTGTAATAGCCCCATAGAGGCCTGTAATTCATTCATTTTTGCATTTATCCCATATGTAACTACAGAAGTTTCATTAATAAAGCCAAAGTTTTTTAAATTATCAATTTTTATTTTTGATTCTAAATCTTTGCAAATTACCGCACCACCTTCAAATGTATGAAATACTTTTGTTGCATGGAAACTCATTACTGAAATATCACCATATTCTAGAATTGATTTATTATTAATTTTAACACCGAAACAATGACATGCATCATAAATTACTTTTAAGTTATACTTTTTTGCAATTAAATCAATTTTTTCAACATCACACGGATTTCCATATACATGTACCGCTAAAATTGCCGTAGTTTTTGATGTTATTGCAGCTTCTATTTTATCTGGATCAATATTAAATGTATTAGGTTCAATATCGACAAAAACCGGTGTTATATTATTCCAAATCAAAGAGTGTGTAGTTGCTACAAAACTATACGGTGTCGTAATAACCTCGCCTTTAATTTCTAAAAATTGTAAAGAAGTAACTAAAGCTAAAGTTCCATTTGAAAATAAAGAAATATTTTTAATTTCTAAATAATTAGATAGTTCTAATTCTAGTTTTTGATGAAATTCCCCATTGTTAGTAAGCCACTTTTTTTCCCAAATATCTTTTAAATAAACATTATATTCGTCAAGTGGTGGTAAAAATGGTTGTGTAACTAAAATTTTTTTCATTAATTATTTTTTTTCATTTTTTAAGAAATGTGCATCTAATCCAATAGTTTCAAGACCTGGTCTAGGAATTATATAACTAACAACTTTTTCAAGGCTAGCCATTCTGACACCACAATTCATCATTCTCAATTGTAAATCTATATCAGCTGGTTTATTCCATTTTTTTCTCCAGCTATTAATATTGTATTTAAAATATTTTAAATATGATCTATACATCCAAGTTGAATGTCCACCAAATTCTGGAATAGAATCAGTACGATAACCTAGAATTTCTTTTTTACCAAATCTTTCTTCTTCATATAGCCCTGCAACAAATTCAAAATTACCATTTATTGCAAAGTTTAAAAGAGATTCTATATGATCCGATGCCATTATATCATCATCATCGAACCATACAATCCAATCACCTTTTGAAACACTTAATCCTTCATTACCAGGTACACAACCAGCAACAAACCATCTATTAGAAACCTCTATCGGATAATTACCTCTTTTATTTAAATTTATGAAATTGATATTTTGTATATGTGAAAAATTTTTTTTTATCAAAGTACCCGTTTCATCTTGACAATTATCACCAACTATGATAATTTCAATATTTTTATACGTTTGATTTAATATTGAAGGTAAAGTTCTTGTAATTAAAATATCTCCTCTATTATAAGTAGGAATAATTATACTTACCAAGGGATTTATTTTTTTTTTATATTTTCTCCTTGCAAATTTAATTCGATATGGTTCAATTAGTTTAATATACAATTGTAATAAAAAGTGTACAAATACATTATTTATATTAAACATATTTAATTTTATTTTAAAGTTTGATCCATTCATCTGGTATTAAGTCTTTGATTTTTGTTTTAATTTTTTGAGTATGCCATTTTTTCGGAGCAATTATGATTTTTGTAGTATTCAAATTAAGCCATGAGGCCCACCAACTAAATGTACTATTTGCTATGATATTGTGTTTGCATAATGACATTAACCTAAAGTCTTCATAATTCAAATCAGCATCATTATGTTCAATGAAATAATATTTAAAATCGTTTATTTTAAAATTATCACGAACCCATTTTTTATCATCCGTGAATATAAAAAATGTGTAATCTTCCCCTTTTTGTTTAAAATAATCAATAGATCTTTTATAATAATCTAAGTCACATATTTCTAAAAGTTGTTCTTTATATGAATTTGGCACATAGTCTCCTCTTCTTATGTGTAAACTAACTGAATTAGAATTCTCAATTAATTTTGAAAACTCTAAATTCATATCTTCTAAGTTGTTTAAAACTTTAAATTCATTTATAAGATTTTTTTTACTTTTAATAAAATATTTTTCACTAGCCCAGTATCCATCTAGATATGAATTGGTATCACAATTAAAAACTTCAGAATCAAAGTTTAGTGTTTTTTCTTTGAATATATTCAAACCTTCTAAATCTTTTTTAGAAGCATATTTAGCACTTATATTAAACTTATTTAATGTAAAATTGTGTAATTTATATTTTTCGAATTCACTTATATCAATTTTTAAATCTGTATTTAAATATCTTGCTAAGTTATAACCACAAGCATATTGAAAGAGTTGATTCCCTAAACCACCTATTATTTTTACAACTATCATTATTTTATTTCTTTAAACAATTAATAATTAATGTAATATCAGATTCAGTTAATTCTGGATAATTCCCGCAGTAAAAACCATTTTTATCTAAAAAATCTGAATTTGAAAGATTTAAAAATAATGAAACATACTTGTGATAAAATGGTTGATTTTGCATATTCCCGGCAATTATTGGCCTTACTTCTATGTTAGCATTTTGAAATCTCATTAAATATTTATCTCTAATAATCGAATTTTTACAAATAATAGGTATGGCAAATGTGGATGTAATCTTTAAATGAGAATTATCTAAAGAGATTAAATCGTCATTTGTTTTTATAACTTCGTGAATTTTATTAAATATTTTTTCTCTAATAGAAATGTTTTGATCTAAATATTCAATTTGTAAAGAACCTAAAAATCCAGTTATTTCAGTAGGTCTAAAATTAAAAGCTAGATCATAAAAAGTATATTTAGACTTAAATTCAGTTTCAATTTGAAACTTTTGTCTGTAGTAATTTTTATGATTATCGTCTAAATTTCTATCCCACCCATTTGCTCTTACAAGTTTTAGCATTTGTGATAAATCTAGATCATTTGTACAAACCATTCCTCCCTCTATTGTAGACATATGATGTGCAACATAAAACGAAAATGTTGAAGCTAGACCAAAGTTTCCTGTTTTATTTCCATTTTTAGTAATTGTTCCAAGTGACTCACAATTATCTTCTAAAAGTAAAATTCCATTAGTGTTACATATTTGCTGAATTTCTTCAAGATTATCAATAAATCCTAAAACATTTGTTATGAATAATACTTGAATTTTATGATCTTGTAAAGTTTGTAATAAATTTTGTGGACTAACATTTAATGTATTAATATTACAATCAATTGGTATCGGATTTAATCCAAGTTGAATAATTGGCATAATATTTGTTGACCATGTCAACGCAGAAAAGCCAATTTTGTCACCTTTTTTAATTTTGCCCATATTTAATAAAGCTTGAAGTAAAGCCAAGTTTGCACTTGCACCACTATTAAAAAGTATGGAATATTTCGATTCTTGCTTGTGTGAAAATTTATTTTCAAATTTTTCACATTCAATACCCATGCTAAATTGTTTAGTTGTAAGTACAAATTGTGATAATTCTTTTCTTGTTTTTTCTTCTTCAATAAAGGCATTCTTCATCAATGGTATCATATTACTATATTGTTTTTTTATAAATATTAATCATTTCCAAAATTCCATTTTCAAGTTTTATTTTTGGTTCGAATCCAAGTTTTTTCATTTGAGAAACATCTAAACATTTTTTAAGCATGCCATTTGGCTTTGTATTATCCCATATTATATTACCTGTATAACCAACAATTTTTGATATTAATTTTGAAAGCTCTAAAATTGAAATTTCAGAGCCGGTTCCAATATTTAAAATCTTATTGTCATTATAATTAACCATAAAATATTCTATAGCACTCGCTGCATCATCAACATGCATAAATTCTCTATATGCTTCGCCAGTTCCCCATAATATAACTTCATTAAGTTTATTATGTTTTGCATCTACAAATTTTTTGATTAGAGCAGAAAGAACATGTGATTTTTTTAAATCAAATGAGTCATTCGGACCATAAAGATTGCAAGGCATTAAACTTATTGAATTAAAGTTGTATTGTGCTTTATAATATTGAAGAAGTTTGATTCCGGTTATCTTAGCTAATGCATATCCTTCGTTAGTTGGCTCTAGTGGTCCAGTCATCAAGTAATTCTCTTTTATCGGTTGGGGGCAATTTTTCGGATAAATGCAAGAACTTCCAATAAAAATAAATTTGATCACACCGCTTTTATAAGCGCTCGAAATAACATTTAACTGTATTCGCAAATTTTCTTCTAAAAAATTAACTGGTTTTTCTAAATTTGCTCCAATACCACCTACTAATGCTGCTGTAAATATTACTATTTCAGGTTTATAATTATTAAAAAATGTGTCTACAGCAATAGGATCAGTCAAATTTAATTCATTTTTGTTTACAAGAATTAAGTTTTTGTACCCTTTTTTTATTAAAGTTCTATGAATTGCGGAACCAAGCATTCCATTGTGACCAGCGATATAAATTTTCTTATTTTTGAACACAAAATTAATTTTATTTAATCATCAAGACCATCATAATTAACAGTATGACGTAATTTCCATAAGCCATTTTCGTTTTTAGACCATAAATGTGGTGATCTAAATTTATCAGTCAACTCATTTCTGAAGTACTCAGGATCTATACCTAAATATTCCATTATTTCATTAAAGTATCTATCTGGAAATTCACCATCAAATTTTTTTACTAATGAAACTGCCTCCTCTCTAGTCAAATGATTGTTTCTTACTTCTTGTGAAGAATCATACGTAGCTCTTCCGATTCCAAATTTTATATATGTTGTATAATAATGCAAATCATCGATTTTATCATCTATGCTGTTGTATTTACTATATGTCCCTTGTGTTCTAAACGGTCTTGCTTTAAAATTTGTATTTTCAACTGCGTAATAATATGATTCTTGTGGAATCCACTTTAAATAATATCCAAGATAATGAACTTCTATATTAGATTTTTCTAATTCACTTGAGCTTGCTGGCAAAAATGAACTGAGGTCTTGATTTGTTAAACTATATTTTTCTTTTAATTCTTTGATTGAAACACCACCTAAATATATATCATCCATATTGTTTATCGCATAATAAGACTTATCTCTTAAAGAAGAAGAGTTGTCTGCAATTGGATTACCATATTCTGCTTCATTTTCACCATAAAATATTAATGGAATTCCATATTTAAGTGCTAGTTTAGGTGCCAAATTTTTTTGGCCTAACATAAAAGTTTGAAAGGGATGCATTAAGTTCTCAATTGATAATTTCGTAAGTAAATTCATTACTTTCCCATTAGGGGTAAAAGTGACATTATCAAAACCACTATTTATCCAACTTTTCCAATTCTTATAGCCATAATCAGTATATAAAATCGGAGGCCAGGTAATTGTTAATGGATTCATTCCATATTTATATTTCAAGATATGTGCTTGCATTGCACTATCTTTTCCTCCACTACCTGGTACCATGCAATCATAAGAGCCATCCTTACTTCTATGTTTATCTAATAATTCAACAAGTTGTTGTTCTCTCTTTTCCCAATCAATTTTTTCTTTTTCTTCAGCATTTCTGCAAGCATCGCAAATACCTTCTTCATCAAAATGTAAGGTTTTTTTCTTTGTATTGATATTATGTTTGAATTCAATCTCAGACGCAGGTCTTTGATTTGACATAACACATTTTTTACAAAATTTAACTTCGCTTGGAAGCCCATATTTTGCTTCTAATTTTTGAATTACCATTTTTTATAAGATTTATTTATTATGTATGTTGCCCAGTTTTTATAAATTTGAATTCCACTTTTTGAACTTTTTTCAGGATGGAATTGTATTCCAACTATATTGTTTTTAATAACTGAAGATGCATATTTAACACCCCCATATTGACTATAGGATAAAATCGTGTTTTTATCATCTGGAATAGCGTAATATGAATGTACAAAGTGCATATACTCTCCTTCTTCTAAATTAACTAACGGAGAATTATCCCATACATTTTCTTGATTTTTATATATTTGGTTCCATTGGATTTGAGGTACTTTTGTTATTAATCCTTCCGAATTTTTATTTGAAAACTTTACAATTTTCCCTTTAATTAAATCTAGTCCTAAATGATTTCCAAATTCTTCACTTTCGCTAAACAATAATTGCATTCCTAAACAAATGCCTAAAAATGGTTTGCCTGATTTCACAAAATCGATAATAACTTTATCTAGTTTTTGAATTTTCAGGCAATTCATGGCATCACCAAATGCACCAACACCAGGTAAAATAAGTGCATCTGAATTATTAATAGCTTCAAAATTCGAAGTTATTATAGTATCCAAACCAGCAATCTCACATGCATTCTTAATACTAAATAAATTTCCAAGTCCATAATCTATTATTGCAACTCTGGGATTCATATATAAATATTATTTTGCTGGCCTACATTTGAGACCATTATTATTAATAAAATTTTTAATTTCAAAAATTTCAAATGGAATTATTTTGTTATAATTTTTGCCACTATTAACAAAATTTAAATTCCCTTCTTGAATTGTATTATTAATACTTTTAATTTTTTTTATTGTATCATAATGCAAAACCGATGCCATTGAAACAGCACTAGCATTACCTTTTTTAATAGCATCAAAAATATTTTGAAAATTTGATGCTCCACCATGTGCTATAACGGGTATTTTTACTACATTACTGATACTTTCAATAAGTTCAATGTCATAACCCTCTCCAGTTCCTTCTTTATCAACTGAAGTTATTAACAGTTCACCTGCCCCAAGCTCTTCAGCTTTTTGTGCCCATAGAATTACTTCTTCATTAGTTTCTTCTCTTCCATTGTCAATAAAAGCGTAATATTTCCCATTTGAATTTTTTATGGCCTCAATTGCAACAACAATTGTTGAAGATCCAAATTTACTTGCTGCCTTTTTTATAAAAGTTGGATCTTTAATTGCAGCAGTATTTATTGAAACTTTATCAGCGCCTGCTCTTAAAACCGACTTTATATCTTCTAAGGTTCTTATCCCGCCACCAACTGTTAAAGGAATAAGTATTTCCTTTGCGGTTTTCGATATGATTTCATGTAAACTGTTACGTTCATATAAACTTGCAACAACATCTTGATAAATCAATTCGTCTGCACCATTATCATAATAATATCTTGCAAAATCATCAGGTCTACCCAATACACGCAAACCTTCTAAGTGAATCCCTTTTACTAAATTAGGTCCTTTTATGTCTAATCTCGGTATTATTCTAATATTATTCATTTTAAAAAATTTATATTGAACTCCATCCACCATCAATAATTAAGTTCTGCCCAGTGATATAAGAAGACTCGTCTGACAATAAAAAAGTTACAGAAGGTGCAATATCAACTGGCAAACCCATTCTCTTCATCGGAACTTTTTTCTCATAATTCTCAACAAAAACATTGGATTGATTATTAAAAATTCCTCCTGGAGAAACGCAATTAACTCTGATATTATAACTCCCAAAATATGAAGACAAATATCTACTAAAATTAATTACTCCTCCTTTAATTGCAGAGTAAGCTGCTGGCATGGTCATATCTGTATTCTCGTATATAGTAAAATCTGGTCCAAGAGAACCATAAATTGATGCAACATTAACTATTGAACCAAATTTTTGATTTTTCATTATCACTAATACCTTCTGACTTAAAATGAAAACACTATTCAGCTGTTTATCAATATTCTCACGCCAAGAATTTATGTTTATATTTTCAAAATGTGCAGCCCAATCATCTGTTCTAGGATATGCATTATTTACTAATCCATCTATTTTGCCAAACTTTTCAATTACAAGATTGATTGTTTTATTAATAGATTCGACACTAGTAATATCGCAATTAATTTGAGTGAGTTGGTCATTGGTATTGATATTTATATCTAAATTAACAGAGAACCCTCCGTTAATCTGCACGTTCCTTATTATTTCAGAGCCAATTAAGCCACTACCTCCTGTTACTAAAATAATTTTATTTTCAAGTCTTCTCATTCAAAGCAATTTTTAAAATTTCAAAAGATTCATTTATATTATTCATATACTTTGTGTTACAACTCAAATTATTTATAAAGTATTTCATTTGGTCTTTGTAAGTTTCTATGATGTTAAAATTTTCTATTTTGAATATTATATCTTGTTCATTTTTATATATTGTGGAAGTTAAAAGATCGCAAACAATAATTTCATTTTCAAAAACAATTTCAATGATTCTTTTTGGAATTTTTCTGTAATAATTTAAAACAATTGTTGCATTAAAGTTTTTATAAAATAAATTATAGTTACAATAGTCTACCGAATCAATTTCTAAATTAGAAACCTTTCTTTTAACAGAGGAAGTTTTCAATGGCATTCCAAAGATCCAACAACAATAGTCAAGTTCATGTATTAAATCTAAATGCACCCCTCCACCTAGTGAACTAGTAGCACTATATGAATTCCTATAATTTTGACCTGGGCGCCAATCAGGCAAATATGATCCACAATATATATTGACTTCATAAATTTTTAATGAATATTTTGCTACATATTTTTTTAGGAAAATTAAAGATGGGTGAAACCTTAAATTACATGCAATATATGTTCTAATGTTTTGAGTATTAATAATATTTATTAAACTTTCATTAGGTTTAACATTGTGAAAAATTGGTTTTTCTATAAAAATCGGTTTGTTTAAATGTAGAATTTGTTCAATTGATTTTGCATGCAAACTGGTTGGATTAGTTATTAAAATAAAATCCAAATTAGATGGTATATCGGATACTTTATAAATACTAATAACACCTTCTATATTATTTGAATTTTTTGAAGATCTTAAAGCGTAAATCTCAGACTTTGGAGAAAATTCTAATAATACATCTATGTGTTTTTTTGCTATTGAACCCAAGCCTATTAATAATATCTTCAAAATTTAATTTCTAATTTATTACTTTGAATTAAATAATTCATAAAATCAAAATCGATTGGCTCATCTAAATCAAAACATATATGTTTCATTAAATAAATTAAAGATTTGTCATTTATAACCTTCATGTTTTGATTTTCAAAAAAACTTCTTCTGTAAAAATAAAATGATGCATTTAGTTCATAAACTTCTTTTGCCGACTGTCTTGTGACGAAATTTCCACATTTTGATAACTCAAAATAACCATCTTCTTTTTGTTCTACCATATTAAAATATGGATTTTTATGTGCTTTGCTCACGGAAAAAATATTAAGTGCATTTTGATCATTTTTTAATTTATTAAAAGCATCTAATAAATCATTTAAACTCCTTAAAGGTGAACTTATATCTAAATCTAAAATGTAATCATACTTAAATCCAGCAATTACTTCTTCGTATTTCAGCAAATCGAAAATAGTTTCAATTTTACTAGCATTATCGGTAGATAAAAAAAAAGGACGCTTGTATTTAGTTTCAATACCCTCTGATTTGCAAATATCTAGCACAAGATCATCATCAGTTGATATTGCAATTTTTGAGTTAAATTTTTTTGCAAACGATTTAGCACAATTGATGGAATATTGAATTAAGGGGATACCATTTAGTTGTTTAGTATTTTTACCCGGAATACCTTTCGAACCAGCACGAGCGCATAATGTAATTAAAATTTTCATTAAAAAACAATATGTTTAAAATCTTCTTGTGCTTTTAAATAATCTTCGTGTCTTCCAATGTCTAACCAATAACCTAATATTGGAAAAGTTACTACAACTCGATTTGTATCGATTAAATGATTAATCAAATCAGTAGCATTATAAAATTCTCCATTAGGAATTTCATTTATTATATTTCTTTTAATCAAGTATATTCCACCATTAGAAAAATAGGTATAAGTAGGTTTTTCTTTGAATGATTTTACAATCCCATTATGTGTCTCTAATACTGCATATGGTACATTGATTTTATAACTAGTTGTTGCGATTGCCATATCAGCATTACTTTTTTTAAATGACAAGTAAAAATCGGTTAGATTAATATTCGTTAAAACATCTGAATTCATTACTAAAATATCCTCAAATTTAAATTTATCCGTTAATTTTATTGAACCTAAAGTTCCTAATGGTTTTTTTTCATCAAGATATTCAATTGACAAATCCCATTCATGTCCATTAGTAAAGAAATTAATTATTTCATCTTTTAAATAATTAACAGAAATATATAAATTATAAATTCCGTATTTTTTTAATAAATTGATATTGTGTTCTAAAATTGGACGACCACATACTTCTAACATTGGCTTAGGTTTTTTGGAAGTTAAAGGCATTAATCTTTCGCCCTTGCCACCTGCCATTATAACTGCATGTATAGGCAGTATATCTTTTACTTCCGTAGTATTTATAAATCGAACTATCTTATTTTTATTATTTAGAACTGGGATAATTTTTGCACTTCCAAAATTTTTAGATTCACCTATTTGTTCAAGAGCTGCTTTCTCCTCAGTAAGAAATTTAAAATCAGTATTCATGATTTTTTTTACACAATCTTCCAATACATATCCCCTTATTAATCCTCTTCTAATATCTCCATCTGTAACAACACCTACTAAAGTATAATCATTTTCAACAATAAATAAAGTAAGATTCTCACCTAATATAGATAATTTTTCTAGCGCATCTCGAATAGTTGAACTAATTATTAAAGTATGTGTATATTTACTTATCATAATTTTTTAATATTGTACAGATTTTTTTTGCAGAATTACCACTTCCATATATGCCAGAATATGATTCTTCATTGAATTCATCAAAAGCAGCAATTGCTTGTAAAATAGATTTTTTGTCTATTTGAATAGTTCTTATGTTTTTTGTTATAATTCTTCCTGCTTGTCGATTACCTAGGTTTATGACATATTTTGGGAAAAAAGATGCTTCAATAAATCCACTTGATGTGTTCCCTAGCATCATTTTAGAATATTTCATACAACTTAAATAACCAAGTGTTCCAAAATTTTCAACCTTAATTGCATTAGGAGTTTTATCAATGAAAATTTCTAGTTCTTGTCTTATAAAATCCCCCATAGTATCTGGATTAGGCATAGTGATAATTAGCTGATAATTATCAAGCTCAAACATCGCATCAATTAACTCTTTTACATAGTATTCATTTTTACGAAAGTCAATTGTTTCAGGTTGAAATGTAATTAAAATAGAAGGTTTATTTAAATCTATTTTATATATATTAAAGAACTCTTCTATTGACAATAAACTTAACGATTTTAGATTATCAATACTGAGTGCACCAACATTATATACTTTATCCTCTTTTTTCGTCAATTCAATTACTCGACTTCTATATTCTTCAGCAGATACAAAATGAAGAAAAGACATATGAGTAATTGAGTTTCTAAAAGCATCATCAAAAGCACCTAAAGTAGTTTCGCCACCATGTAAATGTGCAATTTTAATATTGAAAGGAATTGTACTAACACATGCTGCAAACATTTCAAATCTATCACCCAGTACAATAATTAAATCATAATTTTCTTTTTCCCAAATTGAGACAAAATATGAAATCGTTTCAGCAATTGACTTAGAAATATCACCTGGATGATCAGTTTTGGGTAATAAAGAAAAGGAATATTTTACTTCAAAGCCATCTTTATGTATTAAATCAATTGTCCTACCATGTTTTTGAGACAAATGGGTTCCAAAAGCAATAACATCTACATCAAAAAAATTATCTCTTGTTAATTCTTTTAATAAAGGATATAAAATACTATAATCTGCTCTTGAACTTGTAAGTGCTGCAATTTTCATTATACAAAATCATTTTTTGAAATTTTATGTCCTTTTTTCAATTTTTTTGCAATTTGCTTATTTAAATAAAGCTCTAAATCCATTGGCGAAATGCCATCTCCAGGTCGCATCATTATTAAATCTTCTCTTTTTAATATATCTCCTTTTTCTAAAACTTTATTTGTATGAATACTTTTTCTTGCAATCTGAATATTTTTGAATTCTGAGGTAGATGGCTCTTTAATTCCACTTCCAGATAAAGCCATTTCAATATTACGAATAGAATTAACCATTTGTTTTAATTCTAAGGGATTTAGTGAAGCCTTGTGGTCAGGACCTTTCATGTTTTTGTCAAGTGTAAAATGTTTCTCTATTACAGTAGCCCCAAGTGCTACTGCTGCTATAGGAACTTCAATTCCAAGTGTATGATCAGAGTATCCAATATTAACTTGAAATTCTTCTTTTAAAGACAACATTGCTTTAAGATTCACATCTAACATTGGAGTTGGATATTCTGTATTGCAATGTAAAATTGTTATATAGTTCTTTTGAATTCCATTGTTTTGCAATACCTCAATTACGGCACGAACTTCTTCTAAATTCGCCATTCCTGTTGAAACAATGATTTGCTTTTTCTTTTTTGCAATATGTTCTAAAAAAGGTTTATTTGTAATTTCCCCCGATGGTATTTTAAATAAATCAATATTTATTGAATCTAAAAAATCTACACTTTCTTCATCAAATCCGGTTGATAAAAATTTAACGTTATGTGATTCGGCATAATTGATTAATTCATGATACCAAGATTCTGGCATCTCTAGTTTTTTTAACATCTCAAATTGAGAAGTATTTTCATCTTTTGTATTTATTTTTTGATAGTCTGCTTTTTTCGCATCTTTAGAAACTAGTTTATTAGCTTTAAAAGTTTGAAATTTAACATAATCAACGCCAGCTTCAGCTCCTGCTAAGATTAATTTTTTAGCATTTTCAAGACTTCCATTATGATTAACACCGGCCTCGGCTATTATTAATACTTTATTTATCATTTTATGATTCTTCCTGGATTTCCTACAATTTTAGAATCACTTCTTACATTTTCAATAATTACTGAACCAGCACCTATTATCACATCATCACCAATTTCAACACCCTGCTTAATTACTGAATTTGCGCCAACAAATGTTCTTTTTCCAATTTTTACATTTCCAGCAAGCACAGCTCCAGGAGCTATATGTGCTGCAGTCCCTATCTCACATTCATGTTCGATAATGCAACCTGTATTTAAAATCGCAAAATTATGAACTTTAGAAAATGCATTGATAAGCACACCTTTTGAAGCAAAGACACCAATTCCGATTGTGGCAGTTTTTGATATTACAGCATTACTATCAATTACATTCACAATATTTTGAAACTTACTTAAAATTAATTGCGCCGCCTTGTAACGTAAATTATTATCGCCTATCCCTAAAACAAAGTTTAATCCCATATCCCAACCTTTAAAATTTAAATTAGTTTCACATCCCAAATATTTTAAATTAAATGGGTTAGATATTACTTCATTTAAATTAGTATAATAGTCGATATTATTTCCCTTGGAAATAAATGAATCTCCAACAACATATGCATGCCCGCTGTATCCAATTATAACACTTTTATTATCTAACACTACTTGGAATATTTACAATTCTATCTTCTAAATAAATTGCATTTTCTTGTGAATCTCTTTGAAAGCTTGAATATATTGAAGATTTAAAGATTAATTGCCAAATTGGTCTTGTCATCACTTTATTTTCATTTGTGTCTTTTAAAAAAGCATTCCTATCTTTTTTGTTCTCCAGCTCTAAACACATTAGCCAATAATTAGCCTTGGTATTTTGCAACTCTTTTCTAAACTTAATCCCCTTTGATTCAAAAAACTCACTATACTCTATTGCAAGTTTTCTTTTATTTTGAATAAATGAATTTAATTGTTCTAATTGTGCGCAAGCTAATGCTGCATTCAAATTTGGCATTCTAAAATTGTACCCAATCTCGTCGTGTACATATTCATACAGATGTGGAACTTTAGCTGTAGTAGTTAAATGCTTGGCTTTAATACCTAAGTTTAAATCATTAGTAACTAATGCGCCGCCACCACCGCTTGTTACAATCTTATTGCCATTGAATGAGAAAACGCCTAATTTGCCAAAACTGCCAGTAGGTAATCCTTTATACTCACTGCCAATAGATTCAGCAGCATCTTCTACTATTGGAATATTCCATTTATTACAAACTGCAATTAACTCATCTAAATGTACCGGGAATCCAAATGTATGCATAGGCATACAAGCAGCGATTTTTTTATTTGTCTTCTTATTATAACACACACCCTCCCTTATTTCTCCATTATCTTCAAGGAAAGAATTTACTGCTTTTGGAGACAAGCCCATTGTGTCTAAATCAACATCTAAAAAAACAGGTGAAGCTCCATTATAAATTATTGCGTTAATAGTAGCTATAAATGTTAGTGCTTGGGTCAACACCTCGTCACCATTATCGACCCCAGATAACCTCAAAGCAACTTGCAATGCAGAAGTGCCATTTACAACTGCTACCGCTTTTTGAGTTTTAGTCAACTCGGCCATCATTAATTCAAACTTGTCAACATAAACACCTACAGATGATACAAATGTAGAATTAATTGTCTCCATCACGTATGACTTTTCATTACCATTAAAATTTGGCTCGTGTAATGATATAAAATCTTTTGAAGGAAATTGATTCCTTATAAATTCAATTATTTCTGTATACTTAGACATTATAAATGTCAGATTTGTATTGTTGTAGATTTTCTTTTTTAGAAAACCATTCTATAGTTTCATTTAATCCCTCTCCTAATGTATATTCTTGCCTCCAATCAGTGAATGATTTAAGTTTTTCATTTGAACCAAAAAGTCTAAATACTTCTGATTTTTCAGGTCTTAATCTTATTTTATCAGCTATAATTTTTGCACTTGGATTAATCTGATTAATTAATAGTTGTGCCAAATCTCCAACTGAAATTTCACTTTGTGTTGCAATATTAACTTCATGGCCAATGAGTGCATCACATTGTGCAATTTTTAGAAATCCATTCACAGTATCTTTTACAAAAAGCAAGTCCCTTGTAGGAGTAATATCTCCAAGTTTAATTTCCTGTGCACCATTTAATAATTGTGAAATTATAGTAGGTATGACTGCTCTAGCAGATTGCCTTGGGCCAAAAGTATTGAAAGGCCTTACAATAGTTATTGGCAAATCGAAAGATCTATAAAATGAATCAGCTATAGCATCTGCCCCAATTTTGGATGCAGAATAAGGGGATTGAGGCTGTTTGGGATGCAGTTCGGTAATTGGTACAAATTGTGCAGTTCCATATACTTCTGATGTTGAAGTTACAAGTAGTCTCTTTACTTTATTATCTCTTGCCGCTTGGATGATATTCAGAGTACCCTTAACATTTGTATCAATATATGAATCTGGAGAATGATAACTAAATGGAATTGCAATCAATGCAGCTAGATGAAAAACTACATCTATCCCTTTCATTGCCTCTCTTACTCCATTTGGATCTCTTATATCCCCAGGAAAAAATTCGATTTGATTTTTTGTCTCAATTGATAAATAATCTAACCATCCAGATGAGTTAAATGAATTATAGTAAACAAAAGCCCTTACGTTGTAACCATTATTTACCAAGGCTTCAGTAAGATGTGATCCTATAAAACCATCCGCCCCAGTAATTAAAACCCTTTTTTTCATCCTTAATAATTTAAAATGGATTACTAAATATTTTTAGAATTAATTCTATAATGTCTTTATAGAATTAGAAAATAAATTTAAATCACTAAGAACCATTTCAGTAACTAATTCTTTTAAATTATATTTTGGTGTCCATCCCAATTTGTTCATCGCTTTACTCGGATCTCCAATTAATAAATCAACTTCAGTTGGTCTATAATATTTGGGGTCTACTTTAACAACTATTTTACCTTCTTCAAGTTTATAATCACCAGAATTTTTTAAAATAAATGCTTCCTCAGATTCACCACTTCCTCTAAACCCCAATTCTATGCCAATTTCAGCAAAACTCATTTTGACAAAATCGCGAATAGTTGTAGTAATGCCAGTTGCTAAAACAAAATCTTCTGGTTTCTCTTGTTGTAAAATTAAATACATCCCCTCAATATAATCTTTTGCGTGTCCCCAATCTCTTTTCGCATCTAAATTTCCCATGAACAAACAGTTTTCAATACCTAATGCAATTTTTGCTGTAGCTCTCGTTATTTTTCTTGTCACAAAAGTTTCACCTCTTTTTGGAGATTCATGATTAAAAAGGATACCATTGCAAGCAAACATATTATATGCCTCTCTATAGTTTACAGTTATCCAATATGCATAAAGTTTTGCAACAGCATAAGGTGATCTTGGATAGAATGGTGTAGTTTCAGATTGAGGCACAGATTGAACAAGACCATATAATTCAGAAGTTGACGCTTGATAAATTTTAGTCTTTTTTATTAATCCTAATAACCTTACAGCCTCTAATATTCTTAAAGTGCCTAGGGCATCAGTATTTGCAGTATATTCTGGTTCCTCAAAACTCACGTGCACATGACTCATGGCTGCCAAATTATAAATTTCGTCAGGTTGAACTTCTTGAATAATACGAATCAAATTAGTACTATCTGTTAAATCTCCATAATGTAAATGGAGATGTCTATCTGGGATATGAGGATCTTCAAAAATATGATCAATTCTTTGTGTGTTAAATGAGGAAGCTCTTCTTTTAATACCATGTACCTCATATCCTTTGCCCAATAAAAATTCAGCTAAGTATGATCCATCTTGTCCAGTAATTCCGGTAATTATTGCTTTTTTCATGTATTTAATTCTTTAAAAATGCAACGCAATATGACATTTGAAAGGTTGTAATTTTTATAAAACTTATATATTTGGTGTTAATTTTTTTATTCATTAAATTCATCACATAACTATGAATTAAATCTAATTTCTTTATAGCTATAATTAGACAATCAATTTCTTTTTGAAATTGTTAAAAATTAGATATAAAATTGAAAAAAATCCGCCCAGAAAACTTCCTAAAATAAGAGATTTTAGTTTCCCAAATTTTTCTTTTGGCAATGGCAATGTAGGTCTATCTATCAATTGAATAAGAGGAGTTTCTTTTCTAAGTGTAATTTTAGCTAATTCTAATTGAATTACTAAATTAGAAAAAATCGCAGTATTTGTCTGTACATCTATTTGCTTCTTTTTGGAAGCGGCACCCCTTACATTGTAAGCAGGGTTTAAATTGTATATATTATCAGTTTCTGCCGCAACACCTAAAATGTTTTTACCAAGTTCATTTCTTACACTGTCAACTTGCTTTTGTAATACATTGGTATTTATTCTTGCTTTTTTACTTTTTGTTTCTATATAAAAATCTGAAGTTTCTTTTGCAAGGCTTTCACAAAATATTTTTGAAAAATTTTCATCTTGACTAGTTACTTCAATGTATAAAATAGTTACTTTTTTATCTTTTTGCATAATACTTAAATGATCTTTATCAATTAAATTTTGATGTATTTTCTGCAAAATCGAATCTTGTTGTAAAGTATATTTTGATCTGTCATCTCCAGGCAAGAATTGAATGTTTTTTAACGCAGGTTTTTTCTCCCAAGCTTTTCTTAATTGGTTAATTATTATATAATATTCGGCAAGTGTTATTATTTTGCCATTTATATCAATTGGACTTAATAATACCTTTTCCACTATCAATCTACTCTTCATTAATTCTGTTAAATTACTTGTAGCAAATACACCGCCTCCAGATGCTCCTCCCAAATCTATGCCAAAACTACTTGCTAATCCTAAAGCGCCACTTATTCCTCCTCCGCCTTTATCTTCTTCCATTGCAAAACTCAAAGTCGCCTTGTAAGTAGGTTTTTCATTCCAAGCAATAGATATGCCAATCAAACCTCCAATTAAACTTGTTGCAAAGATTATTTTCCAATTACACTTTAAATAGTTGACCCATGCTTTAATCTTAATGATTAAATCTACTAATGAAATTTCATCATTTTCAAAATTTTCTTGATCTATATTATTTTGTTTGGTAGACATTATTTTATTTAATTAGATACTTAAGATTTTATTTTTGTAGCAAGCTAATTGTTGCTAATGCTGAAACTACTTGTGCTAATACAGTTGTAAATTGAATAACAGTGGTAATTGCTTTATCCTTTTTAGCATCTGTTTCTGGGAGTACTACTTCCGAACCAGGCTTAATTTTAGGATTAATTCTAAACAGACCAAATGTTTTTGTTCTATTGGATTTTCCATTAGCATAAATTACATAAGCTCTGCCTCTTTTTGCGTATTCAGAAATACCTCCAGCTGCACTTATACATTCTCCTATAGTTAAACCATCACGGTAAACAATATTAGTTGGCCTTAAAACACCACCACTTATTTTTACTCTATTATCCATCTTGGGTATAACAATTTCATCTTTGCCTCTTAAAACCAAGTCTAATTCTGAACCTGGATTTCTCATAATATAGTTGATATCAATTGCAATTTGATAATAATCTTCATCAAGTTCTTTAAATAATGCATTTAAAGTATCCTTTAGTTTTATGGTTTTAGATTCAGGATTTAAATTAATCTCAGATGCCGAAGTAATTGATGTGGCATTTGCTGTATTTAAAATATTTGCTCTATCTGCTTCTTGTTTAGCTTTGAATTTTCGTGTGTAAGCTAATTCAATAGATGTTTTTGTTTCATCAGATTTTAATGAGTCAATATCAAATCTTCTTCTTTTAATAAAAGCACCTTCGCCATAAGCTTCTCCAATTAATCCGCCAGCTCTTTTGACAATATCACTAACTCTTTCTACTCTTGAACTTAAAGTATACTTACCAGCACTTTGCACTTGTCCACTAATAGTTACAACTTCGGGTAAAGTGTACCCTATCTTTTTAGTAATAGTAACTACATCCAAAGGTTGTAAAACAAAATTCTCTTGTCCTGGATTAAAACTTAAATCGCCATTAATCTCTGTTTTTAAAATTTGAGTGACTTCTGTATTCTCAACTCTATCTCCATATTTCACCAATCTCGCCACTTCAATATTTTTATTCGCCGCATAGGTAAATCCGCCAGCCATTAAAATTAAATCCTTTACTGTCATACTATCAATATAATTGAAAGTGCCGGAAGATCTAACTTCACCTAACAACTCTACAGTTAAAGAATCTCTTAAATCTAAAATAGAATTAACATATAATTCATCTTCTCTCTGTAATTCAATATTATCTGCGCTATTTTTTTCTAACGCTTTTAACAAATTAATACTAATCATTTCTTTCAATAAATTAGGCTTTGTTCTAATTAATTGCGCTCTTCCAATAAATGCATCTTCTTTTAAGCCATCTGCTTTGGTAATTAAGTCGGCAACTCTCATTCCTGGAGTTAATTCATACACATCTGGTCTATATACTGCTCCTGATAAGGTAACTCTGTTTTGAAAACGATTGATAATTTTTGATATAGTGATTTGATCGCCACCCTTTGGCATATACTTTGTAAAATCCGCAAATGCAACATCTTTAACAGATTTTTCTTTGTCATTTTTTTGAATGATTTTCACCCATGCAGAATATGCATTATCCGTAAACCCACCTGCATATTGTAAAATCTGAGAGAAACTTTCAGTTCCAATAACTTCAAATATTCCAGGTCTTTTTACTTCACCTTTAATTTCGATCCTCTGCTTATATGCAGGTATTCGGATTATATCATTATCTTTCAAACCAATATTTTGAGACTGATCACCATATTGCATAAACTTATATAGATCTACTTTCTTAAATAATTTGTTGTCTCTAATTACTTCGATTTCTCTGTAAGAGCCAATTGTATTAGGACCACCCGCCTCACTCAATATACTTATTACATTAGATAAAGATGAAACATTCATTGTTCCACTTTTGTAAGCGCCAATTACATTTACATGAATAGTTCTTATATCACCTAATGTTAGATCTATTTTTGACTCCCCTCTACTTAAACTAGAATAAGCAGTTGAAGACATTATTTGTTTGATTCTTACTTTTGCAGCTTCGATATTCAATCCTCCTACTTTAATAGCTCCGACATTATCAATCAGTATTTTACCTTCTTTTGAAACAATTAAATCTGCTGAATATTCTTGTACACCATAAATCACTAATTTTAATACATCATTTGGCCCAATTTCGTAATTGGTAGGTGTTGCCAATGATTTATTGGCTGTATTACCCGAATTTGATGGCAAAAACAATTCAGATCCATATACAGCTGTATTTAAATAAGGATTGGTGTTGATCAAAGTTGAATCTTTAATTGTATTTATACTATTTGTTTGAGTTGACCCTACATTTTTTTTAACTGATTTTGCCATTACTATTCCAGAAATTCCATTTATCCTATCTTTTAATTTTGAAAATTCTGTTGGAGACATGCCTTTTGCAATAGCCTGCGACTCCACTTGATCAATTGTCATTCCAGATTGTTTAAGTTTTTGCTGTAATGCAGTAATTTGATTATCGGTTAATGCATCAACTTTTAGCTGACTTAGATCTCGACCCCCTAATGGGTCTTGAGCAAACACAGAGATGTTGATAATTGATAAAACAATTAAAGTAAATAATAACCTAACTAGTTTCATAGTAAGAATTTATCTGATTTTATAAAAATTTAATATAGCTAACGCATTCTAAGTCACACAATAAGACTTAGATTTCTAGAGAAAAAAATTTGAATTAACTTCTATTACAAAAATAGGTAATATTTTTCGTAAATTGATGAATTTGAATGTCTTGTTTTGTGAATTTTTTTCTTCCTCAAATACCATTAACTTTGATAATCGGGTTAACTTTAAATTGAAATTAGGAATGAAGAAACAGCAACAGTTTCTAAGAAATATTAGTTACGCATTAGATATATTTATTATATTAATTGCTTATTCGTTAGCAAAAAAAATTATATTAAATATTGGTTTACAAGGCTTTAATTATAATTTTTTATTATTATCTATAGTATTATGGTTTTCAATGTCTTTCTTTTCTAAAATATATATAGAAAAAAGATCTAATAAGTTTTCAGAAGAGATGGTTCAGATCATCTATCATTCCATATTATTTGTGGTAAGTCTTACATCTTTGCTGTTTTTCTTGAATTTGAACCATAAATTTCCCTCCAAATTCATCATTTTATATATTAACATTTTAGCATTTTTAGCTATTTTAACCAAATATGGTATTAGAAAAAAAGTTCATGCATACTTAAATAAGGGTATTTTTTATGATCAAGTGTTGTTAGTGGGTTCAACTAAAGCAGCTGATGATTTTATTCAAGCTGTCAGAAAATATTACTATTATGGTTATAAATGCATTGGTTACATAGATGAACAAGAAAAACAAAACTTAGATACAGATTATCTTGGTTCATTAGAAAATTTAAGTAATATACTTCAATCAAAAAATATCGATGAAGTATTTATTGCATTGCCCACCAATGAAAATGAAAAAATTCAAAACTGTATTGCAATTTGCGATCAATATAAAATCAAAGTAAGAATATTACCTAACCTAACTGAAATTACTTCTGGCTCTGTATATATCAACAATATAGGGTTATTGCCAGTAGTTAATGTTGGGGACTTGCCTTTAGATAAAACAGAAAACAGATTATTAAAAAGAGGATTTGATATTTTCTTTTCAATTTTGTTTTTCTTAATTATAGGTATTTGGATTTTCCCTTTAATTGGATTAATTATTAAATTAACATCTAAGGGACCAGTTTTTTTTAAACAAGAAAGATGGGGTATAAATAATAAAAAAATTATTTGTTACAAATTTAGGTCAATGATCAAAGAAAGTAGTGATATAGATGAAGACGGTAAATATAATCAAGCTCAAAAAGACGATCCAAGAATTACCCTAATTGGCAAGATACTTCGAAAAACCAATATGGATGAATTACCACAGTTTTGGAATGTTTTAATTGGTAATATGTCTGTTGTAGGACCGAGACCGCATCCCACCCAATTAAATCTAGAATCTATGGAAACTGTAGACAACTATATGTTACGTCATAAAGTAATACCTGGTATTACAGGCCTAGCACAAGTAAATGGATGTAGAGGGGAAACTAAAACCACAGAAGACATGCAAAGAAGAGTAAACTTTGATTTATACTATATTCAAAGATGGAACTTCTGGTTAGATTTACAGATAATCATTCAAACGGTGATTAATATATTTAGAGGTGATCAAAACGCTTATTAATTTATTTGAATTGAAAAAGCTACTCCTTTTCTGTTTATTTAGTTGTACATTTTTCATTTATGTGCGTGCTCAAAATATTTGGGAAAACCCAAATAGCCAAGTGTATGGGTACTTGAATAGAATGGCACAAAAAGGCTTGATTCAATTAAATGATCTAATCAAACCAATCAATAGAGTCGATATTCAATATGCCTTACATGAATTGACTTCAAAATCAGAACTACTTACCCCAATTGAAAAATTAGAATTAAATTTCTATTTACAAGAGTTTAAGCCATTAAAAACTAATGATTCTACTTTACAAATAATTAAAAAAGATAAAAATAATCGATGGCGTTTTTTTAATATCGTAAATTCAAATTTTGAATTACACGCAGATCCTGTTATTGGAATTAATAGAGTAAGTACAGATAATAAAAATACCAATCAATTAAGTAGTGGTTTTGAAATTTGGGGTTCCATAGGGAAAAATAAAAACTGGGGCTATCAAGTGTATTATAGAGATTTTACAGAAACTGGAAATATCATTTCTA
>JACCDV010762157.1_pt1 | contig 24838 bp, 28 predicted proteins | sample 7446131 | NCBI WGS metagenome assembly JACCDV01 (sample SAMN15323448, study PRJNA562643) | freshwater metagenome | isolation source: river surface water | place: USA:Blue River Watershed | collected 2017-08-17
ACTAAAGCTAATTATATCGTTTTAAACAGGGCTAGATATTCAATATTGCCTTTGGCGCCCTTAATTGGAGATTCTGCTTGCCCGAGCAGCTCAAAACCCTGCGCGCCAATAGCAGCCAGAGTTTCTCTTAGAACCCTTTCCCTAAGCTCGCCGTCGCGTATAACTCCTGCGCATTTATCTACTTCTTCCTTGCCAGCTTCAAACTGGGGTTTGAGCAAAAACACCATGCGCGTAGCCTGCGAGCCGCAAAGACTTGTTAGTTCTTTAACTTTATCTAAAACCTTAGTGATAGAAATAAATGACAGGTCAGCAACAATATAATCAAGTCTAAGATCTTGCCCGAATTTCTCTTTATACAATTGAGCAATTTTATTTATATCGCTGTGGCGAAAATTTTCTTCTTCAATATTAAGAACCCTAGGATGCTGGCGCAAAGATAAATCTAACTGCCCCTTGCCAACATCAAGTGCGATCACAGAATCTGCGCCTTGCTTAAGCAGGTAATCACTAAAACCGCCAGTCGAAGCGCCCAAATCCAAAGCCACAATCCCAGTAAAATCCAAAGCAAATCTCTCGTGCGCTTCCTTAAGCTTATATGCGCCGCGACTTACATACTCGTTATCAAGCTCTTCAACAATTAAATAATCTGGACTTAGCTCTAACTCCTCATGAAAACGATCAAGATTAATTTGGTGACCGGGCTTAGTTATAACCGCGCCTTTAATGCGCACGCGATTAGACATGATGCTAGTGCGTGCTTTCTCGCGGCTAGGGAAATAGCCAAGTTCGACAAGGAGCTGATCTAACCTGCCTTTTGCAGCCACCATAACAAATACATTACAATATGTATTTGTGCAGCAAAGTAAAAACGGCTCCAAATATAAATTAAACAAGGGTTGCACTCTTTGGCTTACAGGTTTATCTGGCGCGGGCAAGTCAACCCTAACTGAAGCCTTGGTTAAGGAGCTTGCAGGTCTTGAGCTTGAGGTTCTTGATGGTGACGAGCTGCGCGCACATCTTAGCCGCGATTTAGTTTTTAGCCGCGAGGTTAGCTTCACCAATATAGACCCCATTGCCTTTTTGGCTGGCAAAATCTCGAAACATAGGGTCTTAGTGCTAGTACCAGTGATAGCTCCCTACAAAGAGGCAAGAGCCTTGGCTAGATCACTAAATGATAACTATATAGAAGTCTATGTTAAAGCCGATTTAGAAACAGTAAAAAGCAGAGATGTAAAAGGCTTATATAAAAAAGCTCTCAATAATGAAATAAAAAATTTCACTGGTATTTCTGATCCCTACGATGAGCCTGAAAATCCCGAGATAATAGTTGAGACCGATAAAAATACTATTGATGAATGCGCGCAAACTATAATTAGTTACCTGGTGTCTAATAATTACATTAATGAGACTCCGTAGAAAACCCTTAAATAGTTTCCGAAACAAGCCAATAATTGTAGGAAACCGCCTATTGTTTCCTACAGAAAAGCGGCACATACATCCATTAGGCCCAAAAAACTTAGGTTTTCTACAACTGTAGAAAACTATCTACAGTCACTTTAAGCTTTAATAGAGCCGCTAAAGCCACTTATAAACAAAATTCTTCTTACTCTACTAATACTTATTATATATATAAAAAATTAGCTAGAATACTAATAGAATGAAATTAAGAGTTCCCAAGAGTACATTAGATAAAGCAATTAGATCTGTAAGTAAAGCAGTTCCCAATAAAGGTATTCAACCTATATTGAGTAATATTCTTTTTGAAAACAATAATGGTCACCTTTCTTTAAACGCGACCGATTTGGATTTATCTATAGAGGCGATAATTCCATCGTCAAATATTGAATCTGGCAGCATTACATTGTCTGCGCGCAAGCTTGAAGAAATAGTTTCTAAGTTAGATGAGGATGATGTTGAGATCTCTGTTGATTTAGTTAGTAATAAGGCGACAGTTCATTGCCGTAAAGCTAATTTCGATTTAGTTGGTATTCCAGCTGATGAATTCCCTAGACCGAACCGCCCAGACTCTAAAACTTATTTCTCTTTAAGTAAGTCACTATTCGTGCGCATTATTGATATGGTGCAGTTCGCCGCTTCGCGTTATGACACTAATAATATTTTAGGTGGTGTTTATATTGCTGTTAAAGATAGTGAGACTGACCCCAACACAAAAATCATGGAATTCGCTGGTACTGATGGTAATAGGCTATCAAGCTATGAGACTACTGTAGAGTTTCCCGATAACCTGAACTCTCTAAATAAAAAAGAAGTCATTGTTCCAATTAAAGTAATGATGGATATTAACCGTATTATTGAATCTAGTGTTGATGACACTATTAGGATAAGTTTCTCATCTAATCAAATAGTATTTAAAACAGAAGATAGACTGGTGGTCTCAAGATTATTAGATGGTGTTTATCCGCGCTACAAACAATTAATCCCCAACTCTGCTTCTTTGGATAAAATAGCCCAGGTTGATCGCAAGCAAATGCTTTCTTGCCTTGAGAGAGTAGCAGTGATGGCTAATGAGATAACCAATCTAGTTCATCTTAATTTCTCTGGTCAGACTTTAACTATTAAATCTAGTAATTTAGATTTCGGTGGTGCCGAAGACACTATTGCAATTGAGTATATGGGTGATGATATTGATATTTATTTTAATGTTAGATACCTTATTGAAGCTCTTAAGTGCATGGATTCAGACAGGGTGCAGATCTCAATGGTTGCTAAATTAAACCCAGTGGTTATAAAACCCATATCTGACGAGCAGTTTACCCACCTGGTGATGCCGATTAAACACAAGTAAAGGCGCGCCTTAAGCGGCTTTAACAGTCTAATAGTAGAATATAGGGGATGCAGGCTGATGGCTCTAATCCGGATCTTAGTGCGATTAAAGAGTTGGTGGATTCTTATTTATTTAACTCTGTTGGCGAAGAAACGCGCCTACTGATAGCTAGGCTAGTGCAAGAACTTAACCTATGAAAAGTAGCGCTGACCTCAAAAACTCTACAATAAGCGCGATTTATCATTTTGCCAAGAACCTTGACGCCTATAGAGCCCAAGGAATACCTAATCAAGTCCAAAAAGAGATGATTGCTCTTTTTATAGAGATTAATAAGTTAATTGGCTATCTATCTTTATCTCAATCTGATTTGGCGCAAATTAAAAATTTCGTCAAACCAAAAATTAATTACGAAGAATACAAAAGACTAAAACGCTGTTTAGAATTGCATTTCAAGAACAGCTCAGACCTTAACACCATCGCGATGGATATTGGTGAGAATATAACTTACACTAATCGCCTTATTCAAAATGGCATAGATTATATTCTTGACAATCTTAAATTAAAGGATTTTCGAAATCTCAAAAGCACCAAACAAATCGTAACCAATGTGCCAGGTAAAAGACCAGGCTCAATTCCCAGTGGACGCAAACAGGTGGGCAAGAAAAAATCTGGTGGATTTTTTGGTTTTATGTGGAATATCGCTATGCTTGCGGCTTTGTTCTATGGCGGCAAGTATGTGTATGAAAACTATCTCTCTAATCACGCAGGCACGGTACAAAGACTAGTAAGCGAATATAAGCTAGATGAGAAGTTTGGTGTGAGTGTGAAACCTAGTATTAGTAATACTTTACGCATAGACGGACCTACTTATATGGTGCAGGCAATTCAAGACATGGAGCCTCAGCTTAAAAATAAAATGTCTAAACTTAGTCTTGAGATTAAGGACGGCACTAGTACCAATGCAATTCGTAAACTAATTAACGGTGAGATAGATATAGCCGCAAGTTCGCGCATGCCAACTATAGACGAGCGTAAGGAAGCTCAGAAGCGTGGCAGGTTACTAGATGATCACAAGGTTGCTATGGATGCAGTTGTCGTTGTTGTTAACTCAGCAAACCCGATGTCTCAGCTGTCTTTAGATGATCTGCGTAAGATTTATACTAGTAACACTCGCTGGTCTGATCTTGGCTGGACTGGTAATTTCGCCAAAGTCGAAAAATTCTCCGGACCTCCAGAGGGCGGTACCTATGCGTTCTTCAGAGATAGAGTGCTTTATTCTGAGGTTTTTGCCGATGATGTGGTGCCAATAGTAGGCACAGCGCAAATGATGCGCATGATAGAAGCGAACCCTAATGCCATAGCTTTTATTGGTGCCGGCGACATGATGAATTTCAAAACAGTTAAAATTCTCAAACTCTCTACCGTTTTCGATAATAAGGGCGTCTCGCCAGTTATCGGAGATACACTAAACACTAACGCTCTGCGTCAAGGCGAGTACCCGCTCACCAGATATGTTTATTTAATTACCGCTGGCGACGTCACTAAAAACGCCGCTGATCTAATTCAAACAGTCTGTAGTGATGAGTCTAAACCGGCGTTTGCGAAGAATGGGCTACTAAGTATTTATTAGGCACAATCGATAAGTCTTTGTTTTGCGCGCATTGCACTCAGTACAAGCTGTATACCACCATCCAGTTCTGGTGGATTTAGGTCTATTTGACCTGTAAACCCCCGTCCTCTATTACTAATAGTTTTGCGGAATATTTCTAGAGCTTGAGCGTTATCTTTTAATAGATTTACTATATGGGATCCAGTGAAGCACATATATTTAGCTTTTTTGAGCGCGGCGGGATCGATTTTATTTTTGCTGGCGATTAAGAATTTTGCGAAACGCAGCATGGAGTTGTTCATGAGTGCCTGTGCAAGCTTGTCCTTATGCTTATTTGCGGCATCTCTAATGGTGATATTGCTGATAATTTTTTCTTCGCTCTCAAAAATTTTACTGTTTTTAATATCCTTAACATCAATAGGTAATTCTTTGGTCCAGAGAGCTTTGGCAACAGCTTTTAGTTTTTTGCTTGGCTCATCGATGTAACTATCAAAAGGGCCTGTTTTTGGCTCACCAGTACGGTTAGCCTCTAGTAGCCGGCAAATATAATTAGCGCTACCTTTAAAGCCTGTTTGCGGATCGTTATCAAGTCCGCCTGCAAATAACTGCTCTGAATTACTAGCAGCGCCAAAACCGCCGCGCCACGGCTCTAGATGTCGCCCGTATTTATTCCAATCCGCTCTTGACAATCTTTCTCTGCCAATTTCGGTGTTTATCATTTCTTTAAAATAGAAACCCTTGGAACCCTTTGATAGTGGTGGTATTGAGTCACCAGACCAATCTTGCCCGATATTAAAATTGCCTCCTGTGCCGCCTATAGCTTGTAGTACTGTGTCACCGGGCTTGCAGCCTAGGCGGCGCGCGTTTGCAGCTAGCAGGGTGTCGCCATCGTTATCTATTTCCAGGGTTACTTTTTTTTCTGCTTGATCAGAGCCCGTATTTCTCCTTACTACAGAGGCTGGAGCGGCGAGAGATTTATGCTCAGTATGGATTTTATATTTAGAACCAAGAGCTTTAAGAAGATCTTTTGCGATGTCGAGTACTGTAAACTTGTCGTGAGTGTCCCTGCCCGCCTGTGGTTTCACCTTAGCCTCTTCATACAAGTCTGCAAGAGGGCGTTTCTTATTACCAGCCACAGCAAGGTTGCCTATAAGCCAGCTATCAGGCATAGATCTGAGACCAAAATCTGGAGCGTAGGGACCGGCAACAATGGCGCGTAAATTAATTTGCTTTAGGTCTTTATGTATGCGGCTTGCTTCTTTAGTTATTGACGCAAAAAGATTTATTAATGCACGATATTTTAGACCGTGTTTTTTAGGATCTTCCTCTCTGGCTTCATTAAGTGCGCTAGGTTTAATTTCATGGGTCTTGTAATCTATCTCTCCACCTGCAAGTTTCCTACCTATGCAAATTGCTAGCTTTGGGTTGCTTCCCCCGAGCTGAAGAACGGCGCCAAGTTTAACTATTTTGCCGAAGTGCTTGGCAATTTGTAATCCCTGTTTTATAGCCTTAATGCTGCCCCTTTGTTTTGCAGGGCTACTTATATCTAGTGTAAGAGGAGGATTGTTGTTAAGCATCTTGGGGTCTGTCTAGTTAAAAAAATTCCAGAGAAGATAATAGCACTCGAGCTCTAATATTTTCAGCAGCAAAGCCTAAAAAGCAGGCTTTATTAAGAATTATAACTTTATTATAATGCCGGTGTGCTTAGTAAATTGGCATTGTTCATGACCACTCTAGCATTACGCTGTAGCCCCGTAAGCTTCGCGCGCGCTAGCGGAGTGCCGCCGTATTTTGCGTAGAACTCTTCTTCGGTTTTAATAGAAAGCACCGAAGGCAAGTGCAACCAATGCCCCACTCCAGACTCTGGATGGAACTCAGGAAATATTCGCGATTTAGCTAGTTCTAATTCTTGCTTATATAATTTAGCGGCATCATTCTCGTTTAAATTCATTAAACGCAGTTTAGCGTTATAAGGACAAATATCCTGACAAAGATCACAACCGAAAACCCAATCACCAATTCCAGCTTTCATTTCATCAGGGATTTCACCACGATTTTCTATAGTAAGGTAGCTGATACATTTGCGCGCATCAAGAGTGCCATTGCCTTGTTTATTAATATCCCCATCGAGTATCAAAGCCCCAGTTGGACAAATATTTATGCAGCGAGTACAAGAGCCGCAAGCCTGCTTGCTGACTAGATCAGAGGGCTCAGTGTCATAATCAAACTCAAGATCAGTGATAATCTCCAAAATAAAATTATAAGAACCAGTGGCGCGCGAAATCAATAAAGTATTACGTCCTTGAAAACCTAAACCAGCTTCAGCAGCGAAGGACTTCTCTAACAAGGGAACCGCGTCGGTAAAGAATTTAGAATGGGCGAAGATATTTTGTAGCTCGGGCTTAGCAAGTAATTCTTTAATGCGATTACGCAAAACCTTATGATAATCACGTCCGACGGCGTAGCTTGAAACCCTACCCCATTCTGGACCCGGCTTAGGCGGAGCAGGTGTATAGTAGCCAGCGGTGAGCATAATAATGCTGCGCGCGTTAGCGAGTAGCTCACTAGGCCTTGCGTTGATCGGGTTATCACGCAAGAGATAATGCATGTCAGCTGCGTAACCGCGCTCGCGCCACTCGAGGAATTTAGCTTCAGCATCTAATAAAGGCTTAACCGGAATAAAACGTACGGCGTTGAAGCCCATGGAGAGAGCAGTATTTTTGACTAAGCTCGTGACGTCATCGGTCACGTTTTTACTCAAATAAACATCCCCGACACAGAGCCGTTAGTAGAAATTCTGCGTATGCACTCAGCAAGGAACGGCGCTACAGAAACTTGCACTACCTTCTTGGATTGATACCACATTGGTGATAGTGGTACGGAGTTGGTGATTATAAGTTGTTTGATAGGTGAGTTCTCTATGCGCTCGTAGGCAGGTCCAGAGAGCACTCCATGAGTAGCGCAAGCATAAACCTCGCGCGCGCCTTTTTGCACCAAGAGATCAGCAGCTTTAGTCATGGTGCCAGCGGTATCGATCAGATCATCTATGAGTATCGCGACTTTACCCTCAACATCACCAATTACATTCATCACCTCTACTACGTTTTGTTTATCGTGGTGACGGCGCTTGTCGACGATTGCTATAGGCACATCGCCGATGCGCTTAGCGTAACCGCGCGCACGTGCTACGCCGCCGACATCAGGAGATACTATAACTAAATCTTCAACTCCAATAAAACGTTTAATGTAATCGATAATCACTGGTGCTGCATACACGTGATCGATAAGAGTATCGAAGAAACCTATAATCTGGTCTGAGTGCAAATCTAAGCACATAACCCGGTCAGCGCCTGCTTCACCGATGAGCTTCGCGACAAGTTTACTAGTGATAGGTTCGCGTCCAGCTGCTTTGCGATCTTGGCGCGCGTAACCGTAGTAAGGCATGATCACATTGATAGTGCGCGCTGAAGCACGGCGCAGTGCATCGATAATAATTAATAGCTCCATGAGATTTTCGTTAACAGGAGGGTGAGTAGCTTGCACGAGGAATACATCGAAGCCCCTAACGCTCTCTTGGATTTGTACATAAAGCTCACCATCAGCAAATGGTTTGATTTTAATACTGCTAAGTTCTAAACCTAATTCTTTAGCGATTTCTTTGCCGAGAAGTGGATTTGCGCGGCCAGAAAAAATCTTGATTTGGCTGTTTTGAAAATCTACCGGAGTTAAATCTTCTTCCGGAAGGCCAAGTACTCGAGGGCTGCGTAATTTCTCGTCCATAATATGTATATCTTAACATTTTTGGCTTGGTTTTTCAGGGTTAAATTAAGGACACTCATAGCGCTTACCATTCAGCGACAGCGGATAAAAAACCAAATCAAAACCCCTTCTAGCTGCCGCCCGGCATTTTCTAGCTTTGTTGAGACGTTTGTATTCCGCTTGAAACACAGCTTTATTAGCGGCGATAAAGGGTTCAAGTAAACTACATTCTTTATACTGCGCGCACTGTTCGTTAAGCGCCCAATCGAAATCATCGACAAGATCTGGAATAATATCGAGAGCGTTTTTAAGTCCGACGCTAAGTCCGCGCGCATGCGCTTCAGCGGCGATAAATTCATTGAATGAGATTTGATCTTGCGAGCTAAGTTCGAAGCCAGAATTATTCGCGAAAGCATCGACGTTGTCTGGCTCTACACCATCGCAGCCTTTAGTTACAGCCGTGTCTAAGCGAGCGCTGACATAATTGCGCACGCTAGTCTCCCGCACATCAAGCCAAAATTCATCAGGGTAATCTTCAAGCGCCTCACCAATTGCAGCATCATTAATACAAAGCCCAGAGCTATCTTCTGAGCAAGGCTTCACATCATCACGAAAATTCTCATAGGTGCCAGCGCTGAAATAACAAATAACTATGCGCCCTTGATTTTTAAGTGCTGTGATAGTTTCAGCATCATGATCCAAGAGATCTATATCGTAAAGTTCAACATCGCGCGAAGTATTAAGAGTGCCAGAAAGTTGCCACTGCCAGCTGGTGCCCGGCACGATGCGTAATTCCCCGGGGGCGAAGCCGGCGCGAGCGGGCAAGTAGATTAGTAGGAGTGATAGGAGAAATTTCCGCATTTTGGAATTTGCTGTACGACTTTTTCTTAATTCTAAGACTTTTCGCTAGGACTTTGTTTTCGCTTAGCTAATCAAGGCTAGAATATAAGTATGTGCCCTAACTGTGTACTTAATCAAAGCGGCGTCTGGTCATATCTAGGACCAGGCTTAATATGTCTGTTTTTTATGGCTATAGCTGGCTATTTTATCTATCAAGCTAAGAAAGCTGGTGAATTCGATGGTGATGAAGAAGACCCTAAATATGCGGTTTTTGATGACAATTAGCCTTATTTCGACTTTTGCGTAGTGGATTCCAGATTAGTCGCGACTTTTTGGGAATTCAGGGTATAATAGTCGTATGAAGCGTAGCCAGGAAAGGCTAATACTAAAAGACCTTGAGTCTAAGATGGTGCTCCTTGTCGGGCCGCGTCAGTCGGGCAAAACTTGGCTAGCTAAAGAAATAGCCAAGCATTTTAAACATAGTGTTTACCTCAACTATGACTCGACGCTTGATGCCGAAATTATTCGCAGGCAAAGCTGGCTGCCTGATACTGAACTTTTAATTTTAGATGAGTTGCATAAAATGCCAGACTGGAAAAACTACCTCAAGGGTGTTTATGACACTAAGCCTGCTTGCATGCGATTGCTTGTTACAGGCAGTGCGCGCCTTGATGTTTATGATCAGCTAGGCGACTCTCTTGCTGGTAGATATTTTAGGCATAGACTTTTGCCGTTTTCGGCAGCAGAGCTGAGCGCCGCCAAAGAAAAAATCGATCTAGATAGACTAACAGAACGTGGTGGATTTCCAGAGCCGTATTTGGCAGCAAGTGCTCTTGAGGCAGATCGTTGGCGCCAACAGTATATTAATAGTTTGCTCAGTACTGATGTCTTCGAGTTCGATCAAGTGCAGAACCTAAAAGCGATGCGGCTTTTATTCGAGCTGCTCAGAGACAGGGTCGCCTCGCCAGTGTCTTATAAGTCGCTATCAGAAGATCTTGCTATATCCCACAAGACCGTTAAAAAATACATTCAAATTCTCGAAGCGCTTTATGTGGTTTTTCGTATAAAGCCGTACTCGAAAAATATTGCGCGCAGTTTGCTTAAAGAGCCTAAGCTATATTTTTTTGATATAGCCTTGGTGCGTGGTGATGATGGGGTTAAGTTTGAAAATCTAGTCGCGGTTAGTTTATTGAAGCATGTTTATGCGCGGCAGGATTATCACGCAGAGAATATTGATTTATATTATTTACGTACCAAAGACAAACAAGAAGTGGATTTCGCCTTAGTGCGCGATGATAAAGTCGAAACCATGATAGAAAGCAAATTCTCTGATAGTGATTTGCATAAAGGGCTGTTAAATTTTTCGCAGAATTATAAGTACCCGGGCGTGCAGCTTGTGCGCCACCTTAAGAATGAGCAGCAAATCAAAGACATTCAGCTGCTTAAGGCTGAGGGGTTTTTGCAGGGTTTAGCAGCATAGTCAAATCCAAATTCCTAACATCGGTGTAAACCTTACTGGTAGAGATATAGTCTACTCCTGAGCGCGCATAATCCACTAGATTACCCGCATCCACCCCACCACTAGCTTCTAGCTTCACGTGACGATTAGCACCAAGCTTCGAGACCACAGCTTTAATCCGTTCAGGCGAAAAATTATCAAGCATCACCACATCAACCCCACTAGCAATCACAGACTCTAGTTGATCTTCCGATGCGATTTCGCACTCTACGCGCAGACCGCGTGCATGCGCATCACTTACAACCGCAGCATCTAATTTACCGAATATCAAATGATTTTCTTTTATTAGAACCATGTCACTTAGGTTATATCTATGCGGAGATCCACCACCAGCCACGAAAGCTGCTTTCTCAAAGTGACGCAAACCTGCTGTGGTTTTGCGCGTATCTAATAATGCAACTGGATAATCACGAATCATATCTACGAAACCACGAGTTTTAGTTGCGATACCGCTAAGTCTCTGCAAGAGATTAAGCATAGTGCGCTCAGCAGCCAGCAATAATCTTGCGTTGCCATTTAATCTAGCAATCACATCTCCCGGTTGAACAAGAGAACCATCACTAACTAAAAACTCTAACGCCGCCGGACTTGCCTTAAGCATCTCCGCGCAAGTTTCAACTACCATGCGCGCAGCAGCAGAGCCAGCAAGAATGCCGTGATCTTTTGCACGGATCTCAGCTCTGGCGTTTGCCTCTGCTGGCACCACCAGCAGACTAGTCACATCACCATGCGGCGAGAGGTCTTCAAGCAGGGCTAGCTTAATTATTTCCTTATGATTAATCGTTTGAGAGTGCATGGTTACTAGGTTGCTATAATAACCTTTCGTTGTTCTAAACAACCTTTAAATCATGGCGAAACCAACCAAAAAAATTACAGGCTATATCAATCTTCAACTTGAAGCAGGAAAGGCCAACCCAGCGCCGCCAGTAGGCCCAGCTCTCGGTCAGCATGGTGTTAACATCATGGAATTCTGCAAACAGTACAATGACGCGACTAGAGAGAAAGCCGGTTATGTTATTCCTGTAGTTATTACTGTCTACGAAGATCGCAGTTTCACACTTATATATAAAGAACCGCCAGCAGCTGTTCTAATTAAAAAGAAAATCAAACTTGAAAAAGGTTCTGCAGTGCCGCACAAAGATAAAGTAGGTACTATCAACAACCAACAACTTACTGAAGTTGCTGAAGCTAAAATGCCAGACTTGAATGCTAACGACATCGAGGCTGCTAAAAACATCATCGCTGGAACAGCACGCAGTATGGGCGTTGTAGTAAACAGATAAGGAATAATTATGGCTAAGAAATTAACGAAAAGACAACAAAAAATCAAAGATCTAGTAGCGGCTAACCCTGGTCCTCTAGAGCTAACTGAGGCCGTAAAAATTCTTAAAGATTTCGCCGCTACTAATTCTAAGTCTAAAGATCAGACTGTTGAACTAGCGATTCAGCTTGGCGTAGATACTAAAGCTAATGATCAACAAGTTCGCGCATCTGTTGTGCTTCCTGCTGGTACGGGCAAAACTAAGCGCATCGCTGTAATCGCGAAAGGCGAAAAAGTTAAAGAAGCCAAAGAAGCTGGCGCTATTGAAGCTGGCACTGAAGAGCTTGTTAAGAGAATCGAAGAAGGTTGGATGGATTTCGACATCCTAGTAGCAACTCCTGATTGCATGCCTTTATTAGGTAAGCTCGGTCGCGTGCTTGGTCCTCGCGGACTTATGCCTAACCCTAAAGACGGTACTGTAACAGCGGACGTGAAGAAAGCTGTTAGCGATCTTCAAGGTGGCAAAGTTGGTTTCCGTACTGAGAAAACCGGCGCTGTAGTACACATGCCTGTAGGCAAAACTAGTTTTAGTGCTGAAGATCTAATCAAGAACTTGCAAGCAGCTATTTCTGAGATTCAGAAAAATAAACCATCAGCTTCTAAAGGTACTTTTATGAAGTCAGTTTATATCAGCAGCACTCAAGGTCCTGGACTTAGAGTGAAAGCGGAAGTGGCTTAACCACCCACCGCCGGTACATCCATTTCCGTACCTATAGTTTCCATTACTTGGATATTGAAGTCTGGTGATAACTCTGCATAGCTAAGTATATGTACGTGCGGATCGAACTGTTCTATTAGCCTGAATAGTGGTAAACGCAATGCTGGTCCGCATATTAGTACTGGTCTGCGTTCTGCTTGCTCAAGTATCCTACGCGAAGCGTTAGAGACTAGCGTCACCAGATTTTGAATTTGTTTAGGCTCGAGTACTAAGACCATGCTGTTATCGACTTTCTGCAAAGACTGCTCCAAACGCTGCTCCCAACTAGGATGGAAAGCCATCGCTGGTAGCTGCCTATCAGGAGTTGAGAACTCTAAGCAGATTTGTCTACCTAGCGCTACGCGTAATTTTTCCGATAATATATCAGGGTCTTTAATACCGACAGTAAGATCTTCTAACTTCTCTAAGAGGTAATGGATATCACGAATAGAAACGCGCTCTTTAAGTAGATTAACTATCACTCTGCGCATATCACCTAGTGACAAAGCACCGGGAACTAGATTGTCTACTAATTGAGGATCGGTTTGTTTAACAGTATCTAATACTTTACGCACGTCTGATTTCTCTAACAGGTCATCTATGTTTTTGCGCACTACCTCTGCTACGTGTGCTGTTACCACGCGCACCGCTGGTGCCGCTGGTCTATCCCAGTCGATTTGTTCTAAATATTCAGGGTCTACCCAATAAGCAGCCTCTTGCAGAGCAGGCTCCCAGCCTGGCATTGAGCCTGGCGGTGCTTCAGAGTAGACGTTATCCCAATCTTCTCTCAGGATTAGCATCTTGTTAGCGTAGATCTCTGAGCTCGCCACTGTAGTATCGCGAATTACGACTCTGTATTCGTTCGGTCCAAGACTTGGTGCGTCCATAATGCGCACTGAAGGAAGTATGTAACCGAGGTTAAGTGTTAATTGGTGACGCAAGCTTGCGATCTCAGGTACTAGTGTTCCACCACGACCAGGGTCAGCGATATCGAGTAGATTAGATCCTACCCAAATAGCAAGTTTATCCACTTCAAGTAATGAATACATCATCTCTGGAGTTGCACGCGGCGCACCAGAACTATCGACGTTCTCGTCGATCTCCATGCCGGTATCCATCGGTTTAGCATCACCACCAGCAGCTTTCTTAAATAGGAAGAAAGCAAAAGTACCAAGACCAGTAGCTAGTGTTAAAAGTACAGGAGTCGGCATGCCTGGTAGCATCGCGAAGATAATCAAGAGAGCCGCACCAACTACGAAAGCACTTGGCTTAGCCATTAACTGTTGTGCGATATCCTGACCGAAACTGTCTGCCGTAGAACCAGCGCGAGTAACGATTACACCGGTTGCAATAGAAAGAACTAGAGCAGGAATAATACATGAGATCGCATCACCGATAGTAAGAATGATGTATTTATTAGCTGCCATCTCGAAAGTAAGTCCCTTCTGGGTCATACCGATGGTAAGACCGGCGACGATGTTTACGATAGTAATAATGATGCCGGCGACCGAGTCACCTTTAACGAATTTGGAAGCACCATCCATAGATCCGAAGAAAGCTGATTCGCGCTCGACCTCTGAGCGTTTTTCTTTGGCTTGCTCACTAGAGATTAGACCTGCGTTAAAGTCAGCGTCTATGCTCATTTGTTTACCAGGCATCGCGTCCAAAGCGAATCTGGCACTAACTTCCGCGACACGCTCGGCACCCTTGGTAATAACCATGAACTGGACGATTGTAATAATGACGAAAATTATAATACCGACGACGATATTACCGCCGGCGACGAACTGACCCATAGCCTCTACCAGCTCGCCAGCCTCACCATTCAATAAGATAGATCTAGTGGTGGCGATGTTCAGCGATAGTCTGAACATGGTTGCCAGTAGTAGGAATGTAGGTAAAGAAGCGAAGTCTAGAGGACGAGAAATATAAAGGGATATACCTATGCCGATAACAGCCAAAGTGATATTAAGCGAGATATATAAATCCAGCAGTATTGGCGGTAACGGTACGATGATAATCAGGATGATCCCGAATACCAAGGCGCCGACCATGAGCTCAGATATTTTGAGGCCCTTCAGCATGCGCTATTTGATTTTATGTAAGCTAGGTTAAGAGCTTATTAAGACCTACCCACCCCTACTAGTTAATTAAGCCCGGTTTTTGCTGTATACTAAGCTCTGTTATGTCTAAATCTAGTCTCAATGTTATTAAGTTGACCCCCGTTTGGTTCATCTTCTCTGGTTTAATGCTCACTGCCGCTATCTTCTTTATAGTGCAGTCGGTTATAGCTTTTGGTGCGCCGGTGCGTCCGGGTCTAGATTTTACCGGTGGTTCTAAGATCGAATATAAATTCAACGGTAAAGAACTTGCGGCAAGTGGCAAAACCCTAAATTCTGAAGCAGTACAAAACACCCTTAAATCTATTGGTCTTGGTGGCAGCCAAGTGATGATTACTAAAGATGCTGATCCTATATTGATATTGCGCACTCGTGCCATTTCTGACGATCCTGTTTCTAATGAACTTGCTGATGCCTTGCGCGCAGAGTATGGTGAATTCGAGATTAAATCTATTGATACTGTAAGTCCTGTCATAGGGCCAGAATTGTTTCGCAGCGGAATTACAGCTTTGATCGTGACTATTATTGCGATCGTTCTTTATATATCCTCTCGTTTCCGTAGAGACTATGCGGTAAGTGCGATTGCGGCACTCGTGCATGATGTAACTATTGTTACTGGTTTATTCGCCTACCTTGGTTTATATCGTGGACTCGAAGTGGATATGCTTTTTATAACCGCCTTACTGACAGTATTCGGCTTCTCTATCCACGACACCATAGTAGTTTTCGATCGTATCCGTGAGAACCAAAAACTTCAAACCAAGACTTTTGGTTTTGATGAAGTTACAGACCATAGTATTGATCAAGTGGTGGTGCGCAGTTTGAACACCTCGTTTAGTGTTCTTATAGTTCTTGCGATTCTATATTTCCTTGGTGGCGAGAGTACTAAAATATTCGCACTAGCTATGTTTGCCGGATTGTTAATAGGTGCTTACAGTAGTATCTTCATAGCAAGCCCATTATTGGTTATATTTCGTAAGAACAATATATTAGCCTAATAGCAAAAACGTGACCAACGTCATGTTTTTGCGCTGTTACAGCGAGTGCAATAATTAAATGTCGAAAAAAAACCACCCAAAAAGGGTGGTTTTTTAAAAATACGTTGTAATCCCAACTAACTAACGCTGTGCGCCAACAAGTTCACGATTTTCAGCGAATTGAGCTGTAGCGGCAGCTGCCGTACCAGCGTTTCTAAACAATCTCGCCCATCTTTCGATTACTTCGGCCTGGCTAAGATTTTCTTTATCCGCCAAAGTCTTAATGATTGAAAGAGCTTCAGGGCTAAGACGGAAAGAAACCATTTTCTTGGCCTCACCGTAAATTGGTTTTGGGCCGGTTTTTTTTCTTGCTCTACTTTCTAACATCTTTCCTCTTTCTCCTCTCTAACTAACACGTAATTATAATATACGTATATGTTATTTGTAAATACCCGACAACCTTAAACCAAGATAAAAAAACCTAGCTTTTAGGCGTCGAAGACTAATCCTAGCCTAGTGGGGCTGAAAAGTAAAGTGCTTTTACATAAAAACAAATTAAGTTGCGTTAATATTCCCTTAGCTTTTCTAATAAAGCCTTGATTTGAAGCCTTAAATCAGCCTCAGAACCAGTATTTTCGATAAGATAATCAGCTCGTTTGGACTTCTCTTCTTGAGTCATTTGAGCATTAATACGCTCTTGAAGAGCTGCTAAACCAAGCTCTGGGTAGCGGCTGGCAAGCCTAGAGAGCTGCAGCTCTGGACTAGTAGTAATGACTAATATCTTATCGTAGCGTCCTTCGAGCCCAGCCTCATAGAGCTGCGGTACCAGGTTCGCTACTATTTTATCTTTTTGATGTGCTTCTAGCCACTCTTCGAAGTGGCGTCCAACTGCTGGGTGAATTAGCGCTTCAAGGGTTTTCAATTTAGCCTTATTTTCGGCTCCAAAAACCATGTCTGCTATTAGCTTCCTATCGCTAGTACCGAACTCTGCTCTGAGTTTTGCTTGTAAGTCTTTATCGTGAGCGTAAAGCTCATGCACCACCTCGTCACTATCAAGTACTGGCACAGCTTCTTCGCGCAGGTATTGACCAGCGAGAGATTTGCCGCAGGCGATATTGCCAGTGATGCCGAGAATAAGAGGCATAAATATAAGTATATTACTTGCCGCCCTAGCCTACCCCAGCCATACTTTATATAGTGCGAAGTAAGAGAGGTCATACCCTAGTAGAGCTTATAGTCATTATCGGCATTTTAAGTGCGGTGACTGGCTTATTGTATGCCTACTATCACGATGGTTATAGGCTTTTTACCAAGAGTTTCAAATTTGGACTTTTGCAGCGTGATGCCAGGGTGGCGTTAGAAGATTTAGCTGAGCGTATTAAACACGCTAGCCGTGATTATATTTATACGGATACTAGTTTTAGTCCAGGTGTGCCTTTTCCTGAAGATGCCATGGTTAATAAACCTTATGTTTATTTTGCGGTGCCTAATATTAGTTTTGATGTTGAGATAGAACCACCTAAACCTATAAAGAAACCCGCTGTAACTGAAACCGGTATGTGGCGTACTATAGAGACTACAGTTATTAATCCCTTTAAAAAACAAAAGTCTGCTTTGGAGTTAAAGTCTGAACAAGGCGTGCTGAGTCCAGGTGCCAAGTATTCAACCATTAAAAGTTATGACTACTACCTTTATTATTTTGCTGCCCCAAAGGTTGATGTAGACAGGGGTCCAGACCCGCGCTTAGCAAAGAGTGCCAAGTTGAAGGTTCTTAGATATAAAAATCAGTCGGCTGAATACACTGATTCGCAAGCTAATGAATGGCCTTTTTTGCCGCCAGAAATAGCGGAAGAAGATTTTCCCGATGATAAAAAAATCTCTAAACATGCTTATGTTGGACATGTGATGCGTGAAGAAATAAGTTCAGAGTTCTCGGTCTTCAAATCAACGGTGATTTATGATTATTCTGGTAGTAACTACGATAAATTATTTGTTATTAAGGTAAACCTTTATGACGAAGCTAGTAACACAAGAGTAAGCTTTGAAACGGCAGTAGCGCCGCGTAACTAATGAAAGCCTTATTGAAACTAGCTTTGATACTCTGTCTCTGCACTGCTTGTAGTCGCCACTCTAATACTGGTACTCTTGCTCTTAATTTAGCTCATGAACCTGCAACCCTCGATTGGAATAAAGCCAGTGATGCATTCTCTTTTGATGTGATTTCTAATCTTATGATTGGGCTTACACGCTATGCTGTCGGTGAGCAAGGAGCTATAGCTGTTGAACCGGCAATTGCAGAGACTTGGCAAATCGATGCCGAGCAAGATGCTTATACTTTTAAACTAAATCCTAAAGCTTGCTGGCATGATGGAGTGCCAGTTGTAGCTCAGCATTTTGTCGATTCTTTTAGACGCACTTTAGACCCAATGACAGCGGCGCCTTACGCTGAATTGCTCTCTATGATTGATCTCGAGCAGACTAAAGCGATAGATGCTCATACGCTGTATATCAAACTTAAAAAGCCGGCGCCATATTTTATTTATATGACTGCTTATGGTTTGATGCTACCGATTAGGCTTGATCTGATTAATCAGCACGGTAACAAATGGACTAATCCGGGCAAGCTTATTACTAATGGTCCTTATAAGTTAAGTAAGTGGCAGCATGAGTATAAAATTGAACTAGAACGAGCAGATAATTATTTTGGCAAGCCTGCGAAAATCCCTCGCATTAAATTCTTTATGGTTGCCGAGCAGTCACAAGCGTTTACTTTGTTTAAAAACCATCAAATAGATTTCGTTGATGGCAGATCTTTGCCTAGTAGTGAGCTGAGAAATATAGAGTCCAATCTTGCTGCTGATGAGCGTTTGCTAAGAGCACCTTTGCTTAGAAGTACTTATATCGGATTTAATAATCGTAATGTTGATTTACATTTGCGCAAAGCACTTTCATATGCTATCGATAGGCGTGCCGTCACCGCTGCCTTGCAGCGTGGCTACCAGCCTAGTGCGAGTTGGATACCGAGTGGTTTACCAGAGTATTTTCATGCCGATCTTGCTGACCCAGATCAAGCTTTTAATCCAGAGTTGGCGCGCGCAGAACTTAAACTCGCTAAGAATCAAAACTCACATCTAGTGTTTGCTTTTCCAAGCACTGAAGAAGCGAAATTAATTTCTGAAACTTTGCAGTCAATGTGGCGGCGCGAATTAGGCATTACTGTTGAATTAAGAAGCATGGAGTGGAAGGTTTATCTCAGTACTTTAGAGACTAATCCACCAGATATTTTTAGGTTGAATTGGTCGGCAGACTATCCTGATCCTGATAGTTTTATGCAGATATTTATGACTAAGAATCCTATGAATTATCCTGGTTGGTTTAATAGCGATTACGATGCGCTGATGGCGCGTGCTGCGACGCTTAGTAGTCAAAATCTTAGCGAAAGACAAAATTTATACTTGCAAGCAGAAAAAATGTTACTTAGAGATTTTTGTGTAATAGCACCGATATTTACTAATACTCAAACGATCGTGCACAGAGCTAATCTTCACGGGCTTGTGATAAACTCGATGGATATAGCTTTCTTGGATAGAATTACAAAAGATGAATAAAGAACACGAGCAAGATACTCACCTTAATGCTTTCTGGGACCCGATGCAATTAGCAGCGATTAGTACCGAAGAAACACGCAAGGTACGCCTTTGGGCTGGAATTATTTTTGCTTTAGCCATCCTTGTCTTAATTGCCGTAGTAGTTTTCCTGATAGTTCCTACAGGCGAACACTTCAAGCTTAGACGTGGTTCTAGTGTCGTAGTGGATGGCAAAACCAAAGCTTCGCGTAAAATAGTTCACACCGATGGCGTGCGTGAAGAGTTAGCCGTAACTAATATTCAAGTTGGCGAAAGAGAAAAACTTGCCAATAAATCTCCTTTATTGCAAAGTAAAAAAGGGGCAATCGTAATACCGACACGCTAATTTCGTGCTATTTGCTCTTGAGTCTTTTGAATTTTACGTGCTAATCGTGCTTCTAAGTCAGTTAACAGTTCAAGCATGGTATCTAGTTGTTTAAGTGAGCAGTTCGGATATAGTTCTGTCAAACCATCTTTTCCTTTAGCCATACGCTCTTTGTATTCTTCGTGAATTGGCAAGATCTTGCCTTTCAAGTCTCTAATATTCATATACAGTGAGTAACGGTCTTCTTGATTGAGACTACTCCAGTTATCACTAACATTTTCAATAGCTTTAATTAATTCGCCAGCTCTGCTAAGTATGAATTGAGGTTTTGCTATTTTCTCATCATTGCTAGCGACTTGTTCTATAAGTTGTCTATATTTAGGCTGAACACTACTAAAGGTTTCAGTTTGGGGTTTTAATTTAATAAAACCAGCAATAGCAGCTAGAGTTGGCAAAGCACAAACAAGAGCGACTTTAGCATTGAATAAAAATAAACTTAAGACAGTAAAGACACCTCCGCATGCTGCTATCAAGCCAGTACCCCAACGTCCAAGTCGAGAAAGGAAATTCATAGCCGTATTTAGAATCCGAGGACTTTTAGTCTCAGGTTCAGTAGCAGTAGTTTCCTTTATTCTTTGGTGAATGGAGTTAATATCAGCAGGTGTAAACTGATTTTGCTCGGTTGACGCGACTTCACCTGGGCCTGAATAGCGGCTAATAACAGGTGTATTGGTCGTTGTACTTGCTCCAATCCGCATAATATATCCATACATATATTAACACATATTACTTGGATCTGTAATACAGACTAATATTTTGCTGGAATTATTCTTAGTAAATATTAATGATTAGATCTTCACAAGATTAGGTATTGCTGTTACTATTCATGTCTATCATAAAGGATTATGGGAGGAATATAGCTTAATGTTTGGACCGCACTTGTTAATGGAAGCTTCTGGCTGTGATTATAAAGCCCTTACGGATATATCAGTATTAGCGGATTTGCTAGAGGAACTACCAGGCAAGATGGGGATGACCAAAATTATGCCTGCCTATGTATTCAAGTACAAAGGTTTAGTAGAGGACGATTGGGGTCTTAGCGGCATAGTTTTGATCGCTGAAAGCCATATCGCATTCCACACTTTCCCAGACAAAGGATTCCTTACTGTAGATATTTTCAGTTGTAAAGATTTTGATGTGCGCGAAGCAGTGGCCAATATTATCGCTGTATTTAAGCCACGTTCTTGGGATGAACAGCTATTAATGCGCGGCCGTGAGTTCCCACGTTCACTTACTAAAGCAGCAATGATTATTGAAAATGAGCGTAAGCAGCATTTTGATCAGTTAGTTGCAGTCTGATTTACTAAATCCCAACATATTCTTTAGTAAACTAGATTCTCTTAGTGACGAGCAGCTGCTCGATTTTATAGACTCTTGGCATGAACGCGGCGAAACAGCCGAAGAACTACATAGTTTTGCTAACTATATTTTTCAGATTGAGCCTAGATTAGATACTGGTTTTAAGGTTTATGACTGTGCTGGTACTGGTGGTGATGGTGCTAATACCTTTAATATTTCGACTACTGCCGCGATAATTGCCGCTGCTGCTGGTTTGCGTATTTCTAAGAATGGTGGTCGTAGTACCACTAGTAAATCTGGCTCAGTGGATGTGCTTGAAGCCCTGGGTTTTAATTTTAATGCTGGCTATGAGCGTAAATTAGAAGGCTTAGAGAAGCATAATCTGGCGTTTTTTGCCAGTCAAGTTACTGGCAGACTTTTACTGCGGGTAAAAACTTTATGCCGCCAGCATAAACGTACAGGTTTTATTAGCCTACTAGGTCCACTGACCAGTCCTATTAAACTAGAAGGACAAATTATTGGTATGGGCCAACGCCGTTGGCTAGAGCCCCTAGAGGGGGCTCTCAAGGCTTTTATCAAAGAAGGACAACTCAATAAAGCTGTTGTTTTGCGCTCTACCACTATTCGTTTTGATGAACTAAGTTCCTGTAGTGACTCGGAACTCAGCTTGCTTTTTAAAACTTCAGAGGGAACAGTTACTAGTCTCAAATATAGTTTTAGCCCAGAAGATATAGGGCTAAAGCGCTCTACTATGAGCGAACTTACTGGTGGCAATGCTATTGAGAACGCTACTATTGTTCGTGGTTTACTTGATGGCAGCCTTAAAGATAGGCCCAAGCTAGAAACAGCTTGTCTTAATGCTGCTTTATTGCTTCTATTAGATAGAGAGATTGCAAGTTTAGCTACTGGGGCTGCTTTTGCAGAACTCTTGCGCCAAAACTATGAACTTGCTAGTGAGCTGGTTTCTAGTGGCAAAGTTTGGGCAAATTTTCAGGATTTACTTGCTTTACTCAATAGCTAACTAGTCTTATAATCAGCCTTATGATGATGAGATTATTTGTTGCCGGTTTAATTTTTATAAGTGTGATCAATACCCCTGCTGTTTACGCGCAGGATGAATACAATGATCCGCAAATGTATGCGCAAGACAAACTTGTTAATGCTGAGGCACAGTATCAACGTTTAAAAAATCAAGAAAAAGCGTTGCAAAAACTAATGGGTGCAGTTAAGAAAGATCTTAAAGCTGCAAGAATTCGCGCAAAAGCTGAAAAGATTCAAATCTCTGCTAATAATGCTCGCCAAGACGCATCTGTAAATGTTGAGCAAGCTGGCATAGCAGTAGATCTTCCAGATCTAATGTCGACTAAGGGTGTGCAAGCGGTAGCTGCTGGTTCGGCGATGAGTAAAGAAAAAGAAAATATTGATTTGATGTTTAGAGATAGAAACAAACAAGAATCAGCTAATGTTTTCTTCCCAGCTGGATCTGGCTCTAGGACTATGGCTCCAGAGTATATTAAGTAATGAAGTTCCTAGATCTTTTTCTTTTAAAGGCAATTTTATTTGCCTCAGCTCTGCTTTTATTGCAAGTCGTGTTTGCGCCGAAAGCTAATCTCTTGTTTGTTGCGATTTTGGTTTTCGCGAGTTTACTTTCACTGCAAGAGACTATGGTTTTAGCGATATTAGCCGCTGCTTTTAATTCTGCTTTGCTTTATAGTAGTGCTTATCCTTGGCTATATTTGGTTTTTGGTTTAGCTGCCGCTGCGATTAATCCTAAGCAGATTCCAGATAAATTTATTGTGATCCTCTTGTATGCAATATTCTTCACAGCTCTCTACGAATCCTTTAACCCTAATTCCACTGCTTATTTCGATAGACTAGTTGAAACCCTTCCAATGACAGCTCTTGTAGCAGCAGGAATGTACTTTTTGGTTTTATTTTTGTTTAAAGACTACATTGTAAAAAAAGCCAAGTTCTAGGGATTTAGATGTTCAAGCTACAATAATATGCAATGCCTACAGAAGCAATTCAAGAGCCTAAAACGAAAATTCAGCTTGAACCTGCTTGGCTAGTTGTACTTAAAGATGAGTTCGAAAAAGCATATATGCAAGCCTTGCGTGCTTTTTTACTAAGAGAAACACAACAATATACTGTTTATCCGCGCGGCTCCGATATGTTTAATGCTTTTAATTCTGCACCGTTCGATAAAGTAAAAGTAGTGATCTTAGGTCAAGATCCTTATCATGGTCCAGGGCAAGCACATGGATTATGCTTCTCTGTGCCGCAAGGAATTAAGCCACCGCCATCATTAGTAAATATTTTTAAAGAACTAGAATTGAGTTTAGGTCTTAAGCGTCCCTCTCATGGCTGCCTAGAATCTTGGGCGCAGCAAGGAGTATTTCTTCTCAATACTTGCATGAGCGTACGCGCCGGTATGGCTAACTCGCATGCTGGGCAGGGTTGGGAGATTTTCACTTCGCGTGCGATTCAAGAATTGAACGATAAGCGGGAAGGCATAGTCTTTATGCTCTGGGGCTCATCAGCGCGCGCAAAAGCTGAGATGATCGATAAGTCTAAACATCTGGTTCTCGAGGCGCCGCACCCATCACCATTATCTGCGCATAGAGGTTTTCTTGGTTGCGGGCATTTTCGCCAAGCCAATGAATATTTACAGGCAAGAGGAGAAGAGCCGATTAACTGGGCTTTAGATTAATAATGCAAGCTCTTTGGCTAGAAAATTTAACAAGAGGCACAATATCTAAGCAAGAGGGATTAGGTATAGTTTTTCACCCAGCAAGTTTGCTTAAACTCTTTACCGCTATTGCTGTTCGCGACTTAATAATGCAAGCCGGCGGCTCTAAAGCGAGCAGCACCGTGATTATTACTAAGGCTCAGCGCGAGCATGTTTCGCGTTACAAAGCCGAGATGTTTATGGCGTTAGAAGCTAGTCTGCGCGACTCAGATAATGACGCTCTTCACTACTTAGTGGATTTTATTTCTGAAACAGAATCCGGGCTTGAACTAGAAGGAACAGCTTTAGACAGCTTTATTCACTCACGTTATTTAATTCATAGTTTTTTCACCGCTGGTTATTCTTCTGACTTGCGCATTCCTAATAAATGTTTCGAAGTGGATTATTACGGGCGCGATAAGCAGTTACTAGCCGTGCAGCCTAATCAATGCACAGTGCAAGATGTGGCGCAGGTGATGAAAGCCGCGATGGCGACTGCTGGTAGTGAAATAGATTTAGCCAAGATGATTAAGCGTCAGCCGGGTAGCGATTATCAAGCAAGTAATTTTATTGCTGCAGCTCTTGATTTAAAAACAGAGTTTTACTCTAAAGCTGGCTGGACCTCGCGCTCCTATCATGACGCTTGTGTTTTTGAGCGTGATGGTGAGCAGCATCTAATGGTTGTGATGACAGGCTTTGAGCAGGGTGGGGCGGATAGTAGTAAACTTAATAATATAATCTTATGCGCGCAGAACTAATTAGAAGTAGCCCACTTAGGCAAATGCACCCGGGAGGCCGTTTTAGGCTACCAGATGAATTACCAGAACCCCCTTACAAAACCGCAAAAAGGTTTCATCAGCACGCTGGTAGAGCTTTACTTGATACTAGAGCAGCAAAACAGCGAGCGGCAGAGCAGGAGAATCGGCTTAGTCGGAGAGAGTGGCTGATGGCTCCTGTTGAGATTGTTAGATTACTTATCCATAACTTTGAAAGAGAAAACGCAGACTAAGCCAAACGCTCGATAAGATAAAATCGGCGGCATCGTTATTTATTTATAGCTGGGCATATAATCAAGGTATGCAAACTTTAACCACTAGCTGTCAGTTCACTCTTAATGAAGATCAGAAGATGATCCAGCGCGCAGTGCGCGAACTTGCTACTGAGCAATTCGCT
>JACCDV011086446.1_pt1 | contig 24804 bp, 22 predicted proteins | sample 7446131 | NCBI WGS metagenome assembly JACCDV01 (sample SAMN15323448, study PRJNA562643) | freshwater metagenome | isolation source: river surface water | place: USA:Blue River Watershed | collected 2017-08-17
GCATCAATTTCGGGTTTGATTTGCTGATATTGGGTCTGAAGATCGACCATTTGTAGCCCTTTCATAGTGCAAAGAAAAGGAATTTTGTCAAGACCATACACCTCAGGGGCTTACTTGTTCAGTTCATATTGAATTAATTTTAAAATAATAGGGTAAAATAAGAGAAAAGCAGTACTTTTGTTCTTGTAAAGCGAAAATAGCTTTTATGCTAACAACCACTACACAAACCAATACAGCAAAGGAAATTCCCTTAATTGCCCCTATTTTTAGTTGGTTTGTGGTCTATACCAAAGCGCAAGCAGAAAAAAAGTTTGCCGAGCGTTTGCAACACGCTGGCTATGAGGTATATCTGCCGCTTCAAGAAGAGCTCAAACAATGGTCTGATCGCAAAAAAAAGATCCAAAAGCCCCTTATTTCTTCAGTAGTTTTTGTGCGTTGCACCGAAGCACAGCTTTCTGGGCTATACAACATCTTGGGTTTCAGCCGCGTTTTGCGCTATTTAGGTAAACCCGCTGTGGTGCAGCCCCAAGAAATACTCAATTTGCAAATTTTGCTGCAACAAGCTGCCGCACCAGAGTTAGCTGCGCAAAACCTTGCCCCCGGTGTAGCTATTGAAGTGCTGCGCGGGCCTTTTAAAGGTATCATTGGCACAGCCGTTCAGTTGCTGAACACGCTGCGCGTCAAAATAGAAATTCGCCACCTCGGGGTGGCTTTTGGCATTAACGTGCCCAAAAGCTTTGTAAAAGTGCTGTAGCGCAAAGCGCAGCTGCTTTTAGGGCTTTTTAAATGGGTTTGCCACTGTGGCTTACCACGGCGAAGCCATGCTGAGCCCAAATTAGTATAACTGCTTGCAATTCTTTAATTTTGCGTCTTAAAATCCAATATATGAGTTTATTAAAATGTACGTTACTCACGGTACTTTTTACATTACTGCACTCGGCTGCCTTTGCGCAGTTGCCTGCAGACCAAGGTTTTTTAATTAAGTCTGAGCTGGACAAACGTGGCCTCACCGAGGCTGAAGCACAATCAGCTTTGGCTGCTAAGGGCTACGATGTTCAGAAAATGGCACCAGAAGATTTGTTAGCTAAGAAAGCTGAAATCACGGCTGTGCTCGATGAGTTGGCGGCTAGTAAAGTGAAGCAAACCGAGCAGCAGCAAGATGCCAAAATGAAAGAGGCACCTGCCGCCGAAACCAAAGATATAGCCACCCAAGAAAAACCTGTACCCCTTACCGTGGTGCCAGATAGTAATGTGGTAATCAAGAAAGATAGTGCTGTGGTGCTTCCAAAGGCACCAGGAATTTATGGCCATGATTTATTCTCTGACCGCAAATTAGAACCCATTAAAACCACAGATGGGTCTAGCGCCCCTGAAACCTATGTGTTGGGTGCTGGTGACCAAATCAGAATTACCATTTTTGGTATTTCTCAAGCAGACCTTTTGCTAACCATTAACGAAGCTGGTTTTGTGAGCCCTGCCGGAATGGCCCAAATTTATCTGAAAGGCCTTACGCTCAAGGAAGCGCGCAAGGTGGTGCGCAACCGTTTTTCGGTGGCGTATCGTTTTCAGTCTGATGAATTTGCGGTAACACTGCAACAAGCCCGCATGCTGAGTGTCAATATTTTTGGTGAGACCCAAAAATCTGGAAGCGTGCAGTTGTCTGCACTCAACACCGCACTCAATGCTTTAGCGGCAGTGGGTGGCCCAACAGATTTGGGTTCTGTGCGTGCCATTGAACTCATCAGAGGTGAAACCCGCAAAAAGATTGACCTCTATGCCTTTTTAAACAACCCAGGTGCACAATTTCAGTTTGACCTCCAACACAACGATATCTTGTTTGTGCCGGTGGTTCAAAAGTTAATTACGCTAGAAGGTGGTGTGAAGCGCCCGATGCGCTATGAGCTAATGGGCAAAGAGGGTATTAAAGAACTCATTGCTTTTGCCGGAGGCCTGAATTACAACACCTATGCTGAATATGTGCAGGTAGAGCGCTACAGCGGTGCTGAACCTACTTTATTAGAATACAGATTGGCTGACATTCTGAGCGGAAAGCTTAAAATTGAATTGCAAGATGGCGATATCGTGCGTGTTAGGACCAACAATAAAAGCCTTGAGCTTTTTACTGAAGTATTAGGCGCTGTGTATTACCCGGGCACCTATGAACTTACGCCTAATTTAACCTTAGGAGCTTTGCTTCAAAAGGCACAGCTCAAAAATCAGGCCTCTAAAGAAGTTTATTTTGTTGAGCGCACTTTGCTAGACGGTACCCAAAGAATTTTTAAGGTAGATAGCGCTGCAGCAGCTGGTTTTGTCTTGGAAAAGAAAGATAAAATCAATGTTTTTGACCTCTCGGTTTACACTGACCAACAACAAGTAGAGGTGAGTGGTGCGGTACGCATGCCGTTCAAAAAGCTGTTGTCATTGAAAGATGCGGTGAGTGTTGCTGACGCCTTGGCACTTGCAGGTGGCTTAAAAGCTACCGCCACAGACACTGCCTACATTTTAAGACAAAACCTTACCAAACCTGGCCACCTTGAATATATTCCGGTAGTGCCGTCCAAAGATGGCAGCACGCTTTTAATGGCGGGTGACCACCTCAGGGTTTTTGACCGCTTGGAATATTTAAACGCCGCTAAAATTGAAGTGAGTGGGGCAGTGCGTGAACCATTTGAAAGAGAAATGGCCTTCGGCGATGAATTACAGTTGTCTGACGCCTTGGGCTTAGGCCGCGGTTTATTACCAACAGCGTCAGATATTGCTTATGTGCGCCGCCGCGATTGGTACACCCCAGACAGTTACCAGTATTTCAAAGTAAACTTAAAAGACACCAGTAATGCTTTAACCCTACGCGCCGGCGATCATTTGATGATCTATGACAAAAGTGTCTATAGCGTAGCTGCGAATATTAATGTGGGTGGTTCTGTGCAAAAGCCGCAAAGCATGCCATACAGTTCAGACCTCAAACTCAAAGACGTGCTTTTGATGGCAGGTGGTAAAAAACCATCAGCAGACCTTTCAAGGGTAGAAATTTTCAGACTCAACTATAGCAACAAGCGCGGTTCTGGCTATGAGCGCATTGTCTTGAAGCTAGACACCAACTATAATATTATTGGTAAAAACACCAACTTTACTTTGCTTCCGTTTGACCAAGTATTGGTGCGTGACCTCATGTTGTACAACACCACTAAGCAAGTAGAAATAGCAGGCGAGGTGAAATACCCAGGTAGTTACCCTATGCCAGCCAAGATATATCGCCTCAGTGACCTCATTGCTGAAGCAGGCGGCCTCAATGCTCTGGCCAGCAAAGAGCTTGCGGTGATTTACCGCAGCGCCAACGACATTGGCCCAATCGGGGTTGACCTTAAAAAAGCACTGCGCCACAAACGCTCTAACAAACGCAACCCAATTTTGATGAGCGGAGATGTGGTTAGCATTCTGCCTTACCAAAACACCTTCGGCATCCGCTTAGAAGGCACCCAATACCCGCAAATAGATACAGTTGCCATTGAGCGCATGCAATTTGTGTATCAAGGCAAAAAATCAGCAAGGTGGTATATCAGAGAATACGCCGGCGGCTTCGACAGAGACGCCGACAAGCGCTCTGTAGCAGTGGCCTACCCATCTGGCCAAGTAGACGGTACAAAACGCACATTAGGCCTATTCAACGATTACCCAACAGTGCTTAACGGTGGAGAAATTGTGATTACCAAAAAGAGCGAGGAGAAAATTAAGGAAGAGAAAAAGGATATTGATTTTGACGCCATATTTACTAGGTCTTTCCAGGCGATTTCTTCAATTTTGACACTTACTTTACTTCTTCAACAGCTTTAATGATGTCAGAACAACTTACCAACCAAGAAAATAAGCAAGATGAAATCAGTTTGAAAGAACTGATTTTGAAAGCAAAAGATTGGACTAGCTATTTGTGGGGCTATAAATGGCGAATTATATTAGCGGGAATTATTGGAGGTGCATTAGGATTTACCTATGCTAAATATTTCACTAAACCAACTTACACTGCCAATACTAGTTTTACTCTTGAGCAAAAAAGTTCGGGAGCTGGTGGTGCTTTAGGTGGTTTAGCAAGTTCTCTTGGGTTAGGTGATTTACCAACAGGTTCAAGTAGTGGCATGTTTGGCGGTGAGAACATTTTGCACCTCATTAAATCGAATCGAATCATTCATCAATCCTTAAAGCAAGCTCAGTCTGAATTGAATGGAGATCATTTACTGAATGTTTATGTAAAGAATCATTTTAAGAAAGCATTAGAGGATAAAAAAATTAATCTCTATCCAAAAAAAGTGGATTCCATAATTTTTAATCGCGCACAGGATAGTTTACTTTTATTAGTAACAAAGAATATTAGAGAAAATCAAATTGTTGCGGAAAGATTAGATAAAAAGACAACTATTATCAATTTAGACGTCAAGGATAATAATGAGCAATGGGCCTATTTGTTTTCCAAAGCACTAGTAAAAAATGCCATTGATTTATATTTAGAAATCAAGATTGGTAAACTTTTAAGAGCAGAAGAGGAACTCACCAATAAAAGAGATTCGATAAGAGGATTATTAGACGGGTCAATTACAACGTTAGCATTTGAAACAGATTTGAATAGCCATACACCATTGATGCGCTACAAGACTAACCAGGTGAAAAAGCAAATTGATGTGGAGGTTTTGAAGAGCATGTATGCAAATGTGATTCAGAATTTGGAGGTCACTAAAATTCAAAGAGAACAGGAGGAGCCGATTATTGAAATTATTGATGAGCCGATATTGCCATTGAACAAAATACAATTTGGTAAGTTGAAGGGGTTGATTATTGGAGGGGTTTTATCTGCTTTTTTATTAGTGGTTATGTTACTTGGACGAAATTTGCTCAAAGGAGTAATGAGTTGATATGAATATTCTTAAATTAATTGGTCGCGAAAAGGAAATCTTTACAAATGATTTGCAAAGTTATAGTAAAGAGCTATTTCAGAAAGTTGGAGAATCCTCTTTTTTAGTAATTGGAGGCGCAGGTTCGATTGGTCAGGCAGTAACCAAAGAAATTTTCAAGCGAAACCCTTTAAAACTTCATGTTGTTGATATTAGTGAAAACAACATGGTTGAATTGGTTCGCGACTTAAGAAGTTCATATGGTTATATTGATGGAGATTTCCAAACCTTTGCTTTAGACATTGGGTCCATTGAATACGATGCTTTTATTGAAGCCGATGGGAGATATGATTACGTCCTTAACCTTTCAGCGCTAAAGCATGTGAGGTCAGAAAAAGATCCATTTACATTGATGCGCATGATTGATGTAAATATCTTTAATACCGAAAAGACAATCCAGCAGTCAATTACAAAAGGATCAAAAAAATATTTTTGTGTTTCAACTGATAAAGCGGCAAACCCTGTCAATATGATGGGTGCTTCAAAAAGAATCATGGAAATGTTCCTGATGAAATATAGCACTCAAATTGATATTTCAACGGCAAGATTTGCCAATGTAGCTTTTTCAGATGGCTCTCTTTTACATGGGTTTAACCAACGTATTCAAAAAAGACAACCGATAGTTGCTCCTAATGATGTTAGACGTTATTTTGTTACTCCTCAAGAATCAGGTGAATTGTGTTTGATGTCTTGCATTTTTGGAGAAAATAGAGATATTTTCTTTCCAAAGTTGAATGAAAAACTACATCTTATTTCCTTTGCAGAAATTGCATTGAAGTACCTATCTGAGTTAGGATACGAGGCCCACACTTGTAATTCAGAATCTGAAGCCAGACAATTAATGGAAACTTTACCCAATTTAAAAAAGTGGCCATGTCTATTTACTCCAAGTGATACAACTGGTGAAAAAGACTTTGAAGAATTTTTCACGGAAAACGAAAAGTTAGATTTAGATAGATTTGAAAATTTTGGAATCATTAAAAACGAATTGAACTTTTCAGAGGATTTAATTGATTTATTCTCTTCTACAATTTCTGATCTAAAACATACCAAGAGGTGGAATAAAGAGCAATTGGTTGAATTATTTTTTAAAATGATTCCTGATTTTGGACATAAGGAAACAGGGAAGTATTTAGATTCTAAAATGTGATTATGATAGAAAACAAAGAAATAATTTTATTCGTCCAGGAAATTTTCAAAACGAAAGAGTTTATTCCTTTGCATGCTCCAACGTTTAGGGGGAATGAGAAAAATTACTTGTTAGAAACTATTGATTCAACATTTGTCTCATCTGTTGGGGCATTTGTTGATCAATTTGAAAATAAACTGTCCGAAATAACCCACACCCAAAAATCCATAGCAGTAGTTAACGGCACAGCTGGAATTCAAGTAGCATTACGTTTAGTTGGGGTAAATAGTGGTGACGAAGTTATTACTCAGGCATTGACATTTGTTGCCACAGCAAATGCAATTGCTTACTTAGGAGCGTCCCCAATTTTTTTAGATGTTGATTTAGACACGATGGGATTATCTCCAGTAGCAGTTGCTAAGTTCTTGGAAGAATTTGGAGATAGGAGAGAGGATGGCTGTTACAATAAAAAGACTGGTAAGAAAATTAGTGCTTGTTTGCCCATGCATACCTTTGGTTTCCCGGTTCACATGGACGAACTAAAAAAGATATGCGACACCTGGAGCATTCCAATTGTAGAGGATGCAGCTGAAGCACTTGGAAGCGAGTATAAGTCACAGCCAATTGGTAGTTTAGGAAAAATGGGTGTATTTTCCTTCAACGGAAACAAAATTGTAACCTGCGGAGGTGGAGGTGCTATTGTAACCAATAACTTGGAGCTCGGGCTTAAGGGAAAGCACCTAACTACTACGGCAAAAGTACCTCACCAATACGAATTTTTTCATGATGACTTGGGGTATAACTTTCGTATGCCAAATTTAAACGCTGCTTTAGCTTGTGCTCAGTTGGAACAATTAGATAATTTCCTAATTGCAAAAAGAGAATTAGCCTTGATGTATCAAGCATTTTTTAGCAGCTCTAAAATGAAATTCAGAACTGAGTTACCAGATACTAAAGCTAATTATTGGCTAATGTGTGTGGAGTTAGAAAATTCAAAAGAAAGAGATGTGTTTTTGGCAGAAACCAATGCTTCCAAAGTGATGACAAGACCAATTTGGCAATTGATGCATAAATTACCTATGTACCAAAATTGCCAGAGAGACGAGCAAATCAATGCACAATTTCTTGAAGAAAGAATTGTAAATATTCCAAGTAGTGTAATTTAATATCATGGATAAAATTAAGATAGGATATTTTGCAGATGGCCCATGGTCTCATAGGGCATTTGAGAAACTTATTGAGGATAGCTCAATAGAAATTTTATTCATTGTACCACGTTCTGACACCAAGGATAACACATTAAAAAATCTATCGCTAGAATATAATATAGATTATTTATATCCAGTGAATATTAATTCAATGGAATTTATTGAATTAGTAAAATCCTACAAAGCTGATTTATTTGTTTCGATGAGCTTTAATCAGATTTTTAAATCCGAAATTTTAGGTATTCCGGAATATGGTGTTATAAACTGCCATGCTGGAAGGCTACCTTTTTATCGAGGGAGAAACATCCTTAATTGGGCATTAATAAATGATGAGAAGAATTTCGGTATAACCGTTCATTATATTGATGAAGGCATTGATACTGGAGACATAATCAATCAAAAAATCTACCCAATAACGGACGATGATGATTATGATTCATTATTAAAAGTCGCATATGTGGAATGTGCAACAATCTTATTTGAAACAATTCTTCAAATTAAAAACGGTATTGCACTACGATTGCCACAAAGTACTATTCATCCTGTTGGGTTTTATTGTGGTAGGAGAGGCCCTGGTGATGAAATTATTAACTGGAATCAATCTACACGAGAGATATTTAATTTCATTCGTGCTATATGCAATCCCGGGCCAAAGGCTACAAGTTACTTGAATAACTCAATAATAAGTATCAATAAATCTAAGATTATAGATATGGCTCCGATTTACAAAGGTACATGTGGCCAAATACTAGCTAAGACAGATAAAGGATTTTTAGTAAAGACCGCGGATAGTTTTATAGAGATATTGGAAATTGATTCCGAAATCAGATTGAAAGTTGGAGATATACTAGGTAAATGAGGAAAAGAACATTAATTATTGCAGAAGCCGGTGTAAACCACAACGGGAGTATAGAAAATGCGAAAAAACTCATTGATGTTGCTTCTATTGCTGGTGTGGATTATATTAAATTTCAATCATTTGTAGCTGAAAAATTAGTTAGTCCGAACGCTAAAAAAGCAGAATACCAAAGCAAGAATTTTCTAGATGGCGATGATTCACAATTTAATATGTTGAAAAAGTTAGAATTAAGTCATGAAAATCATATTGAGTTAATAAATTATTGTAAAACTAAGGGTATAAACTTCTTTTCAACAGCATTTGATACGGATGGATTACATTATCTAAATAATCTTGGATTACCTATTTTTAAAATCCCAAGTGGTGAATTAACGAATTACCCTTATTTAAAAACAGTAGCTTCTTTTGGTAAGCCTACGATTTTATCAACGGGAATGGGCTCAATTAATGATATTCGTATTGCTGTAAAAATCCTTTTTGAAAATGGCTTAGAAAAAGAACATCTATCCATTTTACATTGTAATACAGAGTATCCAACACCCATGGAAGATGTAAATTTAAAGGCAATGAATGCAATTCAAAAAGAATTTAATGTGTCCGTGGGCTACTCTGACCATACTTTAGGAATTGAAGTTCCAATCGCTGCCGTTGCTATGGGAGCAACTATTATCGAAAAACACTTTACTTTAGATAGAAATATGCTAGGTCCGGATCATTTAGCATCCTTAGAGCCGAATGAATTAATCCAAATGGTTAAATCAATAAGAAATATTGAATTAGCGATTTCCGGAAATGGAGTCAAAGAGCCTAGTAAGTCTGAACGCAAAAATATTGAAATTGCCCGTAAAAGCATTCACGTAAAAAGAAACTTAACAGTAGGTCATGTTATTACTGAAGATGATATAATAGCTTTAAGACCAGGTGATGGCATATCACCATTAGAATGGAATAACATTATCGGAAGAACACTGATTGTTAAAAAGCATGAATTTGATAAACTTTATTTTTCTGATTTTAAATGAAAGTAGGTGTTCTAACTAGTTCACGGGCTGATTACGGTATATACCTACCTTTACTAAAAAAGTTAAAGTGTGATGAATTCTTTAACTTAGAAATTATTGCATTCGGAACTCACTTGTCCATAAATCACGGATTTACAATTTCAGATATTGAAAGAGATGGTTACCGTATTATACATAGAATTTCATCATTAATTTCTAATGACGATGAACAATCAATAGCGTCATCATACGGGTTGACTGTTTTAAAATTTTCTGATTTTTGGGCATTAAATGATTATGATCTTGTTATTTGCCTAGGAGATCGATTTGAAATGAGCGCTGCAGTTCAAGCTGGGATTCCGTTTGGTGTTAAATTTGGCCATTTGCACGGGGGCGAAACTACTCTAGGTGCAATTGATAACATTTACAGACATCAAATATCCCTTGCATCTGAATTGCACTTTACCTCAACAGAAGAATATTCAGAAAAAGTTATTCAATTAGTTGGGAGTTCTGATCATGTATACACAGTAGGATCCTTAAGTTTAGACGGGATAGAGCAATTTAATCCAGTAGAACGACAATTTTTATTAAGCCGCTTTAATGTACCTAATGATGATTTTGCTTTAGTTACTTTTCATCCTGAAACTGTAGAATCATCTGAAAACAAGAATTATGCTTTTGAGATGCGGAGTGCATTATCACAAATTGTTACAGACCTTATTTTAGTGATTACAATGCCAAACGCTGATACCATGGGCTCAGTTTTTAGAAGTGAAATTGAAAAGTTAAAATGGGAATTTCCTGAAAAGATAATTTGTGTCGAGAATTTTGGAAAAGAAAATTACTTCAGTGCAATGCACTACTCAAAGGTGTTAATCGGGAACACCTCAAGTGGTATTTTGGAGGCAGCTTCATTTGGTAAATATGTTATCAATGTAGGAAACCGTCAACGAGGAAGGTTGCAAAGCGCAAATTGTATTAACGTACCATTTAAAGCTTCCGAAATAGTAAGTGGATTCAGATCAGCATTAAAACTAGATGAATATTTTGGTGAAAATGTATATTACAGATCATCTCCGTCAGATGAAATTATAAATAAACTAAAAGATCTTAATGAGGCCATTTGAGAAACACCTAATTTTAACAGGAAGTTCAATTAAACATGCTTTAAAAGTCCTCAATGAATTATCGCAAGATGCAATCTTATTTGTTGTTGATGATAATTCCCGATTAATAGGTTCATTAACTGACGGTGATGTTAGAAGAGGATTGTTAAACAATTTTACAATTCAGAATAAAATTGATGACATCATCCAACCGAACCCAAGGTATATTAAAAAAGGAAATAAGAATATTCAGAAAATTATAAAATACAGGGAAGCTCATTTAAGAATTATTCCTGTTTTAGATGATCAAAATCGTGTTGTAAACGTCATTAATTTCAGGAAAATAAAGTCGTATCTACCTATTGATGCAGTTATTATGGCCGGAGGCAGAGGACAGCGCTTAATGCCACTTACTGAGAGTACTCCAAAACCATTATTAAAGGTTGGTGATAAACCTATTATGGAACATAATTTAGATAGATTAGCAATGTTTGGCATAGATGATTTCTGGCTTTCTGTAAAATATCTTGGTGAACAAATTCAGCAGCATTTTGGGAATGGAAAGAAAAAAAATATCAATATTGAATATGTTTGGGAAGATAAACCACTAGGAACAATTGGCGCTATTTCCCAAATTGTAAATTTTAAACATGATTATGTATTAATCACAAATTCGGACTTGTTAACGAATGTAGACTACGAACAGTTTTTTTTAGAATTCATCAAACAAGAGGCCGATTTAGCAATACTGACTATTCCATACCAAGTGAATGTCCCATATGCTGTTTTAGATACAATTGATGGAAAAGTTAAGAGTTTTAAAGAAAAACCAACCTATACATACTATTCAAACGGTGGAATTTATTTGGTAAAAAGGGAAGTATTACAATTCATCCCTAAAAATAATTTCTTTAATGCAACCGATTTAATAGAACTATTAATTGAAAGGAATTACAAAGTTATTTCGATCCCGTTTTCTGGTTATTGGTTAGATGTTGGTAAGCATGAAGATTTTGAAAAGGCACAAACGGATATCAAGCATGTCAAAATAATATGAGGATACTATATTTAATTCCTTCACGACGGGATTCAAAAGGTTTGCCTGGTAAAGGCACAAAACTATTAATTAATAAGCCATTGATTGAGTATTCAATTGATTTCGCTCTCGAAAATTTGAGTGAAAAAGACGAGCTATGTATATCAACAAATGACCCTAAAGTTAGAATAATAGTAGAGGCAAAAGGACTAAATTTGCCTTTTAATCGCCCTGAGGCATTGTCTACTGATTATTCGAGTATGTATGATGTAATTCTTCACGCATTAAACTTTTATGAGGCTAAGAATACTTTTTTTGATGCAGTGTTACTATTACAACCAACCTCACCTCTTAGAAATAAATCAGATTTGGATAAGATCATTCAAAATTATGATTCAAATATCGATATGGTTGTTAGTGTTAATCTGTCCAAAGAAAATCCATACTTCACTTTATTTGAGGAAAGTGAAGATGGATTTCTACATAAATGTAAAAGTGGAGAATTTACACGAAGACAGGATTGCCCAAAAGTATATACCTTAAATGGCTCTTATTTTCTTATAAATGTTATGTCCCTAAAGAGAGGAAACATAGCACAATTTAATAAAATTAGAAAAATTGAGACAAAATTCAATTTAGATATTGATACAGAAGATGATTGGAAATATGCTGAATATGTTTTAAGTAGCATTTTCAAATGATAAAAAATTTAAGTTATTCTTTTCTTTCTTTTTTGGTTAGTAATATTTTCCCAGTAATTACCTTTCCTATAGCGTGTAGAAATATCGGACCAGAAGATTGGGGGGTCTATAATTATGTTAATAATATTATTATACTTTTAACACTTTTATCCAGTTTTGGTATAAACATTTATGGGGTTCAAAAAATTGGAGAAAAACAAGGAAATAAACTTGAGCAACTAAATTTTTTACGAAATAGCGTTAGATTAAATATACTGTTATCAATTTTGTGTTATGTTTTTGTCTTTATATTAACACTAAATATAAGCAATCAAACTGAAAATAATTTATTTAGAATCTTAGGCATTATTCCAATATTAAATGCATTATCAATCGAATGGTACTTTATAGGCATTGAAAATAATAAAGCTTTATTCCAAAGAAATATTATTTCAAAGACCATTTTATTAGTTATGGTTCTATTGCTGCTTCAAGGCGATTTTCAATCTGAAAAATATGCATTTTTTTTGGTAATAGCTCAGTTTATAAATGTACTATTTTCAGTTCGCTATTTAAAGAGTATCTTTGTATTAGATAACTTTGATTTAGTTATTTCCTCCATTTCCCAATTATTTAAAAAATTAAAAAGCACGTTCATCTTTGAGGTACTTTATCGTTTATTTGGTATTTCTGATTTAATAATTTTAGGTTTTTATTTACCGAAAAATAAGATAGGTTTATATTCTTTTGCAAGTACTTTGATACTGGTCCTCATGTCCTTACTTAAATCTATTAATATAGTAGTATTGCCAAGGATTAGTTCAATGAAATACAAAGGTGATTTATTGAACATTCGAACCCTTAATGTCATCATCCTAGAAATATTTTGTTTCATTGGTTTTTTAATGGTGTTCACGATATTAAATTTTAACAAAGAAATTATTTATTTGATAGGTGGTTCTGAATTTGCAAAATCAAACATTTATCTGACTCTTATGTCCCCGAATATTATTTTTTCTGTCATCGTAAATTTTTTATTATTTCAGATTTTAATTCCTTACAACAAAATAAAGCCTATAAGGTTAGTTTTTACAGTGATGATAATTTTTAATCTTTTATTGAATATACTTTTAATACCCAAGTATGGAATCTTTGCAAATATCTTAGTATCCATTTTTACTCAGGCAATAATGGTTCTTATATTTTATTCTTTATCTCCTAAAGAGGCCATTCAATTACCCAATCTTATTAACCTTTCACTATATATAATTACTTTATATTTATTAAATATATTAGATGATGTAATAATAAAATCAATGGTAATTCACTGGCACTACCGTTTAATAATATACAGTTTTGTATTTCTATTTCTTGGAGTAATATTGAATGCGAATAAAATCAAAACGTGGAAAACTCAATTTAGTTTATGAAAAAGATAGGTATAGTATATTTTGGTGATTTAAATGAACTTAATGGAGTAAGTATAGTAATAAAATTAATGAGGAGTGCTAAGTCAATATTTCAAAAAAATGGCATTGATTTAGTAAGAATCTACGGAAAAAATAAAATAGATTATTGTAATGATAATTCTACTCAACAAGTTCAGAAAGAAACTTCGAGAAAGAAGGTTTTTAAGACTTTAATACGTTCTTTTTTTAGGAGGTTATTAAATTCAAATATTCCATTATTCGCATTTCTGAAGCTACAATTAAATCTAATAATTCCCGCAAAAAAAGTTGTTAGAAGTATAGAAGATTTTGAGTTTGATTGCTTGATATTCCATGATGTCTTTACTGCGTATCAATATTCTAAAGCGCAAAAAGATTCTGTAAAAAAAACAATTTTGGTTTTACACTGTGAAAAAGACATAAAAGGTCAGGTGAAAATAGTATTTCCTGGTTTATTTAAGTCAAAAAGATACACAAAATATATTGATAAAATCTTTGATGAAGCAATTAACGCAACAAATGAGCTTGTATTTGTATCTAGTACCGTTGCAAATTATAATAAAGAATTTTTTCCAAAATCAACATATATAAGAAACGGAATTGACAATCGTAAGTCTAATGTTTTAAAAAAGATTAATGAAAGCAATGAGGAATTAAAAATAATTTCTTTAGGTAGCCTGAATTTCCGAAAAGGTCAAGACATAATCATACAGTCATTGAACTATTTACCTCTTGAATATAGGCAGAATGTAAAAGTAACATTAGTCGGTGATGGCCCGCAAAAACCAGAGTTACAAAAGTTGGTTAAAAGGTTAAGGGTAGAGGACTACGTTGACATTTTAGGAAGTCGTACAGACGTGGAGTCTTTGATTCAGGCAAATGATGTTATGGTACTTATGAGTAAGGATGAAGGTCTACCTCTTTCTTTAATAGAGGGGATCCGAGAAGGACTATATATCATTTCCACTGATGTTGGGGGAATTTGTGAAATAGTTGAGACTAGTTTCGGTGAGCTTATACAAAGAGACCCGTTAGTTTTAGCTAAAACGATAATGAAGTTAATTGACCAAAATTTAGTCAACGAAGTCAGTAAAAAAGCTGCTCAACAGTATTTTGATAATAATTTTACTGTTGAAAATATGATTAATGGATATTCGAGCTTGATTAGAAATTAATGAAATTACAATCGATAATAAGAGATGCTATAATTCTAATTTGTTTAATACTAGAATATATAGTTTTACTAAATGTAAAAAATGACTTATTTGAGTCCTATTTTCTTGAGTTACAATTGGGTTTAGTTTATTGTCTAACATTGTTTTTTGTATTAAAAAAAGTTCATTGGTATCATTTATTGCCATTGTTTCTTTTCATCTTTGGTCTATTTAATTTTATGAAAATATTCTTCAATATTTTTGAAGAATCTAAATTAACAGATGTTAATACAATCGTTAGCACCAATTTCAAAAAGATTACATATCATAAAATGCTATTGGTTTATAGTGTTTTTATAATTGTTATAAGCCTTGTGTCTGATTTTTTTCTAGAGTCAGAAAAAAAGAAGACAATAGGTTTTTTTGAAAAGTATTTTGTAATTGGCAAATACTCAATGTTTATAACATTTCCGTTGGTAATCTACAGAGGTGTTATTGAAATATCATTTTTATCTGGTCAATCTTTTACAGAGCTTTATGTTGGCGGTTCAAGTTCTGTTCCTATACCATCGTATGTTAGAATAGGTACAATAATTTTTCAAGTCGGATACATGTTTATATTAGGAAGTATGCCAAGTAAAAAGGTCTTTTACAAATATTCCTTTTTGTACTTATTAAGTATTATTCCAAATTTATTTATTGGATTAAGAAATACTTTTGGATTAAATTTACTTGCTATGGTATGGTTTTATTTAAATTGTTATACTCACAAAATTAGATTAATTAAAATACTCGTGCCAGGAATTATTTTAATTCTCTTTTTGCAATGGATAGCAATCTTTAGGGAAGGTTCTACCTTGGATGCAAGTGTTTTCTCATTACTTCCTTTGTTTTTGTCTTACCAATCTACATCTATGTATGTTCTCGCATTATACATTGAAAATCAACAACAAGTGCTTTCATCAAACTATCCATACGTCCTCGATCCTCTTGTAAGTTGGTATTTAGGAGCTGATGGACAAACGATGGAAACTATACAACAGCGAAGTTCTTTGGGACATGATCTTGTATATTTCCTTAATCCAGAGATATATTTAAGTGGAATGTCTTTTGGCACAAGTTGTATTGCTGAATTATACGAATTTGGAATATTGGGCGTAATCTTCGGAGCACTAATTATGTCGATAGCAATAATATATTTTCAAAATAAATTTCAGGAAAATAGAATATTACTCCTAGCTAGTTTGTTTGTTTCGACTTATTTTTTAATTGCTCCGCGAAGTAATTTCCTTCCTAACTTTTATTTCCTTTTTAGATATGTGATTATAGGTTTTCTATTAACGAAGGTTTATAGTCTTTTTTTGAGAAAAAATGTTGAATAAAGATATTGTAGATTACTATAGTGCGACACTTAATGAGATAGCAATTGATAAACATTTGTACCGCTTATCAGGAAAAAAATATGATAAGCAAAACATTCTAGTTCCAAGACCAAGTGTACGATTATCTGGAATAAAAAGAATATTACTTATAATACCTCAGGTATCACCACTTATTAGTTTATTTTTATTGTCAATATTTAAGTTTTTCAAGTATTTGACCTTACTTAATTTTAAGTCAAATAAAAATAATAATAAAATAAGTTCGCCACTAAAATTAGCTTTTTCTCAAAGAGCAATAGATTTAATTAATAATGAAACTAACAAGGGATCATGGATAGTATTTCCATGGGTTAATTATGAAAGTAATTACTTAGATAATTGCACTAATATTATGGATGTACTTTCATTCATAGATTTAGTAAATGCCTTAAGTTTATCGTTTAAAAGTCACTTATTGTTTTACAAAAAAAGAAAAAAATGGATTCTTCAAACTTATACATGTTTTGAATGGTTTTTAGCCAATTCTTTTTTAAAAAGATCCTCAGGTGAAATTATTATAGCAGAGCATTACGATAGATGGGCAGTTCTTTCGGATATTAATTGCTATCGAAATAGTGACTTGAAAAAAATTACATTATTTCAACATGGACTTGTGAACGTTCTGTCAAACAGTAAAATAAATTTATTCTATAGATTGAAATCGGTAGAAATTATTTATTGTTTTGATTATGAATCGTATGATTTTTTTCAAAATTTTATTTTTCATCCTCTGTCCAAAGTTGAGAAAAGAATTTTATTGCCCAAACTCAATTTAAGTACCCCAGAACAAAATCAAAATAAAGAAAATATACTAATAGTTGGTAACAATATAAGTCTTGCCTATCATCAAAATTTGGTAAACGCAATCATGATGAGGCATCCGAGTAAATACTATATTTTTTACAAACCACATCCAAATGATAAATTGACTAAAGAATATGATAATCCCAATTGGTTAGTTATTCAAGACAGAAATTTCTATCCAAAGGTTGATGTTTGTATTTCCTATCCTTCAACTTTAGGTTATGAATATCAATTGAATGGTATAAGGACAATTTTTCATGATATAAATGAAGATATGACCAATATAAAGAAAGTATTAAATGATTTAAATATAAAATAATTATGAATTACCAAATCTGCACTCAAACAATTATGGATACAAGTGATCCAAATATTATTTTTAATGAAAAAGGGGAGAGTGATTATTATATAAATTTTGTAAATAATATTCAACCAAATTGGATTACAGATGAAAGGGGTTTAGAGTATTTAATGCGAATTGCCCAAAAAATAAAGGATAAAAGAAAAAATGAAGACTTTGATTGTATAATCGGTTTAAGTGGTGGTTTAGATAGTTCTTACACAGCTTACGTTGCAAAAGAAATCATGGGTTTAAGACCACTGTTATTTCATGTCGACGCAGGTTGGAATACAGACAAAGCAGTTGGGAATATTGAAAAATTATGTAACGGACTTGGATTAGATTTATATACAGAAGTTATAAATTGGGAAGAAATGAAAGATTTGCAGCTTTCGTTTTTAAAGTCTCAAATTGCTGATCAAGATTTGCCTCAGGATTACGCTTTTTTTTCAGCACTGTATCAATTTGCAAGAAAACATAAAATAAATTATGTTTTAACCGGCGGGAATTATTCTACAGAATGCTGTCGCGAACCTGAAGAATGGGGAGGATTTCCTGGCATAGACAAAATATTGGTAAGAGATATTCATTCAAAATTTGGCAAAAAGAAATTAAAATCATTTCCAATAGTTGATATACTCGTATATAAGATATTTTACAGATATATCCTCGGGATGCAAGTTTTTAAACCGCTTAATCACATCCCCTTTATAAAATCTGATGCAGAAAAATTGTTAAATGAAAAGTTTGGTTGGGAACCATTTCAACACAAGCATCATGAATCTCGTTTTACTCGATTTTATGAGGATTATTGGTTGCCTAGAAAGTTTGGTTACGAAAAGAGAAGAGCGCATTTTTCAAGTTTAATCTTAACAGGTCAAATGACCAGAGAAGAAGCACTAGATCGAATTTCACGACCAGAATTATCTGAAGAATTTTTACAAAAAGAATTTGAATATGTAGCGGATAAGTTAGGAATAACTAAAGAGGAACTACAAGAAATATTTGACGGGAAGAATAAATCATTCCATGACTATCGTACCAAGATTAAATTTATAAAGTTGGGTGCAACTATAATGCAAAAGCTCGGCCTAGAAAAAAGATTATTTCGATGATTACTATTATAGACTATGGGGTTGGAAATATTTCTGCTTTTGAAAATGTTTACAAAAGATTAAATATTCCAACAAAGGTTGCTAAAACAGCTTTTGATTTAGAAAATGCTGAAAAACTGATTTTACCGGGAGTGGGTGCATTTGATTATGCGATGACTCAATTGAATAATTCTGGAATGCGTGATAAACTTGACGATCTTGTTCTCAATGAAAATGTTCCGGTAATTGGAATCTGCGTTGGGATGCAGATGATGGGGAATAAGAGTCAGGAAGGTAATCTAGGAGGTCTTGGTTGGATTAACGGGGACATTCTTAAATTCGATGAACAATTAATTGCTCAGAGAACCAAGCTTCCACATATGGGTTGGAATGATGTTTTGCCTTATCCTGATGAGCCATTGTTTAACGGCCTCGAACAAGGCGCTATTTTTTATTTTTTACATTCTTTTTATTTTAACTGTAATGACTCTGGAAATAGTATAGCCAAATCTGAATATGGAATTCAATTTACTTCCGCTGTTAAGCACAAGAATATATACGGAATTCAATTTCATCCCGAAAAAAGTCATCAATTCGGAGAAACACTTTTGAATAACTTTGCCAAGTTATAATTTATGCTGAGACCTAGAATCATTCCCAGTCTTCTACTTCATGAAAATGGACTTGTCAAGACAGTAAATTTTAAAGCTCCAAAATATGTAGGTGATCCTATAAATGCAGTAAAAATATTTAATGAAAAACAGGTTGATGAACTTGTATTTTTTGATATCGACGCTACCGTTCTTAATAGAGAACCAGATTATTCTTTGATTGAAAAATTAGCAAATCAATCTAGGATGCCACTTTGTTATGGTGGTGGTGTTAAAACTGTAGAACAAGCTCAAAAAATATTCAGTTTAGGTATTGAAAAAATTGCTTTAAGTAGTGCGGTAGTACAAAATCCTAATATCGTAACACAAATTGCTGAAAGAGTAGGATCCCAAAGCGTTATAGTAGTTTTAGACGTTAAAAAGAAATTATTCGGCGGATACGAAGTGTATACCCACAACGGAAAAAAAGCAACAGGTATTAATCCTATAAAATTTGCTCAAGAATTAGAGTCATTAGGTGCCGGAGAATTGGTTATCAATTCAATTGATCAGGATGGAATTATGAAAGGATATGACCTTAACTTAATTGATAAGGTTGTCGAAAACATAACTATCCCTGTGACAGTTCTAGGTGGAGCAGGATGTTTAAAAGACATTGAAATCGTAATTGAAAAAAACGGTGTAATTGGAGTAGCGGCAGGAAGTCTGTTTGTATTTAGAGGCCCATATAAGGCCGTCCTCATCAACTACCCTAACCAAGAAGAGAAAAATAATTTATTTAAATCGCTCAAGTGAAAATCACTAACAAAACCCTCCTCATAACCGGCGGAACAGGTTCCTTCGGAAACGCTGTACTTCAAAGATTTTTAAAAACAGATCATTTTTCGGAAATCCGAATTTTTTCTCGTGATGAGAAAAAGCAGGATGAAATGAGAAATGAGTTGAAGAATCCTAAGTTGAAGTTTTTCATTGGAGACGTGAGAGATTTCAATAGCGTTGAACCAGCAACCAGGGGGGTGGATTATATTTTTCATGCTGCCGCTCTGAAGCAAGTTCCTTCTTGCGAATTTTTCCCGATGGAAGCAGTAAAGACAAACGTTTATGGTACTCAAAATGTTATTCGAGCTGCTGGTCAAAATGGTGTTAAAAAAGTAATTTGTTTGAGTACTGACAAAGCTGCTTATCCAATCAATGCTATGGGAATTTCCAAAGCAATGATGGAGAAAGTTGCTATTGCTGAATCAAGGAGTTTAAAAGATACAACCGTTTGCTTGACTCGTTATGGTAATGTAATGGCTTCACGAGGATCCGTAATTCCGTTATTTGTGAAGCAACTCAATGAGAAAAAGCCATTGACAATTACTGACCCTTACATGACGAGGTTTTTGATGAGTCTGAATGATGCTGTAGATTTGGTTTTATTTGCATTTGAAAATGGAAATCCTGGTGATTTATTTGTGAATAAAGCTCCTGCGACATCTATCGGCATTTTGGCAGAAGCATTGCGCCAAATGGCAAATTCTAGTGTTGACATAAATATTATTGGCACAAGACACGGTGAAAAACTATATGAAACTTTGTGTACTCGTGAGGAGATGATAAAGGCTGAAGATATGGGAGATTTTTATCGTGTTCCTGCAGACAATAGAGATCTAAACTATGCAATTTATTTTTCGGAAGGAGAAGCAGATTTAAGTAAAATAACCGATTATCATTCTCATAATACTTATCAATTAAATATTGAAGAGGTTAAGAAACTATTGTCAAATCTAAGTTTTGTTCGAAAAGAACTTTTAGGTGAGACAATTGAAGATTATCTTGTTTTGTAATGGAGCTTATTAAGGGCAACAGATTTGTTGACGATCGTGGAATTATCAGGTTCAATAATGAATTTGACATGACTGCTGTAAAACGCATGTATCTTATTGAACCAACTCCGAATCTTATTCGTGCTTGGCAAGGACATCAAATTGAAAATAAATGGTTTAATGTCGTTTCAGGTCGTTTTGAGGTTCAAGTTGTTAGTATGACAGATCTTACAGTAAAAAAGTCTATTATCTTATCAGAAGATCAAGACGAGGTCATAAAAATAGAAGCAGGATTTTACAATGGGTTCAAAGCTCTTGAGCCTCAAAGTAAATTAATGGTTTACTCTGATAAGAGTTTAAATGAATCATTAAATGATGATTATAGATTGAGTTTAGAACAATTAGCATGGTAACAGAGAAACCGAAAAAAAAGATTGGAGTAACAGGCAAAAATGGTTTTGTTGCCTATCATTTAATTCAAAATTTAGGATGCTATCAAGATGAATTTGAAATAATTCCTTTCGAGCGAGGCTACTTTGAAAGCGCTAATTTATTGGACGATTTTGTCTCAAAGTGCGATACAATCGTTCATTTAGCTGCGGTTAACAGACATGAAAGTCAAGAAGAATTATATCGCATCAATGTCGAACTAACCGATAAATTAATCGGGGCTTTGGAAAGAACACAGAGCAATGCTCATGTTTTAATATCTTCTTCTTCTCAAGAGCAGAATAATAATTTATACGGCAACTCAAAAAAACTTAGCCGTGAGAAACTCACCAAATGGGCACAAACTTCAGGTGCAAATTTTACTGGGTTAATCATTCCCAATGTTTTTGGACCTTTCGGCGTCCCTTTTTATAATTCAGTGGTTGCAACTTTTTGTCATCAATTGGTAAATAATCAGCAACCTAGAATTGACAATGACAGTCAAGTTAAATTAATTTATGTTGGTGATTTAGCTCATCAAATCATAGAATTAATCAGATCGGAGCATAATGCCTCAGAATATATCATTCAAGCTAACGAGGTAATTTATGTGAGTGAAATCCTTAAATTATTAGAGGAATTTAAAACTGTATATTTTGTGAATGGTGGCGTTCCAAACCTAGATTCAAAATTCAAAATTCAACTATTCAATACTTTTAGATCCTTCATTAATTTAAAGGAATATTTCCCAAAAGCATTCAAGTTGAACATCGATGATAGGGGTGCATTTGTGGAAGTAATGAGGCACGGTATTTCAGGTCAAACTTCTTATTCAACAACAGTACCTGGAATCACAAGGGGGAATCATTATCATACCAGAAAAATTGAAAGATTTGCTGTAATTAAGGGTAAAGCGCAAATTGAATTACGTAAAATAGGCAGCTCAGATGTTTTAAGTTTTGAACTCGATGGTTCTCAACCTGCTTATGTAGATATGCCAATTTGGTACACGCATAATATTAAAAACATTGGTCAAGAAGAATTACTAACGATGTTCTGGATCAATGAACCATATGATCCAGCAGATCCAGATACTTATTTTGAAAACGTTTAAATGAAAAAATTAAAAGTAATGACAGTGGTCGGCACACGACCGGAGATTATCCGTTTATCACGAGTCATGGTAGCATTGGATAATAGTCCATCAATTGAGCACATTACTGTGCATACTGGGCAGAACTATGACTACGAATTAAATGAGGTCTTTTATGCAGATTTAGGAATAAGAAAGCCTGACTATTTTTTAAATGCTGCAGCTACCACTCCAACTGCTACAATTGGTCAAATCTTGGTTAATATTGACCCGCTCCTTGAAGAGGTTCAACCTGATGCATTTTTAGTCCTAGGCGATACTAACTCTTGTCTTTGTGCTATACCAGCCAAAAAAAGAAAAATTCCAATTTTCCATATGGAAGCCGGAAATCGTTGCTTTGATCAAAGAGTACCTGAAGAGACAAATAGAAAAATTGTTGACCATATTTCAGATATAAACTTGACATATTCTGATATTGCTCGTGAGTATCTCTTAAGAGAAGGTTTGTCTCCTGATAGAGTCATAAAAACGGGCTCGCCAATGTTTGAGGTTTTAACTCATTATTTAAACCAAATACAAGCCAGCAAAGTTTTAAATGACTTGAAATTAGAACCACAAAAGTTTTTCGTTGTATCAGCTCACCGTGAGGAAAATATAAGTAGTGACAAGAGTTTTGAAAATTTACTGCATTCATTAAATGCAATTGCTGAAAAATATCGATATCCAATAATTGTCAGCACGCACCCTAGAACCCGCAAAAAATTAGAAACGGTTCAATCAACGGGTACTTTAGAATTGAACCCGTTAATTCAATGGCAAAAGCCACTTGGTTTTTCTGATTATAATGCCCTTCAATTAAATGCTTTTGCGGTTCTCTCAGACAGTGGAACTATCAGCGAGGAATCTTCAATTTTAAACTTCAGAGCCTTAAATATTAGAGAGGCACACGAACGTCCTGAAGCAATGGAGGAAGCGTCTGTGATGATGGTTGGTTTAGAACCAGAACGCATTTTACAAGGTTTAGCTCAGCTCGAACAACAACTTGTTGGTACAACAAGAAACTACAGACCTGTGGCTGATTATTCGATGCCGAATGTTTCTGAAAAAGTTGTGAGAATTATTTTAAGTTACACTGATTATATTAATAGGGTAGTTTGGAGAAAGTGAAGTCAAAAGGTAAAATTGTTATTCATTCTTTAGTATTTCATCCCGATGGTGTTTCAACGGCTTACCTCTATAATGATATAGCTTTTGGATTGAAACAAAGTGGTTACGATGTTTTTGTATTAACAACAACGCCTCATTATAATATTTTAGAAAAAGCTGAAAATGGCCAGGAACTTAATAAAGGTTTATTTGGTTTATATTACACTAGTAATTATTTAGGAATAAAAGTCGTTCATATTCCAATGTATAAATTTAAAAGCACCCTTTTAAGGCTGGTTTCTTTTATATATTGGCACTTCATTTCGTTTTGGATTTTACTTTTTACATCTAGGATAAAGCTAATTTTAAGTCCTTCCCCACCACTTACAATTGGATTGATTTCTGGTTTAATTGCTAAAGTCAAAGGAGCATCTTTTATATATAATGTTCAAGAGATATACCCTGATCTATTGATTCATTCAGGTAAATTGAAAAACAAAATCGCAATACAATCACTAAAATATTTAGAAAAAATAGTATATAACTTTGCTACTGCGGTGACAACAATAGATCAAGAATTTTATCAAACTATTGAAGGAAGATTTAAAGACAATTCAAAGCTAAAAATTATTCCAAATTTTGTTGACTTGAGTCTTTTCAACCCATCGTACATATCATATGAAATCCCAAAAGAATTTATAGATGGATTTCATGATAAGAAGATTGCTTTTTACGCAGGAAATATTGGAAATTATCAAGACTGGGAGCCAATTCTTTATGCAGCAAAAAATACAACGGTTCAAAATTTAGAATTTTGGATAATTGGAGAAGGTGTAAAAAAGCAGTACTTGATAGAACAGATTGAGAAACAAAATTTAAAAAATATCAAAGTATTCCCATATCAAAAAAGGGAGGTAATAGCTGCATTGAACAATCAAGTAGCTTTACATTTTATTTCAATTAATGAGCAAATTGAAAACGAAGGGTTCCCTTCTAAAATTTATTCAATGTTATCGAGTGCCAAGCCAACAATTGTAGTTGCTGGTTTCAATACTCCGATATATAAATTTCTCGAAAACAAAGATTGTGCGCTGCTTGTTAGTAAGAATAGGTCAGTAGAATTTACAAACGCTATAGATTTAATTATAAATGATAAAGCATTGGCATCCAAGTTGGGCCAAAATGCTTACGATTTAATTTTAAATCAATATTCAAAAGAAAAAGTGGTTGAAAATTATATCAAACTAACTGATACATTATTAATGAGTTAATTTTTTTATATGCTCCCCCTCCTCACCCCCTTTACCATCACCTCCTCAGACCTGAACCGTCCGTGGGGTGGTTTTTACGTAATCGATGAAGCCCAAGCGCAGCAGTTTGCTGACACTTTCTTTGATGGTCTTGATGTTTCGACCTTGAAAATAGGTGGGAAGTTGAGTCCGAAGATTTTGTTGGTGGCGCCGGAGAAGCGTTTGTCTTGGCAGTATCATAACC
>JACCDV010373917.1_pt1 | contig 24802 bp, 21 predicted proteins | sample 7446131 | NCBI WGS metagenome assembly JACCDV01 (sample SAMN15323448, study PRJNA562643) | freshwater metagenome | isolation source: river surface water | place: USA:Blue River Watershed | collected 2017-08-17
ATTGGACAGGCGTCTCGCCTGCGCTGCCCGCCGGTGTGGTGAGCAGCAGCGGTGCGGTGCCGATCAGGCTGACCGGGGCAAAGTCCTTGAGCGGCTTGTAGCTGAGCTTGGGGTTGAGCAGCCCGGCGATCGTCATGTTGCCGTTGATCATCAGACCCAGGGTGTGCCCATCGGTGGCCTTGGCCACGGCATCGGCGGCGATGTTGCCGCCCGCGCCGACCTTGTTGTCGACGATCACCGCTTGACCCAGGGCGCGCGCGAGCGGTTCTGCCAGTGCCCTTGCAGTCAGGTCCGGGCTGGAGCCCGCAGGGAAACCCACGATGAGGCGCACAGGCCGACTGGGCCAGTCGGGCGCAGACCAGGCGAGCCCGGACAGAGAGGCAAGCAACAGACTCAAGGTCCAGCGTCGGGTGAAATGTGGATGCATGTGTAAGTCCTTGGTGGTTTTTACAAAATTACGCTTTTTCGTGAACTCAATTCATGGAATCATAAAAACATCAACGATGTCCATCGTTGCAATGCCTCAATGGAGATGGAAATGAACAAGACATTGTCTGCTGTGCTGCTTGTGTTGACTGCTGCTGCACCTGCCTGGGCCCAGGATAAAACCTACATTGTGCGTTTCAAGGACAACGCTGTGCCTCAAGTTAAGGCAGGCTCTGTGCGTGATGATCGTGTGGCACGTGATCCCGAAGGCTGGTCCCATGTGGGTGAGCGTGTGATGGGGCATGTGCAGACCCTTGAAAAGCGCCATGGGGTGCGTGCCGAAGCTGCCTTTGGGACGGTGTTCAAAGGCATGTCCGCTCGCCTGACACCTGCACAGCGTCAAGCGCTCCAGCGTGACCCTTCTGTGGACGTGATTGAAGAAGAGCAGATTTTCTTCATCAAGCCTACAGGCCAAGTCGCCGCCACGGCCACTGTGTCCGCCCAGTCGACTCCTTGGGGCATCAGCAAGACCGAAGCGACGCAAAGCTACACCCTGGCTGGCAATGGCAGCGGTGCCATCGCAGGGGTTCGTGCCTACATCATCGACACGGGCATCGACACCAAGAACAGCGACCTCAACCGGGCCGGGCACATCAACTTTGCCGGTGACGGACGCAACACCGATTGCAATGGCCACGGTACCCACGTGGCTGGCACGGTGGCCGCTGCCGACAACAAGTCGGCCGTGGTTGGCATGGGCCCTGGTGTGGCGGTCTATGGTGTGAAAGTGCTCAACTGCCAGGGCTCCGGCACCACCACTTCGGTCATCAAGGGCGTCGATTGGGTGGCTGCCAACGCCATCAAACCCGCGGTGGCCAACATGAGCCTGGGCGGCGGGGTCAGCCAGCTGCTGGACGATGCCGTTCGCAACGCGGCCTCCAAGGGCATCTTTTTCTCGATCGCGGCCGGCAATTCCGCGACGCAGGCCTGCAACTCTTCTCCGGCTCGCGTCGGTGGTGGCGGTACGCCTGGTGTGATGGTGGCCGCTGCAACCGATGTGAGCGACCTGGAGGCTTCTTTCAGCAACTACGGCGCCTGTGTCGACATCTGGGCACCCGGCGTGAATGTGCCCTCGCTGAAATTGGGCGGCGGGACCGTGGCCATGTCGGGCACCTCGATGGCCAGTCCGCATGTGGGGGGGGCAGCTGCGCTTTACCTGGGCCGTTATCCCACTGCGACCTCCTCCGCCGTGGTGGGTTACCTCAAGCAGATGGCTGTCCAGACCGGAACCTTGAGCAAGGACGGACGTGCAGTGACCCGCCTGAGAGCCAATGTGCAATAAGAGTTGCCAGCGCTGAGTGCGCTTGCGGTTCAGACAAACAAACAGCCCGGTTTTTGCCGGGCTGTTTTGCTTGGAGAGCGAGAGGGCCGTTCAGGCGTATTCGGCCAAGGCCTTTTTCATCTTTTTCATCGCAGCCACTTCGATCTGACGGATGCGCTCGGCACTCACGCCATATTCGGCAGCCAGCTCATGCAGCGTCATGCCCCCCGAACCGTCGTCGTTGACCTTGAGCCAGCGCTCTTCCACGATGCGGCGGCTGCGCTCGTCCAGGCTCTCCAGTGCGGCGGCCAGGCCATCGCTGGCCATGGCGTCGCGCTGGCGGGCTTCGATCATGGCGGTGGGCTCATGGGCGGCGTCTGACAGGTAGGCGATGGGGCCGAAGGCCTGCTCGCCGTCGTCGCTGGGCACTGGGTCCAGCAGCACATCGCCGCCGGACATGCGGGTTTCCATCTCCAGCACTTCCTCGCGCTTGACGTTCAGCTGGCTGGCCATCTTGTCAACTTCGGCGGCGGACAGCGTGTCGCGATGGGTGCCCTCTTCGGCATCTGCCTTGAAGCCCTGCTTCATGGAGCGCAGGTTGAAGAACAGCTTGCGCTGGGCCTTGGTCGTGGCGACCTTGACCATGCGCCAGTTCTTGAGGATGTACTCGTGGATCTCGGCCTTGATCCAGTGCAGCGCGTAGCTCACCAGGCGAACGCCCTGCTCGGGGTCGAAACGCTTGACGGCCTTCATCAGGCCGACGTTGCCTTCCTGGATCAGGTCGCCGTGGGGCAGGCCATAGCCCAGGTACTGGCGCGACACGGACACCACCAAGCGCAGGTGTGAGAGCACCAGCTTGCGGGCAGCTTCCAGATCGTTGCTTTCCTTGAGTTTGCGTGCCGCTTCCTGCTCCTCTTCGAGGGTCAGCATGGGCATGCGGTTCACAGCCGTGATGTAGGCGTCGAGGTGGCCCAGCGAGGGCACGACCGCCCAAGGGTTGCTCAAGGCCACTGCGGTGGACGGGGAACCAGACTGAATGTTCATTCCAGAACTCCTTTCAATGAGCATATATTAGCACTCTTGTGAGGGGAGTGCTAAACCGGAAAACCGGTGCTGTGACAAGGAGTTACAGGTATCAAAGGCCTGTCTGGGTGGTCAGGCACACACCTTCAGTTGTGCCGGGCCTTCGGTCACCCGGCCAACCACGGCGGCTTGCCCGAAGCCCTGGCTTCGGAAAACGGCCAGCACTTGCTCAACGCTGTCCGGGCTGCAGGCCACCAGCAGGCCGCCGCTGGTCTGGGGGTCGGTTAGCAGGGCCTGATCGGCAGGCGCAAAACCGGCGGGCAGCTGCACGTCCTGGCCGTAGCCGGCCCAGTTGCGGCCAGACGCGCCGGTGACCATGCCCTGGGCCGCCAGGTCGCGCACGCCGCTCAGCAAAGGCACCTGGGGCCAGTCGATCTCGACCGTGCAGCCGCTGCCGCGGGCCATCTCCAGCGCATGGCCGGCCAGGGCGAAACCGGTCACGTCGGTCAGGGCATGCACACCCGGAAGGGCCGCCAGCCCCGGGCCGGGGGTGTTCAGCCGGGTGGTGGTGGCGATCATCTGGGCATAGCCCTCGGGCGGCAAAGCGTTCTTTTTGAGGGCGGCGGACAAGACACCCACGCCCAGTGGCTTGCCCAGCACCAGCACGTCACCGGCCTGCGCTCCGGCGTTGCGCTTGATGCGATCCGGGTGCACCAGGCCGATGGCGACCAGCCCGTAGATGGGTTCGACCGAGTCGATGGTGTGGCCACCCGCGATCGGGATGCCCGCCGCCTTGCAGACGCTGGCACCGCCTTCGAGGATGCGGCCAATCGTCTGGGTGGACAGCACGTTGATCGGCATGCCCACCAGTGCCAAAGCCAGGATGGGCGTGCCGCCCATGGCGTACACATCGCTGATGGCATTGGTCGCGGCGATGCGGCCAAAGTCGAACGGGTCGTCGACGATGGGCATGAAGAAGTCGGTCGTGGCGATCAGGGCCTGCTCGTCGTTGAGTTGGTAGACGGCGGCATCGTCGGCCGTCTCGATGCCCACCAGTAACTCGGGTGGCACCGGCAGAGCGGTGGTGCCCTTGAGGATGTCGGACAGCACGCCCGGGGCGATCTTGCAGCCACAGCCGCCGCCGTGGGAAAGGGAGGTCAGTCGGGGTTCGGTGGTGTTCATGGCGTTCCAGTCCGCATCAGCTGAGCAAAGCCTGCGCGAATTCGCGGGCGTCAAAGGTTTCCAGGTCTTCCAGCTTTTCGCCGACGCCAATGAAGTACACCGGGATCGGCTTTTCGCGGGCAATCGCGCACAGCACGCCACCCTTGGCCGTGCCGTCGAGCTTGGTCACGATCAGGCCGGTGAGCTGCAAGGCCTCGTCAAAGGCTTTCACCTGGGCCAGCGCGTTCTGGCCGGTGTTGCCGTCGATCACCAGCAGCACCTCATGCGGAGCCGTACTGTCGGCTTTTTGCACCACGCGCTTGATCTTTTTCAGCTCTTCCATCAGGTGCAGCTGGGTGGGCAGGCGCCCGGCGGTGTCCACCAGCACCACGTCCTTGCCCCGTGCGCGACCGGCGCTCACGGCGTCAAAACTCACGGCAGCGGGGTCACCGCCTTGCTGACTGACGATCTCGACCGTGTTGCGGTCGGCCCAGACGGCCAGCTGCTCCTTGGCGGCGGCGCGGAAGGTGTCGGCGGCGGCCAGCAGCACGCTCTCGCCGCTGTCGGCCAGGTGCTTGGTCAGTTTGCCGATCGAAGTGGTCTTGCCTGCGCCGTTGACGCCCGCGACCATGATGACGGTCGGCTGCTGGGCGCCGATTTCCAGCGGTCTTTGCAGCGGCGCCAGCAGGTCGGCAATCGCATCGGCCAGCAAGCCCTTGACCTGGGCCGGATCGGTGGCCTTGGCCTCTTTCACCCGGCGCTTCAGATCGGCCAGCAATTGTTCGGTGGCCTTGACGCCAGTGTCGGCCATCAGCAGGGCGGTTTCCAGTTCCTCATAAAGGGCGTCATCGATCTGCGTGCCGGTGAAGACGGTGGCGATCGAGGAGCCGGTCTTGCGCAGCCCCGCCTTGAGACGCTCCATCCAGCTTTGGCGCGCAGGCTGGGCTGCCACGGCAGGAGGGGCAGCTTCAGGGGCGATGGGCGCACTTGCAAGGGCGGGAGTGACTGGTGCAGCTGGAGCTGCTGCAACGGTCGCCTCAGGCGTCGGGGCAGGGGATTTTTTGCGGAAAAAACTGAACATGGAGAGGAAATGTCGAAACTGGAAACGGTTTTTCGGGCGGAGGTCCGGCAACCGTCCGGTTTTCAAGGATGATCCATTTTATGAAACCCTGCTTGCACTTACGGACGATCTGGGCTGCCACCTTGCTGGTGCCGCTTGTTTGTGTATCCACACCCCTTCTGGCACAGACCGCTGTGGCTCCGGCCAGTGCTTCGGCGCAGACGGCGCGCACCACCCACACCTACACGCTGGCCAATGGCATGCAGCTTTGGGTGCGGCCTGACCACCGCGCGCCCACCGCGGTGCACATGGTCTGGCTGCGTGTGGGCTCGATGGACGAGGTGGACGGCACCAGCGGCGTGGCCCATGTGCTTGAACACATGATGTTCAAGGGCACGGCTGAGTTGGCACCTGGCGAGTTCTCTCGCCGCGTGGCCGCCTTGGGCGGACGCGAAAACGCCTTCACCTCCAAGGACTACACCGGTTACTTTCAACAAATTCCGGCCGAACGCTTGGAAGATGTGATGAAGCTTGAGGCCGATCGCTTTGCCAACAACCAATGGGCTGACGAGGAGTTTCGCAAGGAGCTCGAGGTGGTCAAGGAGGAACGCCGACTGCGCACCGAAGACAATCCGCGCGCCCTGCTGCACGAGGTGCTGACGGCGACGGCGCTCAGCGCCTCGCCCTACCGCCGCCCGATTGTCGGCTGGATGAGCGATCTGGACGCCATGACGGCCCAGGACGCGCGTGATTTCTACAAGCGCTGGTACACCCCCGCCAATGCCGTGGTGGTGGTGGCCGGTGATGTGGACCCCGAGCAGGTGCGGGCACTGGCCGAAAAGCACTACGGCAGCCTCCCAGTGCGTGCCCTGCCCGAGCGCAAGCCGCAGACCGAGCCCGCACAAAAAGGCCTGCGCCGTGTCGAACTCAAGGCACCGGCCGAGCAAAGCTATCTGGCGCTGGCCTTCAAGGTGCCGCGTCTGGCGTCGATGGACAAGACCGCCGAGCACGACGATGCGCTGGCGCTGACGGTGCTCGCTGCGGTGCTGGACGGCTACAGTGGCGCGCGCCTCGAACGCGCCCTGGCCCAGGGCGACAAGCGCCTGGCCGACAGCGTGGGGGCTGGCAATGGCCTGATGGGGCGTGGTCCACAGTTCTTCGTGCTCGATGGCGTACCGGCCAAAGGCATCGCGCCCGAAGCGCTGGAAGCCGCCTTGCGCGCGCAGGTCAAAAAAGTGGCCAACGAGGGGGTGACCGAAGCGGAGCTGCAACGCGTCAAGACCCAATGGGTGGCCAGCGAGGTCTACAAGCTCGACTCGGTGTTCAACCAGGCGCGAGAGCTGGGCGTGGCCTGGTCATTGGGCTTGCCGCCCGAGAGCAACGAGCAGCTGATCGCCCGCCTGCGCCAGGTCACGGCGGCGCAGGTGCAGGCGGTGGCCAGGAAATACTTTGGCGATGACGAGCTGACCGTGGCCATCCTTCGGCCGCAGCCCTTGTCGTCGGCTGCACAGCCCCGCCGCGCGCCGCCGGGCGCACGCCACTGAACAGGACACCGAACATGAAAAGAAACTGGATATTCCTCCAGCAGGCCATGCTGGTCTGCGTGTCGGCCCTGGGCCTGATGCAGGCGGCCCATGCCGTGCTGCCCATCCAGCACTGGCAGCAGGCCAGCGGCGCCCGCGTCTACCTGGTCGAGAGCCACAACATCCCGATGGTCGATGTGCAGATCGACCTGGACGCGGGCAGCCGCCGCGATCCCGCGGACAAGCCGGGTCTGGCTTCGGTGGCGGCAGGGCAGTTGGCCAGCGGCATCCGCGCACAGGCAGGCGGGCAGGGGCCCTATGCCAAAGCTCTCGATGAAAACCAGCTGGGCGAAGCCTGGGCCGATCTGGGGGCCAGCTTTGGCGCCTCGGCCTCGGGCGACCGCCTGAGCTTTTCCCTGCGCAGCCTGAGCGACGCCGAGTTGCTTACCAAGGCAGCGCAGCTGGCCGCGCGGCAGATGGCCCAACCTGCTTACCCGCAAAGCGTCTGGCTGCGCGACCGCGACAAGCTGGCCGCGGCCATCCGCGAATCGCTCACCCGTCCCGGCACCGTGGCACAAAACCGTTTTGGCGAAGCGGTTTACAGCGGGCACCCTTACGGTTGGCGCACGACCCCCGAGAGCCTGCAACGCATTGGTGTGGCCGATCTGCAGCGCTGGCATGCGCAAGCCTTGCGTCCTTGCCGGGCGGTGGTCAGCGTGGTGGGCGATGTGAGCCGCGAACAGGCCGATGCGCTGGTGACCCGGCTGCTGGCACTCTGGCCGCAAGGGCGTTGCGAGGGTTTGCCTGCCGTGGCCGAAGTACCTGCGTTGAAAGCCTCACAGGACATCCGTCTGCCTTTTGATTCCGCCCAAGCCCATGTGTTGATGGGCCAGCCCGGCCACAAACGCAAGGACCCGGACTTTTTCGCCCTGCTGCTGGGCAACCACATCCTGGGGGGCGGTGGCTTCACCTCACGCCTGACCGCGCAGGTGCGCGAGAAGCGCGGGCTGAGCTACAGCGTTTACAGCTACTTCTCACCCGCCTTGCATGCGGGGGCCTTCACGGTGGGTCTGCAGACCCGGCCCGATCAGGCCGCACAGGCCGTCGAGGTGGCGCGCCAGGTGATCAAGGATTTTGTCGAGCAGGGCCCGACTGAAGACGAGTTGCAGGCGGCCAAGGACAACCTGATCGGCGGTTTCGCACTGCGCATCGACAGCAACCGCAAGCTCCTCGACAATGTCGCCAACATCGCCTGGAACCAGCTGCCGCTGGACTACCTGGACCAATGGACCGAGAACATGGCCAAAGTCACCACGGCCGATGTGCGCCGGGCCTTTGCCCGGGTGCTGCAGCCCGAGCGCATGGTGACCGTGGTGGTGGGCGCGCGCTGAGTCCGGCTTCTAAGCGGGCTCAGATTTAAGCGGGCTCAGATGTGCGCCGCAAAGTGCGGCACATGCCGCATGTGCAGCGACAGGCCCAGTGCGGCCATGTGGTTGCTGTTGCGGCCCAGAATGGTCTCGGCCAGCGGCAGGAATTCGTTTTCTTCCAGCAGGGCGTGTGCGCGGTACTGCTGCACCAGACGGGACAGCGCTTCCTCATTGAGTTGAGTGTCCTGACCCTTGGCCACTTTGTGCAAAGCGGGTGACAGGCTTTCCCACAGGGCTTCGAGCTCGCGGTGGCCCGCGGTCAGCTGATCGATCAAGCCTTCCACCCGCAAGCGTTCTGGCCCTGCATGCGCACTGCTGCGCACCGCCGGGAACAGTTCCTTTTCCTCTTCCTCATGGTGGACGTACATGCCCTTGCCAAAAAAGGCGATGGACTGTTCGGCCGTCTTGCGTGCCAGTGCGGCGGGCGCCAGCAAGGCGGGCAGTTCGTTCATGCGCGAGAGTTGCGCCAGGATGCCCACATGGCAATGCGAGAAATGACCAATCGGTGCGTCGGTGTCGGTGGTGCTCATGGTTCGACCTTGCTTTGTTTTGGAATGTGCCTCCACTGTAGAAGCGCTGGGCGGCATCGCCAAGCATGAACTGCACGGTTCTTGATGCATGTCATGTTGCCAGGCTTTGGCCGTGTGGGTCTGCACAGACGCTGGCCGTCACAGCGCGTTACAACCTGCGAAGTCCGCCGTCATCAAGCCTCGGGCGCCGGACGTTGAAACCACAAGTCCGGCAAGGTGCCGGGCTGACAACCCGATGAAGGAAGATTCCTCATGAACAAGCTGCTCGCCACCCTGATCGCCGGTTTCTTTGCTGCTGGTGCGTTTGCGCAGGCTGCACCGGCCACCCCCGCCAAGCCCGTAACGCCTGCCGTGGCCGCCACACCCGCAGCGCCTGCAACTGCCGATGCCAAAGCCGAGGTGAAGGCCGAAGCCAAAGCAACCAAGGAGGAGAAAAAAGCGCAGAAGAAGGCGGCCAAGGAAGCCAAAAAAGACGCCAAGGCAGAAGTGAAGGCCGAGGCGGTCAAAGCCGATAAAAAAGCGCCAGAAGCCAAATAAGCATTTGTCACACATCGGGCGCATGCATGCCGGGCATGCGGACCCCGAATCTTGATCACGCCAGCCCCCAGGGGCTGGCGTTCGTTTTTGCTCGCGTCATCACGGTGGAGCTTGATGGCCCTTTACACTCGTGGCCATGCGCCCAAAGTCATCCCTGCCACCCCCCAAGAAAAAGGCGCCAGTGCCCGTGCGCGGTCAAGCGGCGCATGAAATCCGCATCATCGGCGGCCAGTGGCGCCGAACCCCCATCAAGGTGCTGGACAAACCCGGTTTGCGACCCACCCCCGATCGGGTGCGCGAGACGCTGTTCAACTGGCTGGGCCAGGACCTGAGCGGCTGGCATTGTGTGGATGCGTTTGCCGGGACGGGGGCGCTCGGTCTGGAAGCCGCTTCGCGCGGCGCGGCGCAGGTCATCGCGCTGGAGCAGGACCCGGAGCTGTCACGCCAGCTGCAACAACTCAGTGAGCGCCTGAAAGCCACCATGGTGCAGGTGCAGCGCAGCGATGCCGTGGCCGCCATGCAGCGCTTGCCGCAGGGGGCGTTTGATGCGGTGTTTCTGGACCCCCCGTTTGATGGCCCCTGGTTTGAACCCGCCTTGAAGGCGGCCGTGCGCCTGGTGCCGGTGGGCGGCTGGGTGTACCTGGAAGCGCCTGAGGCGTGGACAGACGAGGCACTTGCCCCACTGGGGCTGCAGGTCATGCGCCACCTCAAGGCGGGCGCCGTGCATGCCCACCTGCTGCAGCGGACGGCATAATCTGGCCACCCCATCCATGAGGCCTTGCGCATGAGCCGTTCCGTCATTGCCGTGTATTCGGGCACCTTTGACCCGTTGACCCTGGGCCACGAAGACGTGGTGCGGCGTGCGGCCGCCATGTTCGACATGGTCGTCATCGCGGTGGCGCGTGCGGTGCACAAAAACACGCTGTTCAGCCTGGACGAACGCCTGCAGCTGGCCCAGGCCGCGATGGCCGATTGCCCCAATGTGAAGGCCTTGCCCTTTGATGGCCTGATCGTGGATTTTGTGAAGGCCCAGGGGGCCAGCGTCATCGTGCGTGGCCTGCGTTCGGTTACCGACTACGACTATGAAATCCAGATGGCCGGCATGAACCGCCACCTGGCGCCGCAGGTGGACACGGCTTTTCTGCACACCAGCGCCGGTGTGCAGCACATCAGCAGCACCCTGGTGCGCGAAATTGCCAAGCTCGGGGGGGATGTGTCTGGTCTGGTGTCGGCACCGGTCCTCGCCGCGCTCAAGTCCAAAATTTGAGCCCTTCTCTTCTGTAGGAGCGAGCCCCCGCTCGCGAAGCGCGATTCGGCCGCAGGGGCGGCCTCCTACAAGCTGCATTGACCCTGCAGGAGTGAGCCCCTGCTCGCGAAGTCTTCGACCTGGGCCATCTTGCCCGCCCCTCCCGTCAGCCCCAGGCCCTAAACTCGGGGCATGACTTCCTCCATTCAGAAAGTCGCCATTTCGCTGGGCGACCGCAGCTACGACATCCACATTGGCTCAGGCCTGCTGGCGCAGCCGGACACCTTTGCTGGCCTGCCCAAGGCGCAGGCCGCGATGATCGTCACCAACGACACGATTGCCCCGCTCTACGAGGCGCAGCTGCGCGCCGCGCTCACGCCGCATTACAAGCAGATTTACACCGTGGTGCTGCCCGATGGCGAGGCGCACAAGGACTGGCAGACCCTGAACCTGATTTTTGACGCCTTGCTGGCCAAGGGCTGCGACCGCAAGACGGTGCTGTTTGCACTGGGTGGCGGCGTGATCGGTGACATGACCGGCTTTGCCGCCGCCAGCTACATGCGCGGCGTGCCCTTTGTGCAGGTGCCGACCACCTTGCTGTCACAGGTCGATTCCTCGGTGGGGGGCAAGACCGCCATCAACCACCCGCTGGGCAAGAACATGATCGGCGCTTTTTACCAGCCGGTGCGCGTGGTGTGTGATCTGGACACCCTCAAAACCCTGCCCGAGCGCGAGCTGAGCGCGGGTTTGGCCGAAGTCATCAAGTACGGTCCGATTGCCGACATGGATTTCCTGGCCTGGATCGAGGCGAACATCGCTGCGTTGATGGCGCGCGAGCCAGCAGCCCTGGCCCGCGCCGTCCAGCGCAGCTGCGAGATCAAGGCCTGGGTGGTCGGGCAAGACGAGCGCGAATCGGGCTTGCGCGCCATCCTCAACTTTGGCCACACCTTTGGCCACGCCATCGAGGCGGGCCTGGGCTTTGGCGTCTGGCTGCACGGCGAGGCCGTGGGCTGCGGCATGGTCATGGCGGCAGAGCTGTCACAGCGTCTGGGCAAGGTCGATGCCGCTTTCGTGGCGCGCCTCAAAGCCTTGATCGAGCGTGCCGGCCTGCCGGTGCGCGGCCCGGTGCTGAACGCCAATGACAACGCACTCGACTACATCGAACACATGCGCCTGGACAAGAAGGCCGTGGGCGGGGACATCCAATTCGTGGTGATCGACCAGCCGGGGCAGGCCGCCGTGCAGGGGGCGCCTGACGCCGTGGTGCGCGAAGTGATTGACGGTTGCTGCGCTTGACGGCAAACGGTCGATGGCCTGCAGAAAAATGCGGCCGCCCAAACGGGTTTGGGCTGCCTTCATTTCTGGCACTGGATGTGGATAGCGCCAGCGTGGATTAATTTGGGCTACGTCCTTCGTGGTAGCTCAGATTTTGCAAAATCAATCCAAGATCGGTTTTTTGTTGAACCCCCACTTCCCGGTATCCCATGGTGGCTGTGAAAGACGGAACCTTGGCGTAGCTGCATGTCACACCAGCGCCGTTGTATTGAGTGTTCAAACTCAGTTTGACGCTGGTATTTCCCCGGTTGCCAATACCCAGACCCATTCCCACGGCATCGGTATGGTTTCGACCATAGATTCCGGCAGAGGTCACTTCAGGCGTCGATGCCGTGGGCAAAGTCCAGCCAAAAGAGGCGCTACTCAAGCTGTCACTTTTGCTGAGGTGGGTCGGATCAAGGTAATCGAGCGCGTCCTGGTTGAGTACAGCCCAAGGCAGTTTTTGACCTTCAGATGCGGCCAAAGGCCGAGTGACGTTGCGCGTGGTGAACTTGGCTGCTGCAACAGTAGAGCCACCTGAGAGGGTGAACACCTCCCAACTGTAGGTGGCAAATTCTGGAATTTCGTTCATCCTTACCGGCTCTTCAGAGATGTTGATGCGGGAGCCGCGCCACTGCTTGTAGAAATCGGAGCCCTCGTAGGCGTTGTCAAATGTGCTTGCGTCCAAAACCCAGGTCTTGCTGGTCGATCTGGTTTGCAGTTTGCTGTTCGCGTCTGGAAGTTCCCCGTTGTTGCTGTAGAAGGCCAGAAACTTATCCGTTCCACAGGTGCTGGATCGCGCCAGAACAATGCCATTGGGTGGCAGGCCAGGCCCCTTGATCCGGACAGCAAAAACGTCATGGCCGTTCGGGCCCGTCGGGTTGAATGCGAAGGACAAAGTGCTGCTGAACACATCGAGTTTGCCAATATTTTTTCCAGCATCAGGGTCGTTTGAAGCGCTGAGTGGAATGCTTCGACCGTACGTGCTCAGGTCTTTGTGGCGGTAAAAGAGTGCAGATACACCGGCGTCGTAGTTGAGCTGATTGCCCACAATTTTCCAGCCAGCATCCGTTTTGACGGCGTGCTCCACAAACGTCCGTCCCCCCGTCGGGGATGTACTGCTTAATTTGACCAGTGCTTTTGTCTGTTGGTTCCGTGTGGATTCAAACAGAAGAAATTCAGGTGGCAGCAGCTTGGAATTGGCCGGGATTTGGTTGAGCAAACGCGGTCCCCAGATTTGGGTAAGCGGATAGCCGTTGGTTTTGTAGCTGTCCTTGTCAAAGCTGGTGACCTCAGCGCAGGCACCTTGGAAGGTGTAGGTATTGGCAAAAGCACTGGCTGCGGCTCCAGGACCCTTGCTGACGCGATCGCTGGGAGCCAGTGCCAGGCATGCATTGGCTTGCGCAACAAACGTATCCAGGCCCTTCAGATCCTCCGCCTGCACAGTGGACCTTGGCAATGGCCTGAGTGTGTTGCTTGTGCCTTTGATGGTGACGGTGGCCGCATCCGTGTTGGCGCTGCCAGTATCGTTGACCGAGACACGGGCGTTGTGAAGCGTGACACCTTGGTCACTCACGCTCACTTTGATGGTGTCAAGCAGGGTGTCTTCTGCATTTGTGCGGTCGGCTTTGAAACGGACGGTCAGAGGGTCGAACTTTTCGGAGAGACCGGTTTCAACAAGTACGTTTTTCAGGGCGGCCTGAAGATTGACCAGCGCTGCCGAGAGCTTGCTTGCGTCCAGGGTTTTGAGTTTGCTGGAGTCGGTAAATTCGTGTGGACTGGCGCCGTCGCTGGAAACCATGGTGACCAGGGCATGTGTCAGTGGCGTCACGTTTGCAACGACTGTTTTGCCTTCTGTGGGTGCTGAAGTGACCAGCGCAGCGTACTCTTTGACGGAGTCGCCAGCGGCGCCGCTGGCTTTCAGCAGGAATGGCGCGGTCAAGCCTGTGACGTCAAGCGTATAACTGCCATCGGCAGAGGTGTTTGTGGTGCGGCTCTGGCCATTGGCATCGGTCAGTGTGATGGAGGCCCCTTGCATCGGCGCACCGTAAGCGGCAACGCCACTCAGCTGGGATGAATTGCTGCCACCTCCACCACCGCCGCAGGCGACCAATGCCGCCAGCATGAGTGTGCTGAGTGAAAAATAGAGCAGCTTGGATGCAGAACGGTTGCCTGACATGATTTCTCCCTGATTGGCATCCGAACTTTATATTTTAAAAGTACTCAAATTAATTATTTAATGAGTTTTATATAGCTTTTAATAACTTCGGAAAATGGTAGGCGGGGGCTCTTGTATGCTCGGCGTATTGAGCCCACTCCTTGCGCCCGTGCTTCAAACCTACGCCTGCTTTCCTGAACTCTCGCGTGGCCGCCGCCACCCCGAGTCCCCCGCGCCCACGCGCAACGCCCACCAGCGAGACCGCGACCGCATCGTCCACTCGACCGCCTTTCGCCGTCTGGTCTACAAGACCCAGGTCTTCCTGAACCACGAGGGTGACCTGTTTCGCACGCGCCTGACCCACTCGCTGGAAGTCGCACAACTTGGCCGCTCGATTGCCCGGGCACTGGGTTTGAACGAAGACCTGGTCGAAGCGATTGCGCTGGCGCACGACCTGGGCCACACCCCTTTTGGCCATGCCGGGCAGGACGCGCTGCACGAATGCATGCAAGACCATGGCGGCTTTGAACACAATCTGCAAAGCCTGCGTGTGGTGGACACGCTTGAAGAGCGCTACCCGGCTTTTGACGGCCTGAACCTGAGCTTTGAAACCCGCGAGGGCATCCTCAAGCACTGCTCGCGCACCAACGCCGAAGCCATCGAGGCGCAGGAGCCCGGTGGCGTGGCCAGGCGCTTTCTGGACCGCACCCAGCCCAGCCTGGAGGCGCAGCTGTGCAACCTGGCCGACGCCATTGCCTACAACGCCCACGACATGGACGATGGCGTGCGCTCGGGCCTGCTGTCTCTGGACCAGATGCAGGAGGTGCCGCTGTTTGACCGCTACCGCCAGCAGGTGCTGGCCGAGCACCCGCAATTGAAAGACAAGCCGCGCCGCTGGCTGTACGAAAGCACGCGCCGCATGCTGAGCGATCAGGTGTACGACGTGATCGACACCACGCGCGCAGCCATTGCAGCGGCTGGCGTGCAAACCGCAGACGATGCGCGTCTGGCCGGGCCATTGGTGCGGTTTTCGGCCGAGATGCACGCCCAAAGTGCCCAGCTCAAGAAGTTCCTGTTTGCCAGCCTCTACCGCCACCCGCAAGTCATGGACCGCATGGGCCAGGCCAAGCAGGCGGTGCGCGAACTGTTTGCCGCTTACCTTGCACAGCCGCAGGAGATGCGCCCGGAATTTGCCCAACGCGCAGACCGCCACCGCGCCGTGGCCGACTACATCGCGGGCATGACAGACCGCTTTGCCCTGCGCGAGCACGAGCGTCTGACCGGAAAGCGCCTGCTGTGAGTGGAGTCCGCATCTCTGTAGGAGCGAGCCCCCGCCCGCGAATCGGCAATGAAGTCGCCATTTCTGTAGGAGCGAGCCCCTGCTCGCGAACGGACCGCGCTGGGCATGCCGTGACTGCCGGAATGCGCAGCGAAGGTCGTCAACCATGAGCCATGATCCGTCAACCGTGCCGCGAAGCGCCGCCTGGCTGGTCGTGGCTGCAGGCGGCGTGGCCGCACTGCAGGTCGGCAAGCTGCCGCCCGCATTGCCAGCCTTGCAGGCGGAGCTGGGCCTGACGCTGGTGCAGTCCGGTTTTCTGCTGTCCATGGTGCAGCTGGCGGGTTTGACGCTGGCGGTCTTCATGGGCCTGCTGGCCGATGGCATGGGCCTCAAGCGCAGCATGGTGCGCGGCTTGTTGCTGCTGGCGCTGGCCAGCGCGGTGGGCGGTCTGGCCAGCTCGGTCCCGGTATTGCTGGTGTGCCGTGCGCTGGAAGGCCTGGGCTTGCTGCTGGTGGCTTTGCCTGCGCCCGCACTCATTCGCCGTCTGGTGCCGCCGCAGCAACTGGCGGGCATGCTGGGGGTGTGGGGGGCTTACATGCCCACGGGCACGGCGCTGGCGCTGCTGGCGGGGCCGCTGTTCATTCCGGCCTGGGGCTGGAGCGCCTGGTGGTGGCTGTTCGCGCTGGTATCAATGGGCATGGCGGTGTGGATTGTGCGTGCTGTGCCTGCAGATCCAGCGGTGACGGCTGCGGCAGGGCAGGGCAACGGTGTCGGGGTGCGTTTGCGCCGCACCCTGGGCACACGTGGTCCCTGGCTGGTCGCTCTGACGTTTGGCATGTACTCGGGCCAATGGCTGGCGGTGGTGGGTTTTCTGCCGTCCATCTATGCGGCAGCCGGTCTGCAAGGTGCCTTGCTGGGTGTGCTGACGGCACTGGCGGCGGCGGTGAACATGGGCGGCAACATGGCTTCGGGCCGTTTGCTGCAGCGCGGCTGGGCGCCGCGTTCCACCCTCTGGCTGGGCTTTGGCGCCATGGCGCTGGGCAGCACACTGGCATTTGCGGCTTTCACCGAAGGCTTGCCCTGGCTGCGTTTTGCGGGGGTGCTGTTGTTTTCCGGGGTCGGCGGTTTGGTGCCGGGCACGCTGTTTTCATTGGCTGTGCGCCTGGCGCCAGGCGAGCAGCAGGTGGCCGCCACGGTGGGCTGGGTGCAGCAGCTCTCGGCACTGGGCCAGTTCATGGGGCCGCCTACAGCCGCTGCGCTGGCCGCCAGGGCAGGGGGCTGGCAGCTCACGCCGCTGTTCACCGTTGCATGTTGCATGGGTGGGGCACTGCTGGCGGTGCTGGCCCAGCGGCAGCTGAGTCGGCAAAACGCCTGATCGCTGCCTGACGCGGGCACAATCGAGGGATGTCTGACACATCCCGAGATATCGCCATCGCCGACACCGTGCGCTGGCTTGAGCGCGCCGTCATCGGCCTGAACCTCTGCCCCTTTGCCAAAGGCCCGCACATCAAGGGCCAGATCCATTACGCCGTGAGTGAGGCCAAGGGTCTGGAGGGGCTGCGCGATGAATTGATCGAAGAGCTGCAGGCCTTGCAGGCCCTGCCCGCCGAGGAACGCGAAACCACGCTGCTGATCGTGCCGCACATGCTGCGCGACTTTCTGGACTTCAATGACTTTCTGGACGAGGCCGATGGCGTGCTGCAGGAGCTGGACATGGAGGGCGAGTTCCAGGTGGCGAGCTTCCATCCGGACTTTCAGTTTGCGGACACCGAGCCCGACGACATCACCAATTACACCAACCGCTCGCCGTACCCGACGCTGCATCTGATCCGCGAGGCCAGCATCGACCGTGCGGTGGAGGCCTTCCCGCAAGCCGAGATGATCTACGAGGTCAACATGGCCACGATGGAAAAGCTGGGCCACGAAGGCTGGAAGAAGCTGGATGTAGAGCCCACACCATGATCTTGCGCTGGGTCGATCAGGGCGCTTTGTAGGAGGCCGCCCCCGCGGCCGAATCACTGAATATGAAAAAACACCCCCCCACCGCAGTTTCTGAGTTGCCACCCGAGGTGCGCCCCGGCCAATCGGTCGAGCTGCTCAAGCAGCTGCACATCCTCACGCGTGACGGCAAGCTCAACCAGGACTCGCGGCGCAAACTCAAGCAGGTCTACCACCTGTTCCAGTTCATCGAAAAGCTGCTGCTCGAATTGCCTGACGCGCCGCAAGGCCCGACACTGGCCGACCACGGCGCGGGCAAGTCCTACCTGGGCTTCATCATTTACGACCTGTTCTTCAAGGCCAAACCTCACGGAATTGGCAAGGGCACGATCTACGGCATCGAAACCCGCAGCGAGCTGGTCGAGTCCTCGCGACAGCTGGCGCAGCGTCTGGGCTTTGAACGCATGCGCTTTCTGAATCTGAGCGTCGCCGAATCGACGCAAAGCGCCGAGTTGCCCGAGCAGATCGACGTGGTCACCGCGCTGCACGCCTGCGACACCGCCACCGATGACGCGATTGCCTTTGGTCTGCAGAAGAAGGCCCGCTGCATGGTGCTGGTGCCTTGCTGCCAGGCCGAGCTGGCGGCCTGTCTGCGCCAGAACAAGGCGCTGGCCCTGTCCAAAACACCGCTGGCCGAACTCTGGCGCCACCCGCTGCACACCCGCGAGATCGGCAGCCAGCTCACCAACGTGCTGCGCTGCCTGTACCTGGAGTCACAAGGGTATTCGGTCACGGTGACCGAACTGGTGGGTTGGGAGCACAGCATGAAGAACGAGCTGATCCTGGCCAAATACACCGGCCAGAAAAAGCGCAGCGCGCGCGAGCGGCTTCAGGCGCTGCTGGCGCAGTTCGGGCTGGACGCGCTGACACAGACGCGCTACCCAGCCCTCTAAGGCCGGTTCGCGTTTACTCGGCCTCGATCTTCGCGTCACGGATGGCCTTGGCCCACTTGGCGGTTTCGGCCTTGTTGCGCTGGGCCAGGGCCTCAGGGCTGCCCGGAGCGGTTTCAAAACCGATGGCCGAGAACTTCTCGATGATGTCCTTGTCGTTGGCCGCCGCGTTCAGCGCCTTGTTGAGCTTGGCGATGACATCGGCCGGGGTGCCTGCGGGGGCGAACATCGCGAAGTAGGCGATCAGCTCGTAGTCCTTGACGCCCAGGGCTTCGTTGACGGTGGGCAGTTCAGGGATGGCTTTGGAGCGCTGCATGGAGGTCACCGCCAGACCGCGGACCTTGCCGGCCTTGACCTGTGGCAGCATCACCGCGAAGTCGGCCGTGAACAGGTTGACCTGACCGCCGATCAGGTCGGTCATGGCGGCGGGCCCGCTCTTGTAGGGCACATGCGTCATCTCGACACCCGCCATGCTCTGCAGCATTTCGGTGGACACGCGCTGTGAGGTGCTGGCGCTGGCAAAAGTCACATGGCCGGACTTCGTCTTGGCCAGCGCAACCAGTTCCTTGAGGTTTTTGGCAGGCACCTCGTTGTTCACGGCCACGATCAGCGGCACCGAGCCGATGTAGCCGATGGGGGCGAATGCGGTGTCCTGGTCGTAGGGCAGCTTTTTCATCAGGCTCTTGAGCGCGGCGTTGGTGCTGTTGGTACCGACCATGATGGTGTAGCCGTCGGGTGCGGACTTGGCTACGGCGTCGGCGCCGAGCATGCCGTTCACACCCGCCTTGTTTTCGATCACGATGGGCTGGCCCAGCTGCTCGGACATCTTCTGAGCGAAGGCCCTGCCGATCTGGTCGGTGGCGCTGCCCGCCGCAAAAGGCACGATGGCCTTGATGGGTTTGTTGGGGTAGCCCTGGGCCATGGCAGTGCCACAGGTGGCGATCAAGAGGCTGGTCAACAGGGTGGTGATGTGCAATTTCATGGGTTTCTCCTCGTTATTCAATGTCGATGTTCAGCAGGTGGCTGCTGAGTGTTTTGCCATGCGCATCCAGCGCCAGTGAGCGCGTCACGCCGCCCGCCAGCGCATCGTGCAGCACAAACTGCAGCGCACCCAGCTGGGGCAGGGCAAAACGCTCTACACGGCCTTTCACGATGCCATCGTAGTGCGTCCGCACGCGTTCGGCTGTCAATTGTGTGTGCAGTCGGGCAAAGTCTTCCTTTCGGTAGGCAATGACCGTCAAGGTTGAGCGGTTGCCTTTGTCGCCGGTGCGGGTGTGGGCCAGTTCTCGCAGCTGCATGGGGGCTTCCTTATTCGAGCACGGTCAGCCGGGCCTGCGCCCAGTCGCGCGGCACCAGCACAGCGGCGGCGGCAACCACTTCGCGCACGGATTTGCTGGCGCCGCCTCCGGCCGCCGGGCCGTTGGTGTAGAGCGCTTCGACTTCGTTGGCCACTTGCAGGGCCTGGCGCTGTGTCGGGGCTCGGGTTGCCACGCGCAGGCGCACTTCGGCAGGTTCTGTAGCCGCTTGCGCGTGTGGCAGCAGGCTGTTCACGCCGATCAGCTCGTAACGGGTTTCCAGATCGCCCAGCCCCGCGTCATGCAGGCGCTGGCGGACCAGTTCAAGCGCGAGCTGCCCGCGTGCGACGCAGCCCGGGCCCGCATAACTCATCTGGCCTTCGCCGATGTAGCCGTCGTGGTAGCCCAGGGTGACCTTGAGCGTGTCCGGGCGCGGGTGACCACTGGCGCCGCTGGCGCGCACGCGGTCCTGGCCATCGGCCGTGAGCTGCACCTGAGAAAAATCGGCTACCACATCGGGCTGCAGATAACGGGCGGGGTTCTCGATTTCATACAGCAACTGCTCGGTGCAAGTGGCCACCGTCACGCCACCGCCCGAGCCCGCCACCTTGGTGATGACCGCGCTGCCGTCCTGCTGCACCTCGGCCAGAGGAAAACCCAACCGTGCCAGATTTGGCACATCCTTGTAACCCGGGTCGGCAAAGTAGCCACCGGTGATCTGCCCTGCGCATTCGAGCAAGTGCCCGACCAGAATGCCCTGGCCCAGCCGTGGCCAGTCGTCTGGTGCCCAGCCAAAGTGGTGCACCAGCGGCGCCAGAAACAGCGCCGGGTCGGCCACGCGGCCACACAGGATCACCTGAGCATCGGTCTGCAGCGCGGGCAGCAGCGTGTCCGCCCCCAGGTAGGCATTGGCCGAAATCAGCCGGTCCTTCAGGTTGGCCACCGTGGCATCGCTGTCGATGAGCGGCAAGTTCAACCCATCCGACAACAAGCGCGCGAGCACGTCGTCGCCTTGCACCACCGCCACCTTCACACCCTGCAGGCCCAGCTCTCGGGCCACGCGCAACACCTCGTGCCCGGCCTGCAGCGGGTTGGCGGCCCCCATATTGCTGATGATGCGGGTGCCTTGCTTCAGACACGTCGGCAAGACGGCGCGCATGCGATCGGCCAGCAGCGGGTCAAAGCCTTTGTCCGGATGCTGGCGCCGTTCCAGCTGCGCCAGCGCAATCGTGCGCTCGGCCAGGCACTCGAACACCAGGTAATCCAGCTGCCCGTGCTGTGCCAGTTCGAGGGCAGGGGGAATGCGGTCACCGGCGTAACCGGCGCCGGCGCCGATGCGAAGCATCTTTGTTTGCATATGGCAAGCTTAAACGCCATGTCCTGGCAAGGCTGTCTCGCATATGCCGATCAATGCAAAATGGCTACAGGTGTTCGTTGGATGGTCGGCAAACCCGCCTGTATCCAGCTGGCCATGCCGCCCCGGTACCAGATGACCCGCGTGTAACCCAGGTTCCTGGCGCGCATGGCTGCGTTGACCGAGAGCCAGCACTCCGAGCTGGCGCAATAAAAGACCACGGGTTGATGCATGTCTGGTGCTGCGGCCGCCAGCATGTTGCGAAAGCGTTCTGCGTAAGCTGTCTCCTGCTTTTCGTCTTCGAAATCCAGGCCGCTCTGGAGCAGACTGAGTGCTCCTGGAATCACCGGGCCGAAAAACGCAGTGTCGATCAAGATGGGTCGCTCTGCTGTTTGCAGTGCCTGAACCAGCTGGGCGGTGTCCCAGCGTTCAATGCCCGAGAGTGATTTCGGCGTCATGCCGGTGAGTTGAGTGCCTGGGCGCAAGGCCTTTGGTGTGTTGGCGCCCGGTTCGTCTCGTTCCTGCAGGATGAGTGCTTGTGGTGGTGCAGGCAGGTTCTTGAGCAGCTCTTCGGCTTGGGCAGCTGATTGCTCGTACAGGGCCAGAAGGTCATGATCATTGGCGGCGACCAATCGGCACAGCTTGGGATTGTTTCGGGCGTGATTGCACTCGTACAGCGCTCGCATCATGGCTTGTCCAGCTTCGTCTGCACCCCATCGGATACCGTAGCCGGTTTTTTGCCAGCCTGTGGCCAGTGCCTTGTTTTCATTGGCCTTGAGGTAATTGTTGAAGGTCCGTTTCCCGATGGTTTTGCACAGCATTTGTCCTTTGCATGCGGATTCGAGTACTGCATCTACGCGTTGCTCAATATCCCCATTCGGCGCTCCCAGTGCTTGTCCAAAGAAGCCCAGTGTTGTTCGCATACGGGGTGGCAACTGCAGTGCAACCGTCTCAGTCTGTGTCACAAGGCCAAGTGTGAAGGCATCCTTGCCAGCATGGTGCTGACACTGATCGGATGGGGTCTGGCTGCTGGCGCAAAACCATGGTGACCGGTCTTTTTCTTGCGTGCGCTGGATTTCGCGCACCCCCAGAAAGCCAGAAGCATCCTTGATGTCATAAAGCGCCTGGTTGATGACTGCGGCGTCGAACTTGTCACCCATCTGCCGCTTGTAAAAAGCGTACATCTCGGGCATGGCTGAATGCAAAACGTTTTTGCTGATCTTGTCGTGCGGGCCATGGATGCCCACCATCGTCATTCGTGGCAAGTGCCCTGTTCCAAAGCTTCTGTTTTCGCCGGCCAAAAAGATCAAGCTGCAGGCGGACATGCAATAGCCCGAGACCACGGTACTGATTTTTGCTTCCTGAACCATGCGGGCCACACGCAATCCCGTCCACAGATCACCGCCTGGTGCGTTGACCAGAATGAGTCGCTGAATGCCGCCCTTTTCGAACGCCTCCCTGAAGTTCAGGAAGTCCTCATCGACTGTGGGGCCGGTGGCGTACAAATCGTTTTCCACGCGTTCAAGTGTCATGGCCTGCACTTGGCCGACCATCCAGAGCGCCAGGAAAAGCCCTATTTGAATCAAAGAACGTGGCATGGTGCACTCGCGGGAATCGGAAATGATGGCATCAATGTAATTCAAAAGACCTATTATTTATGCATCACAACCGCTCATGAAGATTAATTGGGGTCAGATCCCGATTAAACTGAGGCAAACTTTGCTTCTGCGACCATGGCCCGCCTGCCCCGTCTCACTGTTGCCGGTTACCCGCACCACGTCATCCAGCGCGGCAACGACCGTCAGCCCATCGTGCGCGACGACCAGGACCGCCAACGTCTGCTGGACCTGTGGTTCGAGCACGCCCGGACCTTCAAGGTGGCCATCCATGCCTGGGTCATCATGGACAACCACTTTCATCTGCTGACCACCCCCGAAACGCAGGAGGGTCTGCCGCAGATGATGCAGGCGGTGGGGCGGGCTTATGTGCGCTATTTCAATCTGCGCCACCAGCGCACCGGCACGCTGTGGGAAGGGCGCTACCGCAGCAACCTGATCGAGAGCGAGCGCTACCTGCTGGCCTGCATGGTTTACATCGACCTCAACCCGGTGCGAGCGGGCATGGTGGCCCAGCCCGAGGATTTCCGATGGTCCAGCCACAGGCACTGTATTGGGCTGGCGAGCGACAAATTGGTGACCCCGCACGCACTGTTTTGGGCGCTGGGCAACACCCCGTTCGCCCGCGAGGCAGCCTATGCCGAGCTGGTCCGGCAAGGCTTGGCGCAGCGCGACAAGGACGATCTGACCCGAACAGCTCTGTCGGGCTGGGCGCTGGGTTCAGAGGGGTTTGTCGCTTCTCTGCAGGAAGGCACCACGCGGCGTCTGAGTCCGGGCAAGGCGGGGCGCCCGTTCAAAAAGCCCGTCAATTGATCTGTCCCCAATTAATTTTTGCTTGAGCGAATGAGTAAATTAATTGGGATCTGACCCCGATTAATTGTGTTGGCATGGTTGCTGCAGTGCAGTAAACTCGTTCCCCTGCGTAAAAACCCTAGGAGTGCGCCATGACGACGGCTGCTGACAAAGAACTCTTTCAACAAACCGGTCTGTACGACCCGGCCAATGAGCACGATGCCTGCGGCGTCGGCTTTGTGGCGCACATCAAGGGCCAAAAGAGCCACGCCATCGTGACCCAGGCGCTCAAGATTCTGGAAAACCTGGACCACCGGGGTGCTGTGGGTGCCGACCCGCTGATGGGTGACGGCGCCGGTATCCTGATCCAGCTGCCCGACGCGCTCTACCGTGAAGAGATGGCCAAGCAGGGCGTGGCCCTGCCGCCATTCGGTGAGTACGGCGTGGGCATGGTCTTCCTGCCCAAGGAACACGCTTCGCGCATGGCCTGCGAACAAGAGCTGGAACGCGCCGTCAAGGCCGAAGGCCAGGTGGTGCTGGGCTGGCGTGATGTGCCGGTTAACCGCGAGATGCCCATGTCGCCGCGCGTGCGCGAAAAAGAGCCGGTCATGCGCCAGATCTTCATCGGCCGTGGCGCCGACGTGATCGTGCAGGACGCCCTGGAGCGCAAGCTGTATGTGATCCGCAAGACGGCCAGCGCCGCCATCCAGGCGCTCAACCTCAAGCACAGCAACGAGTACTACATCCCCAGCATGTCCAGCCGCACGGCGGTGTACAAGGGTCTGCTGCTGGCCGATCAGGTGGGCACCTATTACCTGGACCTGCAGGACGAGCGCTGCGTCTCCGCCCTGGGCCTGGTGCACCAGCGCTTCTCGACCAACACCTTCCCCGAGTGGCCGCTGGCCCACCCCTACCGTTATGTCGCCCACAACGGCGAGATCAACACCGTCAAGGGCAACTACAACTGGATGAAGGCCCGCGAAGGCGTGATGTCTTCGCCGGTGCTGGGTGAAGACCTGCAAAAGCTCTACCCGATCAGCTTTGCCGGCCAGTCCGACACCGCCACCTTCGACAACTGCCTGGAACTGCTGACGATGGCGGGCTACCCCATCAGCCAGGCCGTGATGATGATGATCCCCGAGCCGTGGGAACAGCACACCACCATGGACGCCCGTCGCAAGGCCTTCTACGAATACCACGCCGCCATGCTCGAGCCCTGGGACGGCCCGGCCTCGATCGTGTTCACCGACGGTCGCCAGATCGGCGCCACGCTGGACCGCAATGGCCTGCGCCCCTCGCGCTACTGCGTGACCGACGACGACATGGTCATCATGGGTTCTGAATCCGGCGTGCTGCCTGTGCCCGAGAGCAAGATCGTGCGCAAGTGGCGCCTGCAGCCCGGCAAGATGTTCCTGATCGATCTGGAACAGGGCCGCATGATCGACGATGAAGAGCTCAAGGCCGGTCTGGCCAGCGTCAAGCCCTACGCCCAGTGGATCGACAACCTGCGCATCAAGCTCGACGATGTGGCTTCCGTTGCCGACAACGAGCCCAAGAGCGACGTGGCCCTGCTCGACCTGCAGCAGGCCTTCGGCACCACCCAGGAAGACATCAAGTTCCTGCTGGCCCCCATGGCCGCAGCCGGTGAAGAAGCCATCGGCTCCATGGGCAACGACAGCCCGCTGGCCGTGCTGTCCGACAAGAACAAGCCGGTCTACAACTACTTCAAGCAGTTGTTCGCCCAAGTGACCAACCCGCCGATCGACCCGATCCGCGAAGCGATCGTGATGTCGCTGGTGTCCTTCATCGGTCCCAAGCCGAACCTGCTGGACATCAACCAGGTCAACCCGCC
>JACCDV011293640.1_pt1 | contig 24781 bp, 2 predicted proteins | sample 7446131 | NCBI WGS metagenome assembly JACCDV01 (sample SAMN15323448, study PRJNA562643) | freshwater metagenome | isolation source: river surface water | place: USA:Blue River Watershed | collected 2017-08-17
AACCCCATAAAGGAGAGATTTTTTATAAAATTATTGAATTAAATAAATTAAAATAAATTAATTAACATTTATTAATATTTCATCTTCAATTGATTTAATTTTACAATTTTATTAATAATCTAAAGTCCTCCTTTGATCTAAAAGAATTTCTAAACTATATTAATCCATATTCAGTATTTATCACATTTCTAAATTAAGAAATTTCTTTCCAGGATTAAAACATTATAAATTTAATTATAAATAACTTTTACTGATTTTCTATAAATATTATAATGAAATTTACAGGAGAAATAAAATCAAACTCTAAATACAATTCTGAATATGAAAGTTAGTCTGAAAAACATATAATAGGAGTTGGTAATGTTATTATATACTAACACCCAATTACTAAACATAAAGTAATGATAAGGATTTAAGAATTAGAGAGCAAAGAGCTTTTAAAAGAAAGATATTCATATCTATTATAAAGATAATAAAACTAGCATGAATTTGAAGTAAAAATATTAGATATAATTATTATTCCAGAAGAAAGATGGTCTAAAACAATATATAAAATATTAATTGTTTTTGAATATTTTAGTATTAATCTATTTGATATGTTAATTCAATAAGAATAGTATTTGGATTAAGTGAGTGCAGTTCACTTGCTTTATCAAGGTTTAAAAGTTATAACAGATTTGTAGTAAAAATATTAATAGGATATTTTTATATTAAATTCTTAATAAATTTACTTTGATGAATTTGATGAAACTAAATTTAAGTTTTTAATTCCTTTAGATAATTCTAGTTAAAAGTTTTCTGAAAATATAAAGAATTTCTTTAAAAATAAAGATTAAGTTTGTTTAACACCAGAGCTTTTTGAGTTAATAAAAGACAAAGGTTAATAAAAAATTAGTTTGTAAACTAAAGGAGTTTCTTCATTTATTTTTGGATTTTCATTTTTAGAAGTTTTATCTAAAAAATGCCTTAAAAGTCTTTATGATTCTCATGGTTTTGATTGGAATTCTTTGTATTAAGAAAAGATAAAAATTGAACAAAAATTTCCCAAAAATGACATCATTAACAAAAGTATTCAATTATTGCTAGATAAAGATGTTGATTAAAGATAGAATTGTTGAGAACTTTTAATCTCTTTACCAAACTATGATTAGATTAAATAAACAATGGAATAACAACTAGGAAAGAAAGACTCTCATTTATATTCACAATAAAATATAAGTTGAGTTATATGAACTCCAATGACATAATATACAGTGAGAGAAAACATATCTTAAATTCCTGTATCTTCTCCTATCATTAATCATTAAATAATAAATCCTTGAAATTCTTTCGGATAAAACAGAACTATAAATACTTATAAATATAAAAGAAATCCTTTAACTGGTAAGTTTGAACAAATTATAGAAGAGGACTCGATTATCAGACCATATGAATCATTCAATATATAAAATAGCCTTTATAAAAGAAATTATTAATAAAGTTTATAAATTATAATTTTATTAAAATCCATAAGATTTAAGTCTATCTTTATCTATATTAAGTATTTTACTTTATTGCTCTAATTCTTTTTCTTTTTAATTATTTAAATTCTGCAATTAAAAATAAGTTTTTGTTTTTTAAGAATAGATCTAATCAATAAGTGATTATTTGGATTATAAAAAACTTTAATATTCTTCCATATAAGATTTACTTTTTTTACTTAGAATTTATAATTCTTTTTCTCTTTCATAAATTTTCATTTCTTGTTAAAATTTCTATAAGTTTTCTTCTGCAGATTATCTAACTAAAGTTCTCATCTTTCATATTCTATTTTTATCTCTTTCCGATAATTATTCTTCTCTGTATGGAAATAGCTTTTTAGTAGAAATCATTTAATTTAGCAATTTGTCATCTGCAAACAACAACTCTGCATCAGTTAATCCAAAATCGTTATTTTAAACCTTTATATATTAAAACTTAGTTTTTATATCATTTCCAATAAGATCTTCAAACTAAACTAAATCAAAAGGAGATTATAAATCATTAACTAATTTTTTCGCTTAAATCTACTTATAATCTCATAGTTTATCATTAATATAAAATATGCATTTATTGCATATAATTTTTTAGCTATCATTTTTATTCTAATAATAAGATTAATAATCATCAATAATCTCTTTACAATCAACACATCTAAACATCTAATTTAACATATTTTATATTTCTTCATCAGTTGGGGGAATAGATGTTTCTGGAACAATAAATTTCTTCATTTTGTGTTCATGAATATTCATAAAATAACATTTTTTACAAAGCGAATAATTCTCACAATCAAAACAATCAAACCTTTATTCTAGCTTTTATATTCCTTTTTCACAGTTATTACAATACCACCATAAGTTTAATTTTGTTTACTCTTAAATATTATGAATTTCTTCTGAAGTAATTTTATGTTTCATAAAAGTTGGAATATTTGGCTTAGGAATCAATCCTTATTCTTTCTCTTATTTAATTTCTTCATCTTATTCAATTATCAATTCATTATTATTAAAATTGAACTCTTTTTCTACATTATTCAAATATCTCTAAATATGCTCTTCATTTTATTCAGTTTCTTTATAGTATTAATCTCCAAATATTCTTTCCATCAACTAATTATAATTATCATCATATTCTTACTCCAATAGATTTTATAAAGTTTATAAATCCTAATCACTGGTAATTCCAGATATTTTTTTTATTTCTAAAATTTATTTGATTTTTTATTCTTTTTTCTGTTTTCTTAAAATTTCTTTTTATTTTTCAATTTCTTTTAGTTTTTCCTTTTCTATTAATTTTCAATCTTATCACGTCTCTTATCTTTTAGTATTTTCTTATCTTAAAGATTTTATATTTTAATTATTTTGTTCTTAATTATTTTAATGTTCAAATCTAAAGTTATGTTTTTCTTCAAACTTATCGACTTATAAAGAAATATCAGAATCCTCCTCATCAATTTCACTAAATTCCTATTCATTTTTATCTAACCATTTTTAATTAGTAATATAATCCTATAAAAATCTTTCATTTTAATCTTCCTTTTTTTCTAACCAAAACTATTTTACTTTTTCATCATTTATATTCTCTAAACATTCTTAAATTATTTTCTTTTATGTTTTATCTTCTTTTTTCTTTAAAAAATCATCTTCATTTTCATCTTTTAAATTTTACATTGCTTCTTAAAACATTATTTTTGACTCTTTTTCTTCTTGCTTTATAGTTGTTTTATATTATTATAAATCATTGTCTTATTCAGTATCCATCATTTAGTCAACAATTGTATATTTCTTCAATTTTTTATTTTCCATTTTTTCTTATTAAATTTCTTAAAATAATTTTTCTCCCTTTTTATTAAATATATTTTTATCATTGTTCTTTATTGAGGAATAAACTTTTAAAAATTCTTAAATTTCTTTTTTATCATTAAAAACCTCATTGGAATCCAACGATTCAGAAGAGGAGGAATCTAGGTCTAATCAATCCTTATATTTATCTGAAAACTCTTTTTATTTTCTCTCATTATACATTTACTCATATTCTTTACTCTTTTTAAAATCAATCTTATCTTTATTATTGTTTTCTATTAGCTCTTTCTTTTACATTTATAAATGAAATAAAAATGAATTTGTTTATATGAAGTATTGGGTGTTAAAAGAGATGCAAGTTAGGAAGATATAAAAAAGTCATATAGAAAATAAGCTCTAATTTATCATCCAGATAAAGCACCTGAAGGTAAATATGAAGAATATAAAGTACTTTTTTAAGAAATCAATGAGGCTTATTAAACATTATCAAATCCTAATGAAAAAGCTTGGTATGATAAACATAGGGAAGAATATATGAATCCTTAATAAAAAGATAATAGCTTTGAAGGATTCAGTTTTAAAATTGATGATTTTCTGAGTAAAAAATGTTTCGAATAAAAAGATAATGAAAAAACCTAAGAACAATTTTATAAGATTTATAATAAGGTTTTTTGAGATATTCTTATTTAAGAAGAATAAAGCTGAATATAAAATGATTATGAAAAAGAGAGTTATTTATCTGCTCCTTGGTTTGGCGATAAAGATTTATCTTTTGATCAAATGAATAAATTCTATGAATATTGGCAGATATTTGATTCTTGTTAAACTTTTAGTTGGGCTGATATTTGGGATGAAAAAGAAGGTGAAAATCGCAAAGAAGTAAAATTCATCTAAAAGGAAAACATGAAAGAAAGAAAAAGAGCAAAAACAACATATTTATTAAAGATTAAATAATTGATTTAGTTTGTTTAGAAAAATGATTAAAGATATTAAGAATATTAAAACTTATAAATATAGAAAAAATGATAATAAGTATTAGAATAAGAATAAAAACAAAAAGAATTTGAACAATTATGGTAAACTAAAAAATAGGAATTAATAAGATAAGAACTTGAATAGCATTAATAGCACTAAATAGAAGAATTTGAATTAGAAGAAAATGAGTTAGAATGTCTAATATGTTCAAAAGTATTTAAAAGTTAAGGATAAATGTAAAATCATATATAATCAAAACAACATCAAAAAAAGAAAAAAGAGTTAATTTCAACGGTTGGTTTATAAGATGAAATAGAATAATTGGATTTAAATTAAAAACAAGAAATAAATATAATAGAAGAATAAAGAATATAAAATTAAGAACAAAATCAGGAATAAAATATAATTTTTGATGAAAATGACTTTGCAAAGTCTAAAAACAAAAAAGATAAAAAAGATAAAAAGAAAATATAAGAAATTTCAAAGAGAATTTACATTTGTCCAAAATGCGATATTTCTTTTACTTCCAACTCTCTTTTTAATAAACATATAAAAGAATAACATAAAACAAAATAATAATTTTTATATAAATGTCCAATTGAGAAAATATTAAAGTTGTCTGCTGATTTTGACCTTTATCATAAAATGAGATGATTTTTGGATAAAATCAAAATACTCCTTTTGATGTATAAAAAAATAAAACAATTATTTGTGAAGATTAAGAAAACATCAATCCTTTGTCTTAATAGTAAAAAATAAACTTCAATTTTGATTACGTTTTTGATATGAATGATTCTTAATAAATTATTTATGATTAAATAGGTCTTCCTTTAGTTGATAATTTATTTGAAGGTTGGAATAGTTCTTTAATTGCTTACGGTTAAACAGCATCAGGTAAAACATTCACAATGTAAGGAAATTTATTATAGAAAAACTAAATTGGAATCGTTCCCAGAATATTCAATGATGTTTTTTAAAGAATTAATAACTCTAATTAAGATATGGAATTTTAAATAAAAATTTAAATGCTTGAAATATACATGGAATAAATAAGAGATTTATTAGAAGAAAATGATAATATTAAAATAAGATTGGATTTAAATTAAGAAGTTATACTTGATGGGCTATCTGAGTATTTCGTATCAAATTATGATGAAATAATAGATATATATTAATAAGGAATATAAAATTGATAAGTTGGAAGAACAAACATTAATGCTGTTTCTTCTTGATCGCATTTGATAACGATTCTTTCTATTAAACAAACAGATTTAAAATAAAGTCTTGTAAAAGAGTCAAAGTGTTAATTAATAGACTTAGCTGGAAGCGAGAAATTATCGAAAACAGGAGCAACTGGAATTACATTAGAAGAAAGTAAGTTGATTAATCAAAGTCTTTTATGGCTTGGAAATGTAATAAATTCATTAGTTGAAAATTAATCTTTTATTCCTTATAGAAACTCAAAATTAACATAAATTACTTAGGATATTATTGGAGGAAATTCTAAAACATGTCTTTTGATAAATTGTTCTTCTTCTTAGTATAATTATTAAGAAACAATTTCATCATTAAGATTTGGCTAAAGAGCAAAGTTTATCTAAAATACAACTTGATAAAACATAGTATATACTAAAAAGCAATTGAAATAATAAATTAAAACTCTTAAATAAAAACTGAAGAAAAGAAACACTTTAGTTTAATTACTCGAAAATCATATTTAGTAAAATCTAGGGTAATCTGTTCCTTAATTTGATATTGATAATAATAATGATTTATTAGAAAAAAAATCAAGAAAATCAAGATCAAAATCAATTAATTTTAAAATTTAAAATTTTGAGAGTTTTTCTAATTAAAATTAAGAAAATATAAATTAAAGTTAATCTTCAGAAAATTATTAAAATGATGATTTATTATAAACTCAATAGAGCTAGTTATAAATAGATAAAATTATTATTTTATAAAATTAAATTAAATCTTTATAATAAGAAAATAATCAGTTAAAATAGGAAATTTAAATTACAAAAAGTTAATTTTAATCAATTTTAATAAATAAGGATAAATAGAATTTAATAAATGAAGATTATTTATAGGTTCTAATGATTAATAATTTGTAAAACTTAAAAGACTAATAAAATTAATGTATTTAATCTGTTTCTATAAGTTTTATGGATGATGCAATAAATGATATTAAGACATCGATATAATCATTATAAATTCCTTAGATAATTGAAGAAAATATATTAGCAAATATTGATATTATTAAAAATATAAACTAAAACTTATTTCATTAATAGTAAAGATTATAACCGTTTTATTAATTGTTATTAGAGAATAATAGAGATTTAATTAATGATTAACTTTTAGAGACATAATAAACTATTCAAAATGTTATTGAATAATGCAAATCTTAATATGAAGAACTATTGCTAAGTAAAAACTAAGATATTATTGAATATATTAATTCTTTATAAGATTAATTAGAGAAACAAAAGTCAATAAATATTGAATTAGAAGAAAAAATATAAAGTTATGATAATAAATACAAATAATAAATAATCAATTTAAGAAATAAAGGAAAAATGTAAAAAAGATAAATATAAGTTATAAGTCAAATTATATAAAATCTTTACATTAATGCTGGAATGTTTTTTAATTCAAAGGAGGAATCAAAAAAAGAAATAATAATTGATTTGAATAAAGAAAACTCTATTAATATGTTTAACAGTTTATAAACTCCAAACATATAAAATAATCTAAGAAAATCATAAATCTATATTAAAGGAATAAATGGATAAAATAACCAGTTACGAAATAGTTATGTTTTAACAGAAAAGAAATCAATTAGAACAAGCTTAATAAAAAACCTTTTTTAATAAAAATTAATATTCAATTTGATTTAAAAGTTCTAAATCTAATATCTTATGTTGATATAGCTCTTTAATATCTTTATTTAGCCTTGATTTATTGATATTTTGGGTTTTATTAACATTTTATGAATTGCTTTACAAGTTTCAGCTATTTTCTACTTTATTAGAATTATCAATAATTTCATATTTTTTATTTATATTTTATTATATTTTATTTTTATTAATTTATTTTATCATTTCATTGTATTCTTTTATTTTATTTAGCTTTAACTATTTTTCTTCTTTAAATTGATCTTTTTTATTTATAAAAACCGTTTTACTTTTATCTTGAATTTTAGGCATTTTTATCTATTGCTTTTTCTATTAATAAATATATTAATAAGAATTCTTATTTATTATTCTTTCAACTATCGAGTGGTGTCAAATCAAGCTGATTTTAATTATCATTTAAATTACCTTATTTTTAAACAAATGTTTATTAACTATAAAAAGGTAACAAATTATGTATATTTAATTTGTTAATATTACTAAAAGATTATTATTTTATATTAGGAAGATTAATTTATTAATAATTCTATTAATTATTTATATTTTGATTTTCTAAATTTTCCTTTTAAATTTTTAATGGAAAAAGTTTCTATTTAATTAGTCCTTTTAAACCTTGATTGTCAATAACATTTATTTTATTTTTAAATCTTTCGTTTATTTTCATTATAAAAACAATATTTTATTATAATTATTAATAAAAACGATTTAAGTTTTATGAATCTTTATCATCATAATTTTCTTACTATTTTTATTTGTTAAGATTTGTTCCTTTTTATTACAAATATTTTGATTCATAGAAAAGATTTGATTGTAAAAAATTATTATTTTCATTATGTTTTATATCTCTTGTAGAATTATTATAATAATCCAAGCTTTTATTTGGATTATTATAATAGTTTATAATTTCTTTATAACTTGGTATCTTTTATAGAATTTCATCCAAAGTGGGCCTGTTTTAATCTTATAATTCTAGCATTGCTTTTACACATGAAGTTAATAACTCATTTTAAGAATATTTTTTTTCAAATAAAAATATTAATCTTTGCAACTATTTAATATCAAACTATTTACTATCATAATCATATATACAATTAACTGATTGCATAGTTCCTAATTATAGTAAAACCAATCCTTAACAAAAAGTATCTTCTTTTTCAATATTAAAATTATTTAAAACTTAATCATATTATAAACACTCAAATAGACTTTAACTTATTAAAATGTTTTTATTCTTTTAAATAAATTAATTTTTAATAATTTATAAAATAAATCTTTCTTATTAATTTGATTGAAAATTTGGAATATATTAGATTTCCATTTTTTTATAATCATAACCTATACTATCTAAGTTAATATTTCCAATTATAATTTTCTCTTTATATAATTGAATTCATATTTCAAACAATTAATACATAATATATGTGAGTTCTTAATCTTAGAAATCCATTTGTTTATTTAATTTTTATTCAAAATTTCATCTTAAAGAGTTGATAGGTAAATTTATATATATTTTTAGATAATAAATACTGCTACAAAATGTACTTTCTGTTTATTAGCAGAATTCTAAAGGCTATAATAAATATTAGGATTTTATATTTTTTAATTTTTATAAGAAATCGACTTATCTTTATAATGATTTTATGTCCTAATATTTTATATCTAAAGAACATATTTTACTTTAATCTTTATTATTAATATAAACATTTAATTCTTCTAACGCTTAATGTTATATTTTTTTAATAAATTTAAAATTTTATTCAAACTGATTTTTTTCTGTTAAATTACTTTATTCCTTAAATATTTAAAAATTCATTATAATATTTAATGAGTAAAATAACAGAATAGTTTGTAATAGATATTTAATAATATAAAAACTATTACATAAAATATTAATAGAGAAATACTAATATTAAATATGATTAAGAAATTAAAAATATTTTAGATTAAATTCTTAATAAAGAGATCTAATAGAAACTAGGCCTATAAGGTGCTGATTATAAATATTAACCAATATAGTTTTTTTAAGAAGTTTTTAGTTTAATTGATATAAATATAATTGATCTATTAATATTTTCTCTTTGACTCTCTCATTTAATTAATATACTAAATAGTTATAATAATTATTAGGGAATAACTGTTAGTTCTATTTTAAACTTTTACCGTTATTCTTTTAATATAAATTTTAAATAAGAATATTCTATTTAAAAATGAATATTTTGTAACTTGGACAAAAACTAACTAGTTCTAAATTAGAATTATGTTAATGATGAATCCGAGGAACAACTTTAATATATTAACATAGAAAAAGATACCATGTAAATACACTTCAATATTCTCAATGAATAAATTAAAACTTCTTTAATATCTTAAAGTTTTATATTTAACTTCTCTGATTAAAATAATAGCATAATTATAATAGATTAAAATTATAAAATATTCAGTAAAATAAAGATAAATTAGATTGATAATAAAACTCAGAATATTTACAAAGTAATCAACATAGTTTTTGTAGAGGATATTTAAAGATTATTTTGCTTATTAGAGAATAACATAATAGTTTATATAGATGGTCCTTTGTTTCAAAATTAGATAATTTTTTAATTAAAAATAAAGGAAATTTAAAAAAGTTTCTTTTATTCTGAAATATTATAGAAAATTTGCTTCTTTAATGAATACTAAAGAAAGTTTATATTTTTACAATAAACTGATTTTATAACAAATGTGAGTGAAGAAATTTAAAATTTAAACAATCAAACTTTATTAATTACTTATGAGATTAAAATTTTAAATATATTTTTGCTAATTACAAAAAATTGTTAAATTATATGCTATTAACCTGTTAAACAGTAAGTTTTATTTGAAAAATCTCTAAATTTTAAATAAATTAATCAATTACTATATATATTTGAGTATAACATCATTGCTATATTAACTAATGAGTACTCTATTTCTCTTTTCAGAATAAATTAAAAATACGAAAATTATGAGTTTGACTTCTTAGGAAAATTGAATGGACATTTAAATTATGTAAACTTAATTAAATATGATAAAATATTAAATGTTTTAATATCATTTGATGATAAATAAAATATCTGATTTTGGAATTTACAATAAAAATAAACTGCTTCTAAATTTATCCTTTAAGGTAATTGCTGAATAGTTTAAATGTTTATAAATTATTAAAAATAAGATATTGCCTTTATTCAGAACAAATTAATAACTTACAAAATAAAGTTTGATATTTTAGATAATTATTAAGATGTTTAGCAAAAAATTCATTATTTCTATTTAGATATAAAAAGATAAATTTTATAAATATATTATTAAAACTTAATTTTATATATTGATATTAATTAATAGTTAATAATAAAATAATAAACTTTAGATAACAAAGAATAAATAAATTTAAAATTAATACATAGTTTTGATAATAATTAAAAATAGATTATTGTGAATGAAAATAATAAAATTTTCATTAGAGATTAGTTCTATCATATAAAATGATAATTTTTAAATCATAAAAACCCAGTTTTATTCGTGAGTTAAATATTTGATAATTAATGGTTTATTACTGCATGTTCTGATGAAATAAGAATTATTTTTTTAGATAAAATTGAAAATTCTTAACAAAATAACTACAAATCACTTATAGGATTAAAATAAATAGAAAATATTCGTTATTATTTAATTTGCTATTAGATGGGCTTTCTTATAATTGGAGACAATAAAAATAAATTATATATAATTGATATTGAATATATGAAAATAGCAGAAGTTATATAAACAGAATATAATATAAAATAAGTTTGAGCAATAGACTAATTGGGCTTACTAATAGTATAAGACTATAAGAGTATTTACATATTGGAATAATTATATTCAATTAGATCTGTATCTTTATAATCCAATTGGGAATTAATATTTAAGTTTGATGTTGATAAAGAATATTCTGATTAATAAATTATCAATTTTTAGATAATTTATTCTAATGACATTTTTTTATATATTTTATTATCTAATTAGAATATAATAAAAAACGTTTATACTTTTAATAATATAAAAATTAAGATAAAGCAGTCTTATAGTTCGAAAACCTCATTTAATTTTAAAAGAAATTTAACAACTAATTTTTTAAGCGAAATTAAATAAGATTTTAAAACATATATTTTAAGTGATTTATTAGTTTAACAATAAAAATTAACTATAAACTAATAGTTTTCTAAAAGCTATTAACTCAATAAAAATTTAAATGAATTGTTTGTAATTGACAATACATATATAATACTTAGTGATTAATAAAATTAATTCATTTTTTTAGATATAAATCTAGTACCATATTTTATAGTAAATAATAGAATTCTTTAATAAATTGAATAAATGGAGTAATAGAGCTGTAATTTTTATAATAACTAAGATTATGAACTCGCAATATAATCAATTTTAGATTTATTCCAAAAATAGCATTAGAAGTATGATTAAGAGAAAATAAGAATTTTAAAAGAATAATTAAATGATAAAAATCCAATTTTTTTATCTTAAATTAAACCTATTACAAAGCAATAAGGAGAGTAATAATTAAAAACATTGGAAGTCTAATCAAGTAAAAAAACTTAATAGAATATTTAGAATAAAATAATAAGTTAAGCTAATGATTAAGATTTCAATTGGATTTCAGATATAACTTTTAGAAATATTAATCAATTATTAAATAAATGAGTTAATAATAATTTTCAATCAAAATCTTAAATATAAGTTGATAATTTTAAATATCATTCTTCAAAGACATTTAAAGCAAAATAATAAATAGATTTATTTAGTGTATAGAATTACAATTAAGTATTATCATATATATAGAATACAAAAATTTTATCCAAATAAATAAATTAATAAAATGTTGATAAGTAATAATAATTAATAAAATAAATTGAAAATAAAAATAAATAATTTAAAATTAATTATTAAAATAATCAATGGCACTATTGTGTCATTTCTTAACTTTTTAGTTTTTTAATTATTTAAAGTCAAATATTAATAAATTTTTCTTTTTAGATTCTGGTAATTAAATTTCTTTTTTAAGTGGCTTTTTTAATATATTTTCTCTATTAGATTTGTAATTTGATTCTTTCAAATAGATTTCTCAAATCGATGTAATGTTGTTAATTTTACTTTCGCTTTTCTAATATCCAGGTGGCTCTATTTTCTTTTATACAGATTTTAATTTTAATTTTTTCATTTTCTATGGACTTTATATTAGATTAAATGTTTATTATAAGTTCTTAGGTAAACTCAGCAGTTTTTTATTTATTTTTAGCTTATTTTAAGATTATATTGAGTTTTATCATTTTTTCTTTTGATTAACACTGGTCAGACATTCTTATTATTTATTAATAATTTTCTGAGATTAATTTTTATAGAAATTCTATAAAGATTAAAGGAAAGTTTCTTATATAATTTTTTAAGGATTTTTTTATTTTTCTTTATTTTTATCTGAAATCTTTATATTTATATTCAGGTTTTTTATATTCAATCCTCAATTAGGCGTTTCTTTTATTTTTTATTAATCATTCTTTATACTAATATAGCCCATTGACTAAGGTTTGTTTTTTCGCTTATTTACACTTATATTCTTAGGAAGTTGTTTAATTTGTTATTTATTTACTATAATTGTTTCATTTTCATTTTATTTTTCTAACCGATTATTTTTCAAATTTTTCTATGTTATATTTGTTGGAGACTTGCTTTTATTTTAAATTAAATTTCTTAATAAATTCTTTTAAGCGTTTGTAAGTTGTTTTTTAAAAGATTTTGAGTCTTTAGGAATTTAATCTAAATCCAAGGACAAGGTTTCACTAATTTATTCTAAAACGCCATCTTATAACATTAATTTTAATTTATATTATTTTAAAAGATAATAAATTTTATAATATTAAATATGAAAGTTAATAATAAATTTAAAGATTAAAAATTGTAAGATTTTTTAATATCAAATCTTATTATTGAAAACCAGTAAAATAATTAATAATAAAATAATCAGTAAAGATTTTAATTAGAAAATTAAAATTAAGAAAATGTTGTTTCCAATTTTGAATATTTTAATGAATGAGAAAAAGATTAAACTAAAAACGTAATTAATTATTTAAGAGATTAATATCTAGAAGAAACTTAATTTTACAGAAAAACTATAACAAATTTAAATAAAATTAGTGAAAAATAATAATTATAAGAAAATCCATAAAAATGAAAATATTCATGATAATATTAAAGTGAGTTAGATTAATACATATTTTTATTATAATAAGGAACTGACAAAGTTGATAAGTTTATTTATTTAGTTTAAAACCCTGAATCAAATGACCCTTATGATTTAATGATAAAAAATCATATAGATTTCTAGAGTAAATAAAAACTAATATTAACACAAAAGAAATATTTAAAACCTATTAAAGGTAAATAAGCATAACAGTAAATTCCAATATAAAAATATATGACAATTTCTTAAAATGGAATATGTTTTAATGTAGATGGAAAACCTATTGATTTTATTACAATTAAAGAATGGTAAAATCAAAGAGAAATTTATGATAAAATAAAACAAATTGATTTTTTTAAGAATTTTTTTAAATGGAAAACTGTAAAAATTTGGTGAAGAAATTATATGAATTCAAAGAAAAGTATTGCCAAGGAAAAATTAAAAGAAAAGTTGTTTTTTAATTATCCATTAATTTCTTAAACAATTATTTCTATTTTCAATTAGATTTCTCAAATGGAGTAATTTTTATTTATTGAAATGGAGGGATATAAGCAAGAAGGAACAATGAAAGATATTAACAGATTTCTACTTATTTAAGGAGAATAGGTTTAATAAACATAAAATGCAATTTAGCAAAAAAGTTAATAAATTAAAGAGATTTTTATCGAAGGAGTTGAAAGTTGAATTGAGGAAATAAGAAAACAGATTTTAGTTGATTTGGATAAAAAATCAAATTTAATTAAAAACGAGAGATTTATATAAGTTAATGAATCTCCATATGAAAATCTGGGATTTCCAGAGAATCTTCCTTATGACTTATGATCAACTATAAAGTAAGAATGTGATTGATTGGTTTGATATTCCATAATGTTAGACTTAATGGCTTAAAATAGTCTTTTACAAATCTATAATAACTCCTTGATATATTTATATGAAGAGTTTTATTAAGTAAATCAATAAGAGAATTAAGAAGTATAATGTTCCTTTGAGAGATCTTAAGAGGTTGGAATGTCTTAATCATTGTTTGAAATTTAATTAGAGTTTAATACAGATTACTAAATGTTAAAAAATAAACTTTAAATATAAGTAATAGAGATTATGGATTTTTAATATCCCTAAGAAAGTCAAGATTAAGAGTATTCAGATTATAAAGAATATAAGTTAAAAACTCATCCATTTTTAATCTAAATGCCTAAAGATGATAAATACAATGTATAATTAAGAAGATAGCTAGAGTATGGATCAACAGAGCAATTCAAGTATTAAAAGGTAAAAAATATCAATGATATTTGTTTATAGATTTAGCCAAGTTAAGAAAAGATATTAGACACAATCGAAATTATATTTTCAAAAGGATAAATTTGCCTTAAAAAATATTAAAAACTTTCAACTTTATAAGAAATGGTAAAATATATTGATATTTTAGAAGAATGGAAAGTTACTTAAAAAAGCTAAGAATAAATAATAAGGTTTTAGTATTTAAATCCATAAGATGTTTTTGATTAAGAAAAAAAGATATAACAGGAAAAGCTAATTAAAGACTTGCTAATTGATGGTTTGGATAAATTAAATGAATTTTGCTTAAAATATCTAGAAGCTTTATAAATAGATTGGGAATATAAGAATTTGGATATGGAAGTATTTAAGTCTGATAATCTTGCTAAACCTTCTTAGTAAATCAATAGTGTTTTTAATCTATTATAATATCATTGATAATTAATGTAGAACGAGATTCCATTTAAAGCAGATTTAGGAATGTTTTAGCTAGAAGCCATTGGGTTTAAACGATATTTAATTTAATAACCAGAAATAATGTTAAGCAAATTTGAAGTTTTGGTAAGAGAATTGATTATATCAAAATATTAATCAATTTTTCAGTTTTATTCAAAATATTCTGGAAAGTTAAAAATATATGAATCTGATTTACACGATTTTATCAAACAATTGAGTAACTTTGAAAAACTTGATAAAAAGTTTGATTTTTACAAAGATAAATTAAAAATAACAAAGGAAATATAAGAAATCTTCAGAAAGTTTAATTTTGAAGTTTCTAAGTAAATGATTAGTCTTTAAAATGATTGCTGAGCAGCTGAGTTATCATTATAATAGTAAAAGAATGGAATAATTGAGAATATTACTAAAAAGAAAGGTTATTATATTAAATAAGTTAATGATTTTATGTGGCCAAATATTGTTAATAAATGTGAAGAAATCAGATTAACAATTTAAGAAAACAGATTTTCAAGTATAAAAAATGAAAGCGCATAAAATGAGCTTTAAATTTATCTAAACTAAACTTAACAATTAGAATAAGAATTGGATTAGTTAAATTTATATAGAAAGGTTTTAGGTATTGAATAATAAAAGACTTCTTATGTAAAAGAAATTTAGAGAGAAATTTAAACTTGAATAACTCTATGGGAAACCTATCAAAACTGGAATGCTTATAAATCATAACTAATGAATATTGGTTTTAAATAATTGAACTTAAAGGAAATGTAAGAGTAAATTGATTCTTTTTAATAAAATGTATCAAAATCTTGAAAATACTTTCCAGGAGGATGTGACTTAATCTTCGAACTTGATGATAGTCTTAAGTAATACTCATAATTGATACCTTTATTTCATTCTTTGAGAAACGAGAAATTATAAAAAAATCATTTTGAAGAAATCAATTAAATAATTGGAAGAAATATTAATTTATCAGAAATGACTGTAAATGACTTTCTTTATAAAGATATAGAGATTTCTTAATAGAAAATAATTGGAATATCAATACAGGTTACATAAGAGTCTTTATTAAAAGAGAAATTACTTTTTATTGAGAAAAAATTCTTAGATTTACAATTTCCTCTTGTTGGATACAAAGAGGATATTCCAAAAGACGCAACTTATTTATTAGGAGATTATACCGATATTATGAATGATCTTGATTCATTAACATTATAAATAAACTAAGTTTATGGCTCTAGATTTCTTAAGGAATTAAAAAGAACAGCTTATGAAAAAAGAAAGGACATTATTATGGTATAAGAGATGCTGATTGAGTGGATTAAGTTTTAAAAATAATACGTTTATTTGGAATCTATATTTTCATAGCCAGAAATAAAAAAGCCTTTATAAACAGAAGTAAAGGAGTTTGATGAATATATTAATAAGATATATAAGGCTAATATAAAGAAAATATCAGCAGTTCAATAAATCAACCAGCTAATTAAATAGAAATTAATTGAGGGTTATCTATCTACTTTTAAAAAACAAAATGAAAAGTTATAAGAATTGAATAAAAAAATTAATGATTTTTTAGATCAAAAAAGAGAAACTTTTCCATGATTTTACTTCTTAGCAAACGAAGAGTTAATTTTTATATTAGCAAATTATGACTAAGTTAATGCTGTACAAGGTTTTATTGGTAAAATGTTTGAAAATATTGCTTCTTTGGATTTTGGTGATGATTTACATTCATAAAGCTTTAGTTAGATTATTAGCTGAGAAGGTGAGATTTTATCTTTAAAAGGTCCAATTAATATTAAATTAGAAGTTGTAGAGAAATGGTTATGAAAATTAGAGGATTATATGAAAGAAGCAATTTATTGATAATTTAAAGATAGTTTTAAATCTTATGATCCAAACAAGACTTAAGCTTGGTATTTGGAAAACAAAGCTTAAATTGTAATGAGTTTGACTTAATATGCTTGGACAATCAATACTGAAAATGCATTAGAAATTACAAATGAAAATTGATAGAAAAATAAAGGTGGTTTGACATTGTAGTTAAAATCTATATAAAACAATTTACATAATTTAATAGAGCTGATTTGAGGCAATTTGAAGTATAATGAGCACTAATCCATAATTGGGTTAATAACATAAGAGGTTCATAATTGAGACATAATAGAAATGATGATTGAATAAGGGACTTAGTATGTTAATGATTTTATATGGCAATAATAACTCTGATATTATTATGATGAAACACAAACAGAATATGATAAGGTTTTATAAATAAAATAGATTAATTCTGTATTAAGTTATGGTTATGAGTATTATGGTCCAGCGTCAAGAGTTGTTATTACTCCTCTTACCGATTGATGTTGGATTACTATTACTTCTGCTTTGATGATGAAATTAGGTGCTGCCCCATAAGGACCAGCAGGAACCGGAAAAACAGAGTCAACTAAAGATTTAGCAAAGGCTTTAGGTTGATTGTGTATTGTTTTCAATTGTTCTGAATAAATCGACTATAAAATGATGGAGCATTTATTCAGAGGAATCGTTCAACAAGGAGCATGGGCTTGTTTAGATGAATTTAACAGAATTGATATTGAGGTTTTAAGTGTAATTTCTTAATAGCTTTTAGAAATCAGACTAGCAGCTTTAACTTTAAAGGATGGAGAATCTTTCTTCTTTTGTTCTTAGAAATGCACTCTTATATCTTCTTATGGAATATTTATAACAATGAATCCTGGATATGCTGGAAGAACAGAATTGCCAGATAATTTAAAAGCATTTTTTAGACCTATTTCTATGATGATTCCAGATTATGCTTTAATATCTGAAATAATGCTTTTTTCTTAAGGGTTTTCTTCATCAAAAATTTTATCTTAAAAAATGATAAAACTTTACAAACTTTCATCAGAACAACTCAGTCAATAAAAACATTATGATTTCGGAATGAGAGCTGTTAAAAGTGTTTTGGAAATGGCTGGAAACTTAAAATGAAAATATCCTTAAGAAATAGAATAAATTTTACTTATTAAAGCCTTAAGAGATTCTAATATTCCAAAGTTTCTTAAATAAGATCTTCCTTTATTCAATGCTCTTTTAATGGATCTTTTTCCTGAAACTAAATTCTAAGAAAATCAAAACAAATCACTTATTGATTCATGTGAGAATTATTGTTAATAAAATTCTTTAATTTTAACATAGAATTTGATTAAGAAAATATAAGAACTAGATGAAACATTAAATGTGAGATTTGGAACAGCTGTAATTGGAGAAGCGATGACTGGTAAAACAGAATTATTGAAAATTCTTTTAAATGGAAAAAACAGTTAAAATTTGCAAATAAAAAATGGATCTTCGCAATACTCAGAATAAAATCCATAAATTCAAATGATGACAATTTATCCAAAGTCAATAACAATGGGAGAGCTTTTTGGTTAGGAGAATTCTAATCGAGATTGGGTTGAAGGAGTTGCAACAAATTATCTTTAATAAGGAAACAAGTTAAAAAATAATGAGTTTTTATGGGTTGTTTTTGATGGTCCGATCGACTCACTGTGGATTGAAAACATGAATTCTGTTTTAGATGATAGTTGATTATTATGTCTTTCCAATGGCCAGTGAATACGTTTGGCTAAAAACATGAGATTAATTTTCGAATCAGATTCAATGGAATAAGCCTCGCCTGCAACTGTGAGCAGATGTGGAGTAGTTTTTCTAAATGATGAAATTCTCACTTGGAAATAAATATATCAATCTTGGTTTAAGGTTTTCTCTTCATCTAAAAAAGAGTAATTTTAAGAAGAAGTTTTTTAAATTATCGATTCAAACTTTAATACAATTTTCAGCTAAGTTCTTTCCTATTCATAAACGGTAAATAGTTCGATTAAAACTTCCTCTGCTTAAATGACTTAAAACATGTGTTGACTTTTTGAGTATTTCTTAGAAGGATAACAAAACATTGGAATAGGTGAAACTTAAGAGTAAATGTTCAATCATTTAAATTTGATTTTTATCTTTGCTTTAGCTTGGACATTTGCCAGTGCTTATTAGGATAAAGAAAGTGAGAAAATAGATGCTTATATAAAGAAGAAATTTAATAATATTGAATTTCCTTAAGAAAGCATTATAAATTGTTCAATAAATTTTGATGGAATGTATTTTGAGTCAATGAATAATAAAGTTCCTTCTTTTAAATGTGAAAACAATACTTAATTTAGAGATATTTTAGTACCAACAATCGATACCATAAAATTTGAATATATTTTAGGAATTCATTTAGAAAAATAGAGAAATATTTACATTACAGGAAACTCTGGAACTGGTAAATCAACTTTAGCTTAAAAATGCATTTAGAAATATTCTTAGTAAAAATCATTAGACAGTTTTAAAATTCATTTTTCCACATGAACAAGTTCTAATTCTGTTCAATAATCACTTTTATCAAATTTATTCTTTCTATCATAGAAATCAAGAGGAGCTGCTTTTGGTAAGAAAAATATTATTTTCATCGATGATGTTGGAATGCCTTAAAAAGAATAATTTGGCTCTTGACCTCCAATAGAGTTACTAAGACAAACAATTGATTAAAAATTTCTTATTGATAAAAAAGAGAAAATTGAAATTGAAATTAAAGACACTTCATATTTGGTTATTGGAGCACTTCCTGAAGGAGGAAATAATGATTTATCATAAAGATTTATTTGACATTTTAATCTGATTTGCTTCCCTAATCCTTGAGGCTTAACAATTAATCATATTTTTTCTTAAATTTTGGATTTTTATTTTTAAGACTTTGATGAGGGTTTAAAGGGATTTTCTTAAAATATAGTTTCAGCATCAATAGAATTTTATGAAAAAATCTTAATAGAAAAACTACCAACTCCAAGCAAGTTTCATTATACTTTTAATCTCTGAGATTTATCAAGAGTTTTTATGGGATTATCTTTAATCAGAGGATAAAAGTAGTAAAATTACCTTTAAATAGTAAAAATGTGGCAACATGAAATGAGCAGAGTTTTCTTAGACAGAATGAACAACTTTTAAGACTAAAAATGGTTCTAAGAAACCTTATAGGAAATTTCAATTAAATATTTAAGGGCTAAAGAAAACGATAATATTTCAAATGAGATAATTTATAGTCAAATTTATACAATTCAAGAAGAAGATAAAATATATGAAGAAATTAAAGATAAAAATAAGCTATAAATTTACCTTAAAGATTTGAATGAAGAATTTAATATAAAAAACAAATAAAAAAATTCTTTAATTTTCTTCGATTAAGCAATAAGGAATTTATTATCAATTGTAAGATTATTAAGTTAATAAAGAGAGAATTGCTTATTGGTTGGGATTGGTGGTTTGGGTAAAAGAACTTTAGCGAAGTTTGCTTCTTATATTTCCAAAAGAGAAGTTAAAACATTCAAATAACAAGGAGTTTTTTAGATTTAAACATTTTTAGACTGGTTAAGCTAAGATGTTCTTTTATATTGTGCTGGACCGGATAAAGGAATCAAGGGTAATCGAGTATGTCTTTTAGTAGAAGAGAATTAAACTTAAAATCCATTTATTTTAGAATATATCAATGATTTGTTAAACTCTAATGAAATTCCTGATATTTTCTCTAAAGAGGATAAAGAGCAAATAACAAAACAAATAGTCGATCTTTATAACGAAAATCAGATTTAACTAGAGCCTTAAGAAGCATGGAAGATTTTCAACAATAGAATATGAGACAATCTTTCTATAATCATTTGTTTTTCTCCTTTAGGAGATTTATTAAGAAATACTTGCAGGCAGTTTCCATCTTTTATAAATTGTTGCACAATTATTTGGTTGTAAAATTGGTCAGAGAACGCATTGATAAATGTTTCATAAAACTTCTTATATAAAAACAGAATTGATCAATATGAGAATTTAGGTGTTTTATAAAATTGATTTTATCAACTTTCCTTGCAATTTTATGAAAGATTTTCAAAATAATAAAAATAATAGATTTTTATCAGCCCAAAAAACTGCATTGAAAGTCTATAGTTGTTCATTGATCTTTATTCTTAAAAAAATGAAGAAATGAGAAAGTAAATTGCTGATTTTAGAAAAGGCTCATCTAAATTAGAAGAAACTTAAATAACTGTTTAAAGGTTGAAAAAGGATTTATAAGAAGCTTAGCCTAAATTAGAATAACAAAAGCTAATGGTTGGAGAGAAATTATAACTTTTAGAATAATCATAGAAAATCGCATAAGAAAAGAAAATTAAAGTTGAAAAAGAGGCAGAAATAATCTGATAAAAAAAGAATCAAATTTAATCAATATCTGATTAAGCAAATAATTAACTATTAGAGGCCTTGCCATAGATCTAAAAGGCTGAATAAGAAGTATGAAATATTGATAGAAAAGAGCTTAATAATCTTAGATCTTTATAAAACCCTCCAAAAATGATCGAATTTATTTTCTCAACTGTTTGTATTGCTTTGGATGAAAAATACACTTCATGGAAAGAAACTGGTAAAAAGTTGCTTTAAGATTTGAACTGATTTATAGAAAGACTTTTAATGAAAATTGAATAAATTAAAGAAGAAGGGTCTGATTCTATTTCATAAGAAAACTTAATATAATTAAAAGAGAATTTGACAGATGAGTCTTTTGGTGAGAAAAAACTTAAAACAAATATAATTGCCTGACCGTTAGGATTGTGGTGTTATGCGATTTATGAGTTTACTTTGCTTAAGAGATAAATTGAACCTTTGGAAAATAATGTTTGAGAATTATAAGCTAAGTTGTCTGTAGCAGAATAGGAATATGATGAAATTGCAAAAGATTTAAGAATTTGTAATGAAGAATATTAGCAGTTACTTTTTGATTTCAATCAAATGAATGAAAATAAGAACCGATTAGAAAGACTAATAGAAGAATCTAGAGTAAAACTTATAAGAGCAGAAAAATTAACGAGTCTTTTATAGGATGAGGAAAAATGATGGAAACTTTCTGTTTAGAATTTAGAGATTTCTTAATTATCTTTAATGGGTGATATTTTCATTTCAAGTTCAATAATATCTTATTTAGGACCTTTGTCTTAGCAATATCGATAGGAACTTCTTTAAGCATTTTTAGATGAAATTTCTGGATTGAAAATATCAATAAAAAATCAATAGGATTTCATTAAAGTTCTTGGCGATTCTTTAAAAATAAGAGATTGGCACATTAGCGGTTTACCACACGATGATAATTCAATATAATCTTCTTTAATTTTGTTTAATTCTTAAAAATGGTGTGTTTTAATTGACCCTTAACAATAGGCTACAAAATGGCTATTAAACGAATATCATAAAAATGAAAGATTTGTTCATCTTTCATTAGATATGAACGAAAAGAAAATTATTGAATAATTCTGAATGGCTTTATAAAATGGCTCAATTGTTATTTTAGAAGGTTTAAGAGATAATTTACCAAGCTATTTAAATCCAATAATAGAAAAAGAATTCTATTTTTCTTTATAAGACTAAACACACTTAATAAACTTTAATGGAGAGAGTTTACTTTATGATACAAGGTTTTAATTAATAATTATTACGAAAATAGAAAATCCTACTTTTCAATCAGAAATGTTCATTAGAACAAATGTGATTAATTTTGGGGTTACTTCTTAAGGATTAGAAGAATAACTAATATCAGAGGCAATGTTGATTGAGAATCCTTAAGAAGAATAATGAAAAAACGAAAATATTGAGAAAATCAGTTCATTTTAAAAACAAATGAAAGAAATCGAAGAAAATATTCTATATTTGCTTGTTTAATGTGAGAATTCTCCCGTTGATGATGAAAAGCTAGTTGATGCTCTTTAGTTGTCAAAATAAACAACAATTGAAATTGCTGATAAAATCAACCAAGTTTTTCTAATAAATTAATAACTAAATAAAACAAGAGAAATTTATAGACAAATAGCTAAAACAGGTTCTGTTTTATATTTTGTAATTTGAGATATTTCTAAAATCGATCCTATGTATTAATATTCCTTATAATCAATTATTAGAATTTATCGATTAGCAATAAAAAATACAATAGAAAAAGGCTAAGAAAGAATTAGTTATTTAAATATTAATATAAAATAGAAAATATTCATTAATGTTTAAAGAGGAATCTTTGCTTAGCATTAGCTTATTTTTAGTTTTATGATTTTAGCTAATTTTAAAATTCTAAATGAAGAAATGAGCTTATAAAAATGGAACTTTTTCCTAAGCGATTCAGGAGTTGTCGATTGAGATAAACAGATGGAAAATCCATTAAAAAAATATATTAATCCTTATCAATGGGATATGATATAAGAATTAGAAAAGCAATTTGATGAATTTAAAGGAATCTCTGAACATATTTATAATAAATAGGCAGAATGGTGATAATTTATCAACGAGAATTATATAGATCTTAAAAGTATTAAAAATAGCTTTATTTAAAAGATGGATTTGTTTGATAAAGTTTTTCTTATAAAAATACTAAAATAATAATCATTAATCTTAGCAATAGATGAAATCATATAAGAAGAATTAGGAGAGTTTTTTATTAAAAAACATCCATTGAATTTAAATGAGATTTATCAAGAATCTGATTGTTTTACTCCAATCATTTTTATTCTATAAAAAGGTGTTGATCCAACCAGTTAGATTAAGCAATTAGGAGATGATAATGGTTTTCCTTTGTATAAAAAATTATTTCCGATTTCTCTTGGATAAGGGTAAGGTTAAAGAGCTTCAAACTTAATACAAAGTGCAAAAGAAGAAGGGAATTGGGTTTTACTGGAAAACTGTCATTTGACAAAAACTTGGATGTTGTAGCTGGAAAAAGAGATTTAAAATCTGTAAGACTCAAGCCAAAGCAACTTACAACCGCATAAGAATTTCTGATTATTTTTAACATCAATGCCAGCTTCATATTTTCCGTAATTTGTTCTTTAAAACTCAACAAAAATTGCAACAGAAACATCCTAAGGAGTAAAGCAAAATATAATTCAGCTTTCAAAATACATAAAATATGATGAGTCTTTTTAAGTGTAAATGGGAGATTTGTATCAATGACTACAATTAGGATTGTGTATTTTTCATTCAATTATTTAAGAAAGAAAAAAGTATGGACCTTTAGGTTGGAATATTGTTTACGAATTCAGTGATTCTGATTTTGAAACATCATTGAAAATTCTTAATGATTTTCTCAGTTAAGCATAAATATGATAAAACATAAGTTGGGAATCAATTCATTATTTAATAGGAACAATTACTTATGGAGGAAGAATAACAGACAACAATGATTAAAGATTGCTAAATACAATAATGAAGAAGTTCATTCAGCTATTAATATAAAATGAAAAATATAAATTTTGTAATGAGGAATTATATAAAATGCCTAAATTATTAAATTAAAACTCTCTTATAGAATACTTGTAATAAATTCCAGATAAAGATGATACAGATTTATTTGGATTAAATTCTAATGCTGATATTCAATACTAAACAGCTTAAGCAAACAAGCTATTAAATACCATTCTTTAAATTTCTCCGAAAATTCAATTCCAAAACATTGAAATTTAGAATAAAAAAGTATT
>JACCDV010686887.1_pt1 | contig 24779 bp, 26 predicted proteins | sample 7446131 | NCBI WGS metagenome assembly JACCDV01 (sample SAMN15323448, study PRJNA562643) | freshwater metagenome | isolation source: river surface water | place: USA:Blue River Watershed | collected 2017-08-17
CTGGGCGGCAGGGGCAGGCGCCGGGGCGGCAGCGGGGGCGGCCGGCTGGGCGGCCACGGCAGGGGCGGCCGGGGTGGCGGGAGCCGGCTTGACCGGGTCGGCGGCGTTGGCCAGGGTGGCGAGGGCCAGCGAGGCCACGAGGATCAGGTGTTTCATGCGGTGTCTTTCAAGATGTAACAACACGTCACCATCATAGCCAAAAAACCCTGGGTTTCACGGGTTTTTGATGCCCCTGCTGTCGCTCAAGTGCCGTGCCCCAACCAGACCCGCAAGCGGCGCACGCCCTCGTGCAGGCGCTGCAGGTCGCGCGAGGCGAAACACCAGCGCAACCAGCCCGCCGCTTCGGGGGCGAAGGCCTCGCCAGGGGCCAGGCCCAGGCCGGCCTCGGTCACCAGGCGCTTGGCGGTCTGCACCCCGTCGGGATGGCCCTCCAGCCGGAAAAACGCATACATGCCGCCCGGCGCAGGCGCCACCTGCACGCCCGGCACGGCCTGCAGCAGCGGCACCAGGGTGTCGCGGCAGGTCTTGAGGTGCTGCACCACACGCGGCGTGATCTGCGCGCTGTGCGCCAGGGCGGTGATGCCCGCGCGCTGCACAAACACCGGTGCGCACGCGGTGTTGAACTCGATCAGCTTGCCCACCGCCTCGGTCAGGCTTGGCGGCAGCACCATCCAGCCCAGGCGCCAGCCGGTCATCAGAAAGCTCTTGGAGAAGCTGTGCACCACGATGAGCCGGTCCTCGGGCTGCGCCAGGTCCAGAAACGATGGGGCCGCGTCGTGCCCGGGCGAGGGGCCGTCGTAGAACAGGCGCTCGTACACCTCGTCGGCCAGGATCCAGGTGCCGGTCTGGCGGCAATGGGCCAGGATGGCCGCCTGCTCCTCGCGGCCCAGGGTCCAGCCGGTGGGGTTGTTGGGGGCGTTGAGCACCAGCACGCGCGTGGCCGGCGTGACGGCCTCGCGCAGCGCCGCCATGTCCAGCTGCCAGCCCTGCGGGCCGGGCACCAGGCTCAGGGTGCGCACCCGCGCGCCCATGATGGCCGGCTGCGCCGTCAGGTTGGGCCAGACCGGGGTCACGGCCAGCACCTCGTCGCCGGCGTTGACCAGGGTCTGGAAGGCCAGCATGAGGGCATTGACCCCGCCCGAGGTCACGGCAATGCGCCCGGCGTCGATCTGCCCCCCGTGCAGGCCCTGCATGTAGGCGGCAATGGCCTCGCGCAGCTCGGGCAGGCCCAGGTTGTGGGCATAGAAGGTCTCGCCCTGGGTCATCGAGTCGATGGCGCTTTGGCGGACCACGTCGGGCGTGACCTCATCGGACTCGCCAAACCAGAAGGCCAGCACGTCGCTGCGGCCCAGGCCGGCGTTGGCCACGTCACGGATGCGCGAGCCCTGCAGGTCTTGCACGGCGGCGCGAATGGATGCGGATGCGTGTGTCATGCGCGAATCCTAACCGCTGCCGCGCGGCGCGGGCCGGTCGGCCTCGCCGATAATGCGGGCATGACGCAAGCAATGGAATTTCGCCCGGGTCTGCTGGTGCAAGGCCTGACCCCGCCGCTGCGACTGTCGGACTTCCGGCTGATCGCATTTGACATGGACTCGACCCTCATCAACATCGAATGTGTGGACGAGATTGCCGACGCCGCCGGTCGCAAGGCCGAGGTGGCGGCCATCACCGAAGCGGCCATGCGCGGCGAGATCACCGACTACAAAGACAGCCTGCGCCGCCGCGTGGCGCTGCTGCGCGGGGTCACGCAGGCGCACCTGGCCCAGGTGCGCGACGAGCGCCTGCGCCTGAACCCGGGGGTGGCCACGCTGGTCGCCGCCTGCAAGGCCGCTGGGCTCAAGGTGCTGCTGGTGTCCGGGGGCTTCACGTTTTTCACCGACCATGTGCGCGACGTGCTGGGCATCGACTGGACACGCTCGAACCAGCTGGAGGTGCAAGACGGGGTGCTGACCGGTCGCATGGTCGACCAGGACTGGGGCGACATCTGCGACGGCGAGGAAAAGCGCCGCATGGTGCTGCACACCTGCCAGCACATGGGCATCGATCCCCGACAGGCCATTGCCGTGGGCGATGGCGCCAATGATTTGCCGATGATGGGGGTGGCGGGCCTGTCGGTGGCCTACCACGCCAAGCCCAAAGTGCGCGAACAGGCCATGGTGGCCATCAATGAAGGTGGTCTGGACCGTCTGCTGGAGCTGATGGCCTGAGCGGCGGGGCCTCGCGCGCCAGCCAGTCTTGCACCGCCTGCTCGAAGGCTTGGGCGCTGCGCCCGCACATGACCCAGTGGCCGTTGGCCAGGCCCAGCACCGCATTGCCCGGCCGCGCGGCCACCCGCTCGAGCCAGCGCTTTGAATGGAACATAAAAGGCTTGCGCTCGCCGTACACAAACAGCAGCGGCATGTTCAGGCGCACCTGCTGCGCCTGGCGCAATCCCCCCAAGGCCCCAAACCACTGCATCGCATACGGCGCGTTCATGCCGTGGTGCACCCGTTGCGCAGGCGCGGGGCATCGCAACCAGCGGGCCATGCGGCGTGTCAGGGCATCGGCCCAGGCGCGCGCGCCCAACCGCCCCAGGCCCCAGGCCAGCGCCAGCCACAGCTGGTAGCCCATCACCCCGGCGCGGGCACGCGCGTTCCAGCTGCGCCAGAGCGCTCCCGAATTGAAATCGCCCACATCGGCCCCCACCACGCGGGCCACGCGATCGGGATGGCGCATGGCAAATTCGTAGCCAAACAGGCAGCCCCAGTCGTGCAGGACCAGCACCACCGGGGCTTGCGGGCTGAGGGTGTCGACCACCTCGCGCAGCAGCGCGCACAAGGCCTCCAGGCTGCGCGCGGGCATGGGGGCGTCGGGGTCAAAGCCAGGCCAGGTCAGGCGCGCGCAGCGCCAGCGCGGGGACAGGCGCTCGGTCAGGCCATCCCACAGGTCCAGGGTGTCGGGCCAGCCGTGCAGCATGAGCACCAGCGGCGCATCGGCCGGGCCCTGACAGCGCACCGCCACCCCCTGCACCGACAGGGTCTGGGTGGGCTGCGGCGCGGCCATGGGAATGCCGCTTAAATGGCCTTGGCCAGGCGGGCCACGCCTTCGAGGATGCGCTCTTCGCTGGCGGTGGCAAAGCTCAGGCGCAAGGTGGCCGGATCGGGATCGGCGCAGAAGAAGGGCGTGCCGGGCACAAAGGCCACGCCCTGCTCGATGGCGCGGCGCGCCAGCTCGTTGCCGTCGGCCAGGCGACCGCCCGCACCGGTCAGGCGCGCCCACACAAAGAGGCCGCCCTGCGGCTGCACAAACGAGATCGCATCGCCCAGCTCACGGCGCAGCGCGTCGCCCATGGTGCGGGCCCGCGCGGCGTACACGCTGCGCACCTTGTCCAGCGTGGCGGGCATGCGGCCAGCGCGCAGATAGGCCGCGGCGGTGGCCTGGGCAAAGGTGCTGGTGTGCGCGTCCGAGAACTGCTTGCACATGGTGGCCTTGGCCAGCAGCTCGGCGGGCGCCACCATCCAGCCCACCCGCAGACCGGGCGAGAGCACTTTCGAGAGCGAGCCGCAATGCACCAGGCGCTCGCGGCTGCCCGGCACCTCGGGGCTCATGGCCAGCAGGCTCGGCGGCGGGGCCTCGCCAAAGTAGAGATCGCCATAGGGATCGTCTTCCACGATCAGGGTGTTGGTGCGCACCGCCAGTTCCAGCACGCGGCGGCGGCGCTCGCGGCTGAGCAAGGCGCCGCTGGGGTTGCCAAAGGTGGGGATCAGGTAGACAAACTTGGGCTTGTGCTCGGCAATGAGCTGCTCCAGGCGGTCCACCTGCACCCCATCGCCGTCCACCGGCGCGCTCACCAGCTGCGCGCCGTACAGGCGGAAGCACTGGATGGTGGCCAGAAAGGTCGGGCCTTCCACAATCACCTTGTCGCCGGGGCTGATCAAGGTCTTGCCCAACAGGTCCAGGGCCTGCTGGCTGCCGGTGGTGACGATCAGGTTCTGGGCCTGCACATCGCGCGCGCCCTTGCTGGCCATGAAGGCGGCCAATTGCTCGCGCAGCGGCTCATGGCCTTCGGTGGCGCCGTATTGCAGCGCCGCGCCAGGGTTCTCGGCCAGGGCCTGCAAGCTGGCCTCGCGGATGCCGTCCACATCGAACATGGCGCTGTCGGGAAAGCCACCGGCAAAGCTGATGATGCCGGGCTTGCCCAGCAGCTTGAAGAGCTCGCGGATGGCCGAGGTCTCGACCTGTTGGAGGCGATCGGCAAAGACAATTGCAGGGGGCGTGGCAGCAGCATCGGCCATGGTTCAGAATCCGGGACATGAAGAAGGAACACATCGAGCCGTTTTTTGCCACCCTCAAGGCGGCCAACCCACAGCCCGCAACCGAACTCGAGTATACGAGCGTGTTCGAGCTGCTGGTGGCCGTGCTGCTGAGCGCGCAGGCCACCGACGTCGGGGTCAACAAGGCCACGCGCCGCCTCTTTGCGCGGGCCAACACCCCCGCGCAAATCCTGGCCCTGGGCCTGGAGGGGCTGGAGGCGCAGATCCGCACCATTGGCCTGTACCGCAGCAAGGCGCGGCATCTGTTGCAGACCTGCCAGATCTTGCTGACCGAACACGGCGGCCAGGTGCCGCGCTCGCGCGAGGCCTTGCAGGCCCTGCCGGGGGTGGGCCGCAAGACGGCCAATGTGGTGCTGAACGTGGCCTACGGCGAGCCGACCATGGCGGTGGACACGCACATCTTCCGCGTGAGCAACCGCACAGGCCTGGCGCCCGGTCGCAACCCCCTGCAGGTCGAACAGGGCCTGATGCGGCGGGTGCCCGCGGCCTATCTGGAGGACGCGCACCACTGGCTGATCCTGCATGGGCGCTATGTGTGCAAAGCCCGCCAGCCGCAATGCGCCGTGTGCCAGGTCGCCGCCTGGTGCGACAGCGCGCCGCGCGGTGCGCGACCGGCCCGCTAAGGCGCTGGGCCCGGCCCGGGCGACCCACCAGTGGCGCCCCCTAGAATCGAGGGTTTTGCCGACGCCCGCTGCGGCCCGCCATGACACCCCAACGCCCTGCCCTGCCGACCTTGCCTGCGCGCGATCTGCACGCCAGTGCCCTGGTGCGTCTGCTGGCGCAGCAGGCCTTGCTGCACCCGCCCGCGCAACGCGCGCCGCTGGGCGATCAGCTGGCGCAGTGGCTGGATTTTCGCCAGGCCATTGCCCTGCACGCCTTGCTTGAACCCACCGGTCGCGCCGCCGCGCCGGCCGCGCGGCGCCCACGCCGCCCCGACATGGCCGAGCTGCGCGAAGACCTGAACGACACCCGGCGCCGGCTGCAAGACGCCATCTTGCACGGCCACCCCCCGGGCCCCGGTCTGCCGCGTCTGGATTGGCCCACCGAGGCCCCCGACCCCGAGCTGCCGCCGCGCGCGGCCTTTGATCCCTGGATGCGCCATCTGCAAGCGCACCAAAAGCAAATGTCGCAGCACCTGCGCCCGCTGCGCGAGCGGCTGCGCCGTGCCCTGGCCGATAGCGGCAGCGCGGGCGCGCGCCTGGTGGCGCTGGATGCGGCCTTCGAGCAGGTGCTCGACGAGCGCGAGCAGCGCCTGCTGGCGCGCCTGCCCGTGCTGCTGCAAAAAATCATGCTGCGCCTGTGGCAGCAATCGCTCGCACCGGCCCAGGTGCTGAGCGCCCTTCACGACCCATTGCGCCAGCTGCTGCTGGCCGAACTCGACTGGCGGCTGCAGACCCACCAAGGGCTGCTGGCCGCCTGTCAGGAACAACACGACCGTTCATGAACCGCAAACTCTTTCTGCTTTCGCTGACCCTGGGCACAGCCGCCGTGCTGGCGGTGGCCGCCCTGTCCCTGCGCAGCCACCCGCTGGTGCTGCTGACCACCTTGGTGGTGGGCCTGGTCTATGGCGCGGGGGCGCGCGAGCTCTGGCGCTTTCGGCAAGACAGCCTGGCCCTGCGTGAGGCACTGGCGCACAGCCACGAGGCGCAAGCCGAGCTGGCCCCTTGGCTGGCGCGCGTGCCCGAGGCCCTGCACCCGGCCTTGCTGGCGCGCCTGGATGGCGTGCGCAGCGCCTTGCCGGGTCCGGCCCTGAGCCCCTACCTGGTGGGCCTGCTGGTGATGCTGGGCATGCTGGGCACCTTTGTGGGCATGCTGCTGACCTTGCAGGGCGCCACCTTTGCCCTGGAGAGCGTGAGCAGCGTGGCCGGCATCCGCCAGGCCTTTGCCGAGCCCATCCGCGGCCTGGGACTGGCCTTTGGCAGCTCGGTGGCCGGGGTGGCCACCTCGGCCATGCTGGGGCTGATGCTGGCCCTGAGCCGACGCCAGCGTGCCCAGGTGGCGCAGGCCCTGGATGCGGCCCTGCGCGGCCCCCTGCATGCGCACACCCAGGCGGCGCAGCGCCAGCAGGCCTGGCAGACCCTGTCGCAACACACCCAGGTGCTGCCAGTGCTGGCGCAGCACATGCAGGCGCTGATGCTGCAGATGGCCCAGCAACAAGAGCGCCTGGGTGCGCAGCTGAGCGCACAGCAACAGGCCGCGCACGCCCACACACACGCCCTGCACGAGACGCTGGCGCAATCGGTGGGCACCACCCTGCGCGAGAGCATGTCGAGCAGCATGCAGGTGGCGGTGCAAGGCCTGCAGCCGCTGTGGCAGGACGCCCTGCACACCCTTACCACCGAAACCCGTGCGCAGCAAAGCGAGCTGCTGGCCCAGCAGCGCGAGCAGACGCATGCCCTGCTCCATGCCCACCAGGACCAGGTGCAGACCCTGGTCGCCCACACCCAGCAATCGCTCGAGCAGGTCGGGGCGCAGTTTGCCCAGGCCCGCCAGGCCGACAGCGCCCACTGGCAAGACCAGCAGGCCGCCCTGCAAGCCCAGGTGCAGGCCCTGGTCACCCACACCCAGCAGTCGCTCGAGCAGGTCGGGGCGCAGTTTGCCCAGGCCCGCCAGGCCGACAGCGCCCACTGGCAAGACCAGCAGACCGCCCTGCAAGCCCAGGTGCAGGCCCTGGTCGCCCACACCCAGCAGTCGCTCGAGCAGGTCGGGGCGCAGTTTGCCCAGGCCCGCCAGGCCGACAGCGCCCACTGGCAAGACCAGCAGGCCGCCCTGCAGGCCCAGGTGCAGACCCTGGTCGCCCACACCCAGCAGTCGCTCGAGCAGGTCGGGGCGCAGTTTGCCCAGGCCCGCCAGGCCGACAGCGCCCACTGGCAGGACCAGCAGGCAGAGCAGCTGGCCGCACAGGCGCGCTGGCTGTCCCAGCTGGACCAGACGCTGCAGAGCTTTGGCCAGCTGCAGACGCAGCAAAACGCCCAGTGGCTGACCCAATGGCAGGCCGCTCAAGCCGACCAGCATGGGCAGCAACAGGCGCGCCATGCCGAACAACAAGCCGCCTGGACCGAGCAACTGGCCGCGCAAGCCCAGTGGCTGGCGCAGCTGGACCAGACCCTGCAGGTCTTTGGCCAGACGCAAACACAGCAGACCCGCGACTGGCTGGCCCAGTGGCAGGCCGCGCAACAGGCACAACAGCTTGCCGCCCAGCAGCACCACGATGCGCAGCAGGCGGCCTGGGCCGCGCAGCTGCAGCAGTTGGCGCAGGACATGGGCCAGCACTGGCAAGCCCAGGCCGCGCAGGCCCGGCAGCTGCAGACCGAGCTGGCGCAGACCCTGCAACAGCACACCGAGGCCAGCGCCGCGCAAGGCCTGCAAGCGCTTGATGCGCTGCGCGGCCAGTGGCAAACCCACACCGAGGACTGGCAGGCACGCCTGGGCCAGACCAGCCAGGCCCTGGTGCAAGCCCTGCAGGCCAGCACGCACGATTGGCAAGACCAGTTGCAGCAGTTGCGCCAGCACGAGGCCGAGCGCGCGCAAGCGGTGATCGATCGGCTGCAGGCCCTGCAAGCGGCCACCGGCGAGCAGCTGGCCCAGCTGGGCCAGGCCCTTGAGGCGCCCATGCAGCGCCTGATCGACAGCGCCAGCCAGGCCCCGCGCGCCGCCGCCGAGTTGATGCAGCAGTGGCAGCAACAGATGCAGCAGAACCAGCAGCGCGACCACGACCTGCTGCAAGAGCGCACCCAGATTCTGCAAACCCTGCAAGGCCTGCTGGCCGATCTGCAACAAGCCGGCCAGCGCCAGGCCCAGGCCCTGGACCAGCTGGTGCAGGACAGCCAGCAGACCCTGGCCCAGGTGGGACAGGACTTTGGCCAACAGGTGCACGACCAGCGCACGCAACTGCAAACCCTGGGCGAGCAGTTGCAGGGCAGTGGGCAAGACCTGGCGCAGCTGGGGGCGGCCTTCTCGCACGCCGTGCAGCAACTGGGCGAGGGCCACGAGCGCCTGCTGGCGCAGTTGCAGCAGGTGGAATCGGCCCTGGCCCAATCGGCCACCCGCAGCGACGAGCAAATGGCCTATTACGTGGCGCAAGCCCGTGAGCTGATCGACCTGACCCTGGCGGCGCAGCAGCGCCTGACCGAGGACCTGGCCCAGCAGGCGCAGGGGGCGTGATGGACGAACCAAGCCTGGACGACGAGAGCAGCCTGCCCGCCTGGACCGCCTTTGGCGACCTGATGACGGTACTGCTGGGCGCCTTCATGCTGCTGCTGGTGGGCGTGCTGGCCAGCCAGCTGGAGCTGAGCGATCAGCTGCAGACCGAGCGGGCCCAGCGCGAGGCCGAGACCGCCGAGCGGGAGAGCCTGGCGCAGGTGCTGGCCATTCCGCTGGCCGCCGGTCGTGTGACCCTGCGCGATGGCCGCATTGGCATCAGCGGCCGGCTGCTGTTTGACCTCAACTCCGACCGCCTGCAGCCCGCTGGACGCGAGTTGTTGCGCAGCCTGGTGCCGCCGCTGCGCGAACACCTGAACACACGCGACCAGATGCTGATGGTGAGCGGCTTCACCGACGACCGGCTGATCCACCAGGGCAATCGCCGCTTTGACGACAACTGGGAACTGTCGGCCCAGCGCGCCCTGACGGTGACGCGCTTCATGATCGATGCGGGCATGCCCCCCGACCGGGTGTTTGCCGCAGCCTTTGGCGCCGAGCAACCGCTGCAGCCCAACCGCGACGAGAAAAGCCGCGCGCAGAACCGCCGGGTCGAGCTCTCGCCCGTGCCGCGCCTGACGCGCACCACGACCCCGCGCCCCTGAGCGCCGCCCGCCCGTCTTGTTTGCCCATGTCCGAGCCCACGCCCAAGTCCCCGCACAGCGCCCCCGACGCGGCGCTGCGCGCGCTGCGCGAGCGCCTGGACCAGGGGCGCCCCGGCCCCCTGCCCGCCTTGCGCCATGCCGAGCCCTTGCGGCAAAGCCTGGCGCGGCTGCGGCTCGATGAGCAGGTGCGCGTGGCCATGACGCTGGCGCCCAGCCAGGCCGGTCCCATCAACTCGCAAGCCCTGGTCACGCGGGCCCTGGCGCAACTGCGCGCGCTCTCGCCCGCCTACCTGCAGCGCTTCATGGCCGTGGTCGATGGCCTGGCCTGGATGGAGGGCGCGCAGGCCCAGCCCGACAGTGCCCGCAGCGGCCCGCCCGTGGCCCGGGCCCGCACCCCAGCGGCCAAGCCATCGGGCACACCGCCCAGCACCCGCAGCGCCAGCAGCGGCCGCGCACGCAAGCGCCCCTGAGCACGCCGCCCGTGGGGGCCTGCGCAATCTGCTGGTGCGCTTGATCAGCGGGCCAGGCCAGGGTTCAGGTTCGGCAGCACCACCCACTGGCCATCCAGCGGCAGGATGCGGATGCGGCCATCGAACACCGCCACCAGCGCCTCGCGCGTGGCCGGGTCGGCGGGCGCGCCCTGGTGCACCAGGCGGCCCGCCTGCATGACCAGCAACTCATCGGCCTGCAAGGCCATGCCCAGCTCGTGCAGCACGCTCAGCACCGTGCAGCCCTGGGCACGCAGGCCATGCACCTGCTCCAGCCAGTCCACCTGATGCGGCGGGTCCAGGTTGCTCAGCGGCTCGTCCATCAGCATCAAGGGCGCATGGCCCGCCAAGGCGCGGGCCAGCAACACCCGCTGGCGCTCGCCGCCCGAGAGCTCGCCCATCACGCGCTCGCGCCAGTCCCAGGCCCCCAGGGCCTGCAACGCCGTGCGCACCATGGCCAGGTCCTCGGCCGTGGGGCCGGCCAGCCAGCGCTGGTGCGGCAGGCGGCCCAGCATGGCCACATCGTGCACGCGCAGATCCAACAGGCCGGGCTCACCCTGGCCCAGCCAGGTCAGGCGCTGAGCCCGCTCGCGGCGGCCCAGCGTGTGCAGGGCCTGGCCCTGCCAGCTCACCTCGCCGGTGTGCGGCAGCAGCCCCGCCAGGGCCTTGAGCAGGGTGGACTTGCCCGCGCCATTGGGCCCCACCACACAGGTCCAGGCGCTGGCGCGCACCTGCAGATCCAGCCCGTGCAGCACACGGCGGGCGCCCAGTTGCACCTGCAGGCCGCGCGCGCTGATGGCCATCACGCTCATGCCGCCCCCCGGTTCATGGCCTGCATGCGCCAGAGCAAATAGGCCCCGCCCAACACCGCGGTGCACACCCCCACCGGCACGTCTTGCGGCGCCCAGACCAGGCGCGCCAGCGTGTCGGCCGCCAACAGCAGCAGGCCGCCCGTCAGGGCCGAGAGCCAGAGCAGACCCGCGTGGCGCTGCGGCCCGCGCGAGCGCACCAGATGCGGCGCCGCCAGGCCCACAAACGCAATCAAGCCAGCCTGCGCCACCGCCGCCGCCGTGGCCAGGGCCAGCAGCGACACCAGGGCCAGGCGCGCGGCCGCCAGCGGCACGCCCAGCGACTGCGCGGTGGCCTCGCCCAGGGCCAGCGCGTCGAGCACGCGCGCCATGGCCAGCGCCCCAAGCAGCGTGATCAGCAGCATGGCCGCCAGCAGGGCACAGGCCTGCCAACCCAAAAAGGCCGCCGAGCCCAGCACAAAGCCCTGCATCGACAGCAACAACTCGGGCCGCAGCAAGGCCAGCATGGAGGTCAATGCCCCCAGCACCACGCCCACCACCACCCCGGCCAGCAACAAGCGCATGGTCTGCTGCACGCCGCGCGCCAGCAGCAAGGTCAGCAAGACCGCCAGCAAGGCCCCCACAAAAGCCGCGCCGGTCATGCCCAGCCGCGCCCATGCGCCGCCGGCCAGCGCATGGCCGCCAATCCAGCTGATCCACACGCCCACCCCCAAGGACGCCCCCGAGGCGCTGCCCAGCAGGTAGGGATCGGCCAGGGGATTGCGAAACAGCCCCTGCGCCAGCGCGCCGGCCAGGCCCAGCAAGGCCCCCACCAACCAGGCGCCCAGGCCGCGCGGCAGCCGGATGTCCCACACGATTTGCGCCTGCACCGCATCCCCGCCGCCCGGCCAGGCCCAGCCGCTGCTGCCAGCGAACAGGCCCAGCATACCCAGGGCCAGCGCGGCCAGGAGCAGGCCCAGGCTGCGGCGCAGCACCGGGTTCATGGGGCACGCCCCGGCAGGGTGACGCTGCGGTTGAGGCAGTCCACCACCAGCTGCGCGGCCTCGGCCATGCGCGGCCCGGGGCGCATCAGCACATCGGCCTGCGCCGGGCTGAGCGCGCACAGGCGCGGCGCCTGCATGGCCGGCAGATCCGACCAGCCCGGTCGCGCGCGCATCAGCGCTTGTGACGAATCGCCCACCAGCACCACCTGTGGCCGCGCCTGTACCACATGCTCGGGGTTGACCACCGGGAAGGGCCCCATGCTCGCGGGCAGGATGTTGTGCGCGCCCAGGTCCTTGAGCAACTGGCCGATGAACGAGGCCTCGCCCGCGCCGTGCGGCGTCGAGCTGACCTCGACATACACACGCAGCCCGCGCGCGGCGGGCAAGAGGCGGGCACGCGCCTGCGCCACGCCTTGCTCGATGCGCGCCCACTGATCGCGCGCGGCCGCCTCGGGCAGGCCCAGGGCTTGACCCAGGGTGCGCAACACACGCTGCGCATCGGCCTGGGTGTTGGGCTCGAGCGCGAGCACCGTCAGGCCCAGCGCCCGCAGCCGATCGGCCGCGCGGGTCGACGAGGCCAGCAGCACCAGGTCGGGCCGCGCGGCCACCACCGCCTCGATGTTCGGGTCCAGCCCGCCGCCCACCTTGGGCAGCGCCAGCACCGCGTGGGGCCAATTGGAGTAGCGGTCGGTGGCCACCAGGCGCTCGCACGCGCCCAGCACACACACCGATTCGGTCAACGAGGGCAGCAGGCTCACCACCCGCTGCGGCGCTTGCGCCAAGCGCACCACCCGACCGGCATCGTCGCGCACCTCGATGGGCCCGCTGGCCTGCGCCGCCAGCCCCAGCAGCGCGCACAGCGCCACGGCCAACTGCGCGGCCGCATGCCCCCAGCGCGGCCATGCGACCGGGCGACGCCGGGGCATGGCGGCCTCAGGCATGGCGCTCGCCCCAGGCCATGATGCGCGCATGCAACTGGGCCACGCCATCGGTCAGCGCCGCCGGACCGGGCTGCAGAATGTCGGCCGACTTGATCTCGAAGATCTGCCCGTCGCGCACCGCGGGCACCTCGGCCCAGCCGGCGCGCGCGGCCACTTTCTCGGGACGGAACTTTTTGCCGCACCAAGAGCCCAGCACGATGTCGGGCGCACGGGCCACGATCTGCATCGGATCGGCAATGATGCGGTCGCGCCCCATGGGCATGCGGGCCAGCTCCGGGAACACATCGTCGCCACCGGCGATGCCCACCAGCTCCGAGACCCAGCGGATGGCGCTGATGGCCGGTTCGTCCCATTCTTCAAAGTAGACGCGGGGGCGGCGTGGCAAGGCGGCGCTGGCTTGCCGCATGGCGGCCAGATCGGCCTGCATGCGTGCGATCCGGGCCTGCGCGGCCTCGGCCTGGCCCACCATGGCGCCCACTTGGTAGAGCATGGAAAAAATCTCGGCCACGCTGCGCTGGTTGAACACCGTGACCTGCACCCCGGCGCGGATCAGCGCCGAGGCGATGTCGGCCTGCAGGTCGGAAAAGCCGAACACGCAATCGGGTTCGAGCGCCAGGATCTTGTCGATCTTGGCGCTCAAAAACGCACTCACCCGAGGCTTCTCCTCCCGCGCCCGCCGCGGCCGCACCGTGTAGCCCGATATGCCCACGATGCGATCGGCCTGCCCGAGCAAATAGAGCCACTCGGTGGTCTCTTCGGTCAGGCAGATGATGCGGCGGGGGGCGAGATCGGACATGGGTGTGGGGTTGTTAGAACTGCATTTTCACCGCCATGTGGATGGATCGTCCATTGGCGGGATAGAGGCCGTTGTACTGTGCAAAATCATAGTAGGACTTGTCGGTCAGGTTGCGCACCCAGAGCGACCAGCTCACGGCTTTGCTGTAGCGCGAACGCACCCCCAGATCCATCACATGCCGCGAAGGAATCAGGGGATAGAACTGGGCAGCGTCGGCGGACTGCACCATTGCGCCACGGTAGTGGCCTGCCAGCATCAGCACATAGTTTTGGTAGGTCTTTTCAGCCGACCAGCGCAGCACATGGCGCGCGGTCAGTGGCAAGCGTTTGCCTTGGTCTAATCCCGAGTCGATCCTCGCATCCACCCAGTCCAAGCCTGCCTTGAGTGACCACTGTGGGCTGGCCTGCCACTGACCTTGCAGCGTCAAGATGGTGCGCTGGGTGTCGTAGAGGTTGGTGTTGCAGCCATAAACAGTTGCGCCGCTGCCGCCACAGGGGTAGGCCACCGATGCCACATCGCTGGCATAACCAATCTCGTCCCTGGACTGGATGTGGCGCAGATGCGCCGACGCGCGGCCCCGCTCATAGGCCTTGGTCAACTCCGCATAGGCCTCGCGCGTGCGCATGGGCTTGATGAAATTGGCCACACCCAAGGGGAGATAACTCGGATACCCCCACACAGGATCTGGCGTCAAGTCGAAGTAGTACAACTCATCGGCGTTCGGCAAACGAAAGCCGGTCATCAATCCCGCACGCGCCGTCAAGCCGGGGGCCAAGCGACGGTTCAAGCCAAGCCCAAAAGCTGAAAGCTGATCGTCCGTTTGGGTCGTGGCGGCACTTGCCATGCTCCGAAACTGACTTTCAAATCGTTGCGTGCGAGCGCTCAGATCCACTGTGTCCCGCGCATTGAGGGCTTGCAGCCACTGGCCATACACGGCCTGGCTGTTTTGCGCGACCTGTTTACTCCCAGCCGTGTTGGCGGTGGCCTCCACCCACTCTGCTCCCAAGGACCATTCCCCTTGCCCCAGACGGCCACGCCACTCTGGATTCACAACGGTTCGCTCATTGCGAATGTCGTAGTAACCTGCGTCATCAATTTGTTGCTGGGACAGTTGCAAACTCAGCTTGGTGCCGTTTGCCAATTCCTGGGCATATCCGAGGCCAAGCGACTGGCCCTTGCGCAAGCCATTGGCCGGGTACTGACCAATCTTGCGCGGATTGATTTGAAACTGTGAAGGCGACAGGTAACTGGGCAACTGCGCTTCCTCTTCGAATCCACGCGCTTGCAAATTGAGTTTGCCAGCTCCCATATCCCCCGCCCATTTGACAAACGCCGACTCCTGGCGGCTGGCGCTGTGCTCGCGGTAGCCGTTTTCTCGACCGCTCGACAAGGCGACTTGGGCATTCCAATGGGCATCGCCAAAGCCCAGGTGGGCGCTGGCCTGCTGCTGGCCAAAGCTGCCCAAGTTGACGGACACCTCTTTGCTGGTATCGCGTCGGGTCAAAATCTGGATGACGCCCCCTTGGGCACGATCGCCGTACAAAGAACCGCCATTGGTCTTGCGGATCTCGATGGACTCAATGGCAGAGATCGGTAATTGAGCGAAGCGCACGCTGGCTGAATCAAATGTATTGAGCCGAACGCCGTCGATCAGCACCAAGACGTTTTGCGAACCCGACTCACCCATGGCGCCGACGTCGACAGACGCATCAACGCCATTGCGGCCATAGAGGCGGTTGATTGACACCCCGCCGATCGACTCGAGCAATTCCAGCACATTGCTGGCACCAGACGCTTCGATTTGTTCACGCTTGATCACGTCCACCACCACCGAGGCACGTGAGCGCTCCTGGGGGGTTCGATTGCCGGTGATCACGATGGGGTCGCCCGCTTCGGGCAAGGGATTGGCCGCCACCATGGTGGCGCAGCTCATGGCCACCAGCGATGCAACGCCGGCCATGCGAAAGGCTTTGGATTTCATAGGATCAACTCACACAAGCGCCCTCACCGCCTTCCCCGACAGTGCATGGGCGTTACAGCGGCCCTTGCGGACCGCCACCGTGTTGGCCGGTATCCGGGCTGGCAGATGCAACCTTCATCGCCTTCCCGGCCACCTGTTTCAGGGCGGCCAGTGGTGTGTGTGATGAAAGCGGGGCCCCAAGGGGCCCGTCTGCTTACCGTTGCGGGGGCAGCGCAGGTTAGGCCGGGGCACGACGCCCAAACCCTCCTGCTTCCCGTTGAACTGCAGGCCGTGAACCAGCCCGCGAGCACCAACTTGGCCCATTGTAGCGACCGAGCTTGCGCCGACCCTACAGCCACGGTGTCGGCTTGCGCTTACAATGGTTCACAACTTCAACCCCTGTAGCTCATGGCTTCCAACGACCTCATCGACCAGATCGCCGAGCGCGTGGAGCATTTGCTCCTGCGACAAGAAGAATTGCAGCGCACCAACGACCTGCTGGCCGCCCAGGTGCGCGAGCTGAGCGCCGAGCGCGACCAGATGCGCTCGCGCCTCTCGGCCGCGCGGGCCCGCGTCGAAGCCCTCATCGAGCGATTGCCCGTCAACGCCAGCACCCCTCCCGGAGACAGCGCATGAACGCCAGCACCCAGGTCGAGGTCCAGATCATGGGCCAGAGCTACATCCTGGGCTGCCCGCCCGACGGCCGCGAGCGCCTGCTGGCCGCGGTGCAAAAGGTTGACCAGGCCATGTGCAAGATCCGCGACGCCGGCAAGATCAAGGCACGCGACCGCATCGCGGTGCTGGCCGCCCTGAACCTGGCCTTCGAGCCCGAGCCCACCCCGGCCCCGGCGGCCGCGCCCGCCCCGGTCGATCCCAGCACCACCGACCACCCTGCCGACACCGCCCGCCTGCAATCCCTGCTGGCGCGCCTGGACCAGGCCCTGGGCCACGACGGTCGCCTGCTGTAAACGGAGCCGCTGCACGATCGGCCTGCGCCAGGGCCCACAAGCCCTCGCCCGCGCATCCCCCGAAGCATTCCCGCCTACAATCAAAGCGTCTGCGATGCGCATCGGGCCTTATATTTCCTTGAACCAATGCTCATTGAGCACGGGCTTGGAACATCGTCAGCCTGGCGTGATCGTCTCGCGTCAGATGAACCCAAGGGCTGTCTGACCTCGCCCACCTGAACCCCCGGTTCAGGATGCCGGTCCGGTGGCACTCGCAGACACCTTTTCCAACAAGCAGGACAAGCGCGCATGATCGAACCGTGGCTGGTGGCCGAGTTGGCCGTTTTGGGACTCTGTACGGGCTTTCTGGCGGGCTTGCTGGGCATCGGCGGGGGCATGATCATGGTGCCCTTCCTGACCATCATGCTCTCGACGCGCGGCGTCGCCGACGACCTGGCGGTCAAGATGGCCATTGCCACCTCGATGGCCACCATCATGTTCACCTCCATCTCGAGTGTGCGGGCCCACCACCGCAAGGGCGCGGTGCGCTGGGACCTGGTGCGCGGCCTGGCCCCCGGCATTGTGCTGGGCAGCCTGATTGCCAGCCTGGGGATTTTTGCGGTGGTGCGCGGCAGCGTGCTGGCGCTGGGTTTTGCCTTGTTTGTGGGCTTCTCGGCCACGCAGATGTTTCTGGACAAAAAGCCGGCGCCCACGCGTCAAATGCCGGGCTTTGCGGGCCAGTTGGCGGGCGGCGGCGTGATCGGCCTGCTGTCGGGCCTGGTCGGCGCCGGCGGCGGCTTCATCAGCGTGCCCTTCATGACCTGGTGCAATGTGGCCATCCACAACGCCGTGGCCACCAGCGCCGCGCTGGGCTTTCCGATTGCGGTGGCCAATGTGGCCGGCTATGTCTGGAGCGGCATGACGGTGCAAAACCTGCCGCCGCAGTCCTTTGGCTACCTGTGGCTGCCCGGCCTGCTGGTGATTGCGGTCTGCAGCGTGCTGATGGCGCCGGTGGGCGCCGGGGTGGCGCACCGCTTGCCGGTGAAAAAGCTCAAGCGCGTGTTTGCCAGCATTCTGTACCTGCTCTCGGCCTACATGCTCTACCGCGGCCTCAGCGGTCTTTGATGGACCCAGGCGCGCCGCTCGCCAAGCGCGCGGCGGCGCGGCTCAGGCCGGCGTGATGCACCACGGGGCCTGCTGGTGCACCAGCCCCATCCACAAGGCCCAGCCCGACAGGCCCGCCAGGGCCAGACCCGCCAGGCGCACCCCCCAGCGACCGTCGCCCAGGGCTTGCATCCTGAGCAGCAGCCAGGGCCCGGCCAGCAAGCTCACGCTCGAGCCCAGGGCAAAGCCCGCCATCACCAAAGCGCCCTGCCCCGCCCCCGCACTGAGCGCGGCCACCATCAGCGCCGAGTACAGCAGGCCACAGGGCATGAAGGCCCACAACATGCCCATCAGGGCCGGCGCCTGCCAGCCGGCGCGTTGGCTGGCCCCGCGCAGGCGCTGCCACACGCGCCGCGCGCCCTGGTCCAGCCACACCGGTTGCTGGCCCCGCAGCAGCAGCCACAGGCCCAGCACGATGGCCGCCACATGCAGCATCGACCAGACGGGCCGCAAAGCGGCCGATTGCACCGTGAGCCAGCCCAGGCCCTGCACACTGGCCGCGGCCAGCGCGCCCAGCGCGGCATAACCCAGCAGGCGCCCGCCCTGAAAGGCCCATAGGGCGGGCAGGCGGCCACGGCCGTCGGGGCGGGCCGCCGATTGCGCCATGCCGGCGCAGGCCGCACCGCACATGGCCACGCAGTGCGGGCCGCCCGCCAGGCCCATCAAGAGGCCGGTCACGGCCAGGGAGGTGCTCACATTCGATCCTTGCGTCGCCAGGAGGGCGATGCTCAGATGATCTTCGAAAACCGGGTGCGCTGCCGATCCTGCTGCAAATAGCGATCGAACACCATGGCCACCCCGCGGATGAAGTACCAGCCCATGGGCGTGACCTTGACGCCCGTGGCCGACAGCGTCACCAGGCCCTGCGTCTGCATCTCGGCCAGGCGCTCGAGTTCGGTGGCGAAATAACGGGGCACGTCGATCAACCAGGCCAGCTGGATCGACTCGAACTCCAGCTCGCCCTGGCACATCAAGGCCATGATGATGGCGCGGCGGATCAGGTCATCGCGCGAGAGCGCCATGCCGCGCTGCACCGGCAGATGCCCTTGGTCGAGCGCGTCGGTGTACTCCTCCATGGTCTTGGCGTTCTGGCTGTAGGTCGCGCCCACGCGGCCAATGGCCGACACACCCAGCGCGATCAGGTCGCAGTCGGGTTGCGTGCTGTAGCCCTGGAAGTTGCGGTGCAGGCGGCCCTGGCGCTTGGCCACCGCCAGCGCATCGTCGGGCAGGGCAAAGTGGTCCATGCCCACATACACATAGCCCGCGTCCATCAGCGCGTCGATCGAGCGCGCCAGCATCGCCACCTTGGCCGACGCAGGGGGCAGCTCGGCCTCGTGGATGCGCCGCTGGGGCTTGAAGCGCTCGGGCAGGTGGGCATAGGCGTACAGCGCGATGCGGTCGGGCCGCAAGGCCTTGATCTGCGCCAGCGTGCGCTCAAAGGACTCGGGCGACTGCTTGGGCAGGCCGTAGATCAGGTCCACATTGAGCGACTCAAAACCGATCTCGCGCGCGGCCTGCACCAGCGCAAAGACCTGCTCGGCCGGCTGCAGGCGGTGCACCGCCTTTTGCACCGCCGGATCGAAGTCCTGCACGCCAAAGCTCAGGCGGTTGAAGCCCAGGTCCCACAAGACCTTCAGGCGGGCCACATCCACCGTGCGCGGATCGACCTCGACCGAGTACTCGCCGCCGGGCACCAGATGGAAATTGCGCTTGAGCATGGCCATCAGCTGGCCCAGCTCGGCATCGCTCAAAAAGGTGGGCGTGCCGCCGCCCAGGTGCAGCTGGCTCACGCTGTGGCCACGGCCCAGGGCCTGCACATGCAGGTCCACCTCGCGGGTCAGGTATTGCAGGTAGGTGGCCGCCCGGTCCTTGTGCCGCGTGATGATCTTGTTGCAGGCGCAGTAGTAGCACAGCGACTCGCAAAACGGCACATGCACGTACAGCGACAAGGGCTGCGCCCGCGCCCCATCGCGCCGCTGGTGCAGGGCCTGGACGTAATCGGCTTCGGTGAACGCCTCGACAAAGCGGTCGGCCGTCGGGTACGAGGTGTAGCGCGGCCCGGGCACATCAAAGCGGGTCAGCAGTTCAGGGGTCAGGACGGACATGAAAGCAAAAAGACGGTCAATCGGTTGGACGCCACGGTGGCGATGATCCGCATGGTGCAGAAAAACCCATGGCGCGGTGTTGACCCATGTCAAGCTTTCGACATGGACACCCTTGATCCAGGACAAAATCGGGATTACCCTAGGGACTATGCTCAATCCTCAAACCATCAAAGTCGCCTGCTCCAATTGCAACCTGCGTGAGCTGTGCATGCCGGTGGGCCTGTCGGATCACGACATGACGCGCCTGGACGATCTGGTCGCCACGCGCCGCAAGATCAAGCGCGGCACCACCCTGTTTACCAACGGCGAGAAATTCACCTCGCTCTACGCCATCCGCACCGGCTTTTTCAAGACCTGCCTGGCCACCGAAGACGGCCGTGACCAGGTCACGGGGTTTCAGATGGCTGGCGAGATCATCGGCCTTGACGGCATCGTCAACGACCACCACACCTGCGACGCGGTGGCCCTGGAAGACGCCGAGGTCTGCGTGATGCCCTTTGACCGCATCGAAGAGCTCTCGCGCGAGGTGACGGCGCTGCAGACCCATGTGCACAAGATCATGAGCCGCGAGATCGTGCGCGAGCACGGTGTCATGCTGCTGCTGGGCAGCATGCGCGCCGAGGAGCGCCTGGCGGCTTTCTTGCTGAACCTGGTGCAGCGCCTGCACGCCCGGGGCTTTAGCCAGTCCGAGCTGATCCTGCGCATGACGCGCGAGGAAATCGGCAGCTACCTGGGTCTCAAACTCGAGACCGTCAGCCGCACTTTCTCGAAGTTTGCCGAAGACGGCATCATCGAGGTCCGCCAGCGCCACGTCCGCATCCTCGACACCGAGGCGCTGCGCCGACTGGTCAACAACACCCCCCAGTGCCATTGACGTTGCGGGCGCAATCGGCCGGTCGCTGATCGGCCGGCACCGGGCAGCGGTTGACCTCAAAGGGCGACTGCGCCAGCAGCGTGGTCAGCGCACTCGAGACCATGGCCAGGGCCCAGAAGACAAAAAAGGCGAGCGTGTAAACGCCCTGGCGTGACAGCGCCAGCGGGTGGCCGAACCAGCTCAGGTCCGCCGGGTCCACCAGCGCAAACACCGCGATTTCCAGCAGGCCAGCCACCAAAAAAGCCGGCCAGGCAATCCACATCAGGCGTTGGGCAAACACGGGTCGTCTCCTGGTTGGGGGTGGGCTCAGGGCTTGGCCGGCTGCGGCAAGGCGCCGGTGGCCGAGTGGTTGCGGCCCTCCACGGCGGGGGCCTGGCTGATGTCGGGGCTGGTGCGCACCGCCTCGTCCTTGAGCAGGACGGGGTCGATGTTGCGCGCGGCCACCATGAAGGTGTAGACGCTGGCGATCACCACCAGCAGCGGGCCGGCAATGACCATCCAGACCATGCCGAAGCGCCACCAGGGGCGCGGGTTGGAGATGGGGGCATTCGTCATGGCTTGTCCTTTGTCAACGCGGCACCAGAAAGACCGACTTCTCACGCACCACCCCGGTGGCGTCGCCCCGGTCGTTGTGGGCCTGGAGTTCAAACACAATGGGGTGCGAGCCCGCGCTCGCCGCCTCGTAGGGCAGGTGCAGACGCACCGACACCCACAGCGACTGCGTGGCCGCCACCTCGACCTCGCCCTCGGTGGCCACCTGCAGGCCCGGCAGGCCGCTGGCGCTCACGCGATAGCGCATGGGTGATTCGGAGGCGTTCATCACCTGCAGGCGGTACACGTTCTCGATCTGCCCACCCGCGACGATGCGCGCCAGGGCCGCGCGGTCGCGCACCACGTCCACCTTGAAGGGCTCGCGCAGCGACAGGCTCACCAGCACCGCCACCACAATCGCCAGCAGCACCCCGGTGTAGAGCAGCACCCGTGGGCGCAGCACATGGCGCCAGGTCTGGGCGCGCGTCCAGTGGTGGGTCATGGCGTTTTGCGTCGAGTACTTGATCAGGCCACGCGCATAGCCCACCTTGTCCATCACCGTGTCGCACACATCGGCGCAGGCCCCGCAGCCAATGCACTCGTACTGCAGGCCTTGGCGGATGTCGATGCCGGTGGGACAAACCTGCACGCACAGGGTGCAGTCCACGCAGGCCCCCAGGCCCAGGGCCTTGGGGTCGGCCTTTTTCGAGCGCGCGCCACGCGGCTCGCCGCGCTCGCTGTCGTAGGTCACGATCAGCGTGTCCTTGTCGAACATCGCGCTTTGAAAGCGCGCGTAAGGGCACATGTACTTGCAGACCTGCTCGCGCATGAAACCGGCGTTGCCATAGGTGGCAAAGCCGTAGAACAGCACCCAGAAGACTTCCCACGAGCCCATGTGACCGGTGAAGAACGCCATGCCCAGCTGGCGAATCGGCGTGAAGTAGCCCACAAAGCTAAAGCCTGTCCACAAGGCAATGCCCAGCCAGACGATGTGCTTGTACGACTTCTTGAACAGCTTCTCGAGCGACATGTCGGCGCCATCGAGGCGCATGCGCGCGCTGCGGTCGCCCTCGATCTTGCGCTCGACCCACATGAAGATCTCGCTGTACACGGTTTGCGGACAGGCATAGCCGCACCACAAACGCCCGGCCACCGCGGTGAACAGAAACAGCGAGAAGGCCGAGATGACGAGCAGGGCCGTCAGGTAAATGAAGTCCTGCGGATACAGCACCAGGCCAAAGATGTAAAAGCGCCGCGCGCCCAGGTCAAACAGCACCGCCTGGCGTTGACCCCACTCCAGCCAGGGCAGGCCGTAGAAGACCAGCTGCGTGAGGAACACCATGGCCCAGCGCCATTTGGCAAACAGGCCTTGCACGCTGCGCGGATAGATCTTCTGATGCGCCACATACAGCGAGACCTCCTCGCTGTCGTCGCTGGTCGGGGCGCCCGCGGGCACGGCCACGATGGGCACGATCTTGCGCGGGGTGGGTTCTTGAGGGTCCTGCACGTTGCGTTCCAGTTTCATGCCAAAGCGCTCAGCCGCTTCTTGCGCGCGCACGGCCCGGTGCACCGCAGCGACCGGGCGCGGTCAGGGCCCGCGAACAGGCCCTGCGCGAGATCACTTGGCGGCCGCACCCTTGCCGTTGGAGAGGCCCCAGACATAGCTGGCGAGCACATGGATCTGGCCCTCGGTCAACTTGGTGGCCTGGGCCGGCATGACGTTGATCTTGCCGTTGTTGATCATTGCCACGATGGCGTTCTCGCCCCAGCCGTGCAGCCAGATGTCGTCGGTCAGGTTGGGCGCGCCCAGCGCGGTGTTGCCCTTGCCGTCGGCACCATGGCAGGCGGCGCAGGCCCCATACTTGGTCTTGCCCAGCGAGGCGCGCAGCGAATCGTGCGGGCTGCCCGAGAGGCTAAGCACATAGTGGGCCACGTTGCGCACATCCTCGGGCGTTCCCACGGCCGCGGCCATGGGGGGCATCATGCCCTGGCGACCTTGCACCAGCGTCTCCTTGATCTTCTCGGGCGAGCCGCCATGCAGCCAGTCCGCGTCGGTCAGGTTGGGGAAGCTCTTGGAGCCGCGCGCATCCGAGCCGTGGCACTGGGCACAGTTGTTCATGAACAGGCGGTCGCCAATGGCCATGGCTTGCGGATCCTTGGCCACCTCTTGCACCGGCATGCCGGCAAATTTGGCGTACAGCGGCGCGACCTGCTCATTGCCCTTGGCCACTTCCTTTTGGTACTGGTCGGCCGAGGACCAGCCAAAGCGGCCCTCGCTCGTGCCCAGGCCCGGGTAGAACACCAGGTAGACCGCCGAGAAGACGATGGTGATGATGAACAGGCCCACCCACCAGCGCGGCAGCGGGTTGTTCATTTCACGCAGGTCGCCGTCCCAGACGTGACCGGTGGTGTTGTCGTTGGCCGTCATGGCCTTGGCCTTGCCCGTGAACCACAGCAGCAACAGACAGGCGATGATGCTCACCACCGTGATGCCGGCCACGTACAGATGCCAGAAATTGCTGACGAAGTCGCTCATATCGTTTCCTTCAATGGTGCTGGGGACGCTCAGTCGTCCTGGCCGAACGGCAGACGGGCGGCTTCTTCAAAGCGGTCCTGGTTGCGCTTGGCCAGCGCCCACCAGACGATGCCCAGAAAGGCCACGAACGCCATCACGGTCACGATCGATCGCAGGGTATTGATGTCCATGCCAGCGCTCCTTTATTTGCGGGCCGTGCCCAGCCCTTGCAGGTAGGCAATCACGGCGTCGAGTTCGGTCTTGCCCTTGATCTCTTCCGGGGCCTTGGCAATTTCGTCGTCGCTGTAGGGCGCGCCCAGGGTCCGCAGGCCCGCCATGTGCGCCGAGATGCTGCTGTGGTCCACCGGGTTTTTCTCGAGCCAGGGGTAGGCCGGCATGTTGGACTCGGGCACCACGTCACGCGGGTTGGTCAGGTGGATGCGGTGCCACTCGTCGGAGTAGCGGCCGCCCACGCGGGCCAGGTCGGGTCCCGTGCGCTTGGAGCCCCACTGGAAGGGGTGGTCGTAGACAAATTCACCGGCCACCGAGTAAGGGCCGTAGCGCAGCGTTTCGGCGCGGAAGGGCCGGATCATCTGCGAGTGGCAGTTGTAGCAGCCCTCGCGGATGTAGACGTCGCGGCCGGCCACTTGCAGCGCGGTATAGGGCTTGAGGCCCGGCACCGGCTGGGTGGTGGACTTCTGGAAGAACAGCGGCACGATCTCGACCAGGCCGCCGAACAGCAGCACGACCAGGATCAGCACGATCATCAGGAAGTTGCTGGTTTCGACCTTTTCATGCGACAGGCCGCCGCTGGATGGTTGTTGGGCCATGTTGTGTTTCTCCTCAGGCGTGGGCGGGGGCGGGGATCTGCACGTCGACCGAGCGGCCGACGGTGGCGGTCTTGATCACGTTCCAGAGCATGATCACCATGCCGGCCAGGTACAGCAAACCGCCGAGCAAACGCAGCACATAGAAGGGATAGGTCGCTTTGACCGATTCCACAAAGGTGTAGGTCAGGGTGCCGTCGGCATTGACCGCGCGCCACATCAGGCCTTGCATCACACCGGCAATCCACATCGCGGCGATGTAGATCACGATGCCCAGCGTGGCGGTCCAGAAATGGATCTCGATGGCCTTGACGCTGTACATCTTCTTCTGGCCAAACAGGCGCGGGATCAGGTAGTACATCGAGCCCATGGTCACCAGGCCCACCCAACCCAGGGCACCCGAGTGCACGTGGCCCACGGTCCAGTCGGTGTAATGCGAGAGCGCGTTGACGGTCTTGATCGACATCATCGGGCCTTCGAAGGTCGACATGCCGTAGAAGGACAGCGACACGATCAGGAAGCGCAGGATGGGGTCGTCACGCAGCTTGTGCCAGGCGCCCGAGAGGGTCATGATGCCGTTGATCATGCCGCCCCAGCTGGGGGCCAGCAGGATCAGCGAGAAGATCATGCCGATCGACTGGGTCCAGTCGGGCAGCGCGGTGTAGTGCAGGTGGTGCGGACCGGCCCACATGTAGGTGAAGATCAGGGCCCAGAAGTGCAC
>JACCDV010575663.1_pt1 | contig 24772 bp, 20 predicted proteins | sample 7446131 | NCBI WGS metagenome assembly JACCDV01 (sample SAMN15323448, study PRJNA562643) | freshwater metagenome | isolation source: river surface water | place: USA:Blue River Watershed | collected 2017-08-17
TCCTTGAGCTGCAGGACACGCTGACCAGCCTGGAGCGCTGCCGCAAGCCCGTGCTGGCCGCCATCCACTCCGGTTGCGTTGGCGGTGGCGTGGACCTGATCAGCTGCGCCGACATGCGCTACTGCTCGGCCGACGCCTACTTCACCATCAAGGAAATCGACATCGGCATGCTGGCCGACCTCGGCACCCTGCAGCGCCTGCCCAAGATCATCGGCAGCCAGGGCCTGGTGCGCGAGCTGGCCTACACCGGCCGCAAGGTCGACGCAGAAGAAGCCCTGCGCATCGGCCTGGTCAACCGCGTGTTCGAGTCGCGTGAAGCGCTGCAGGCAGGCGTGCACGAGCTGGCGCTGCAGATCGCGGCCAAGTCGCCGCTGTCCATCCGCGGCACCAAGGAAATCCTCAACCACACACGCGACCACAGCGTCGCCGATGGCCTGCAGTACATGGCCAGCTGGAACGCTGCCATGCTGATGTCTCAGGACCTGATGGCCGCCATGATGGCCTCGATGTCCAAGCAGACGCCGACGTTCAAGGACTGATCAGTCCCTGTCTCACCGCCAGTGGCGTGAGGCCAGTCCAGCGCCGCACCGCGCGGTGCATGGAGCTGGGCTCGGCGTAGGCCGCGCGCTGTGCGATCTCGCCCAGCGGCAGCCCGGTGTGGCGCAGCTCGTGCAGCACCTGCTCGCGCCGCACCTGCTCGACCAGGTCCTTGAAACTCAGGTCTTGCTCGGCCAGGCGGCGCTGCAGCTGGCGCAGCGAGAAACCCAGGTCGGCTTCGACCTCGGGTGCCACGTCTTCCAGCAAGGGCAGGGCGCCGGCCAGCAAACGTGCGGCGATGTGCTGGCGCAGCACCGCCGCCAGGCGCAAGCCGTCTTGTGCCAGGTTCGCCCACTGCCGGTCGGTCACCGCGCTCATCAGGCGATGCAGTTGCGCATCGGCGTGCGGGTTGGGCAGCTCCAGCCAGGCCACCGGGGCCTGTTCGCTGGCCACCGGCGAGTCGAAGTGAACGGGGCAGCCATACCAGTCGCGCAGCGGCTGGGCATCGGCCGGGGCGGGGCAGGGCAGCCAGACGCCGTCGAGCACCAGGTGCCGACCCGACACCCAGCGCGCGAACGCCAGCCTCGAAGCCATGGCAAACGTCCACAAAGCGGTGTCGCGTGGCACCTCGCCCAGGGTGTCCAGGCGGCTGACGATGCGGTCACCCTGGACGCGGTGTTCGGAGCGCAGTTGTGTGCAGACCAAGCTTTGCAGCCGCTCGAACATCGCCAGGCCGCTTTCAAACGCATCGCAGCTGATCAGGGTGTAGCCCAGGGCGCCCATGTTGGCCGGTCGCACCTGCTGCGCGATGCGCAGGGCGGTGTGCGGGTCAGCGCAGGTGTCGGTGGCGAGTTGCAGCGCCAGGCTCAGCCGGGTGGCCGGCACCCAGCGCATGGGGCCTTCGGTGTCCTGCTCGGCCGAATCGGGCAGGCCGAGTGCCTCCAGCACCGGCCGAGGGTCGAAATCGAGCGCGCGCACATGGTCGGCGACCAGGCGCGCGTAGCTGGCGGCAAAGCCCAGGGGTGCTGCTTCGGGGGACACCGGTGCATGGTAGTTCAGAGCGCCGGGTGCGGCACCTGCTGACAATCCGGTGGCGGCGGCGGTCAATGACGTCAGCCCGGCGAACGGGCACGATGGCCCTCATGAAACCTGCAGTCTTCGAAACGTCGGTCGGCCGAGCCCAGCACGAGCCCAGCAAACTGCGCCGCATGCGCGACCTGCCGGGGCCGCGTCCCTGGCCCGTGGTCGGCAACAGCCTGCAGGTCAGCCTTCACCGCATGCACCAGAACCTGGCCGAGTGGGCGCAGGTTCACGGGCCGATGTTCAAGGTCCACCTGGGCGGTTTTCGGTTGCTCGTGGTTTGCGACGCCGACCTCATCGGGCAGCTGCTCAAAGACCGTCCCGACACCTTCCGCCGCCCTTCCCGCATGCAGGCCATCATGCGTGAGATGGGCATCCACGACGGCGTCTTCATGGCCGAAGGCGAAACCTGGGCCCGTCAGCGGCGCATGGTCATGGCCAGCTTCGCGCCGCATCAGGTGCGTTCTTACTTCCCGTCGCTGCTGCGGGTGGCCCATCGGTTGCGGGAGCGCTGGCAAGTTGCGGCCGAACGGCAGGCCCGGGGAGACGCCGGTATCGACCTGCAGGCCGACCTGATGCGCTTCACCGTTGACGCCGTGGCCGGCCTGGCCTTTGGCACCGAGGTCGACACCCTGGGCTCGGACGGCGACGTCATCCAGCGCCACCTCGACAAGATCTTCCCCGCCATCTGGCGGCGCGCGCACGCGATCTTCCCGTACTGGCAGTTCGTCAAGCTGCCACCTGACCGAGCCCTCGACGACAGCGTGCAGGTGGTCAATGCGGCCATCCGCCGCTTCATCGACGAGGCCCGCGAGCGATTGCAGGAGCCTGCCCGTCGGGTGGCCCCACCCAACCTGCTCGAAGCGATGCTGGTGGCCGCCGACGAACCCGGCAGCGGCATGACGGACGACGACGTGGCCGGCAACGTCTTCACCATGCTGCTGGCCGGTGAAGACACCACCGCCACCAGCCTGTCTTGGATGCTCGATTTGTTGTGGCGCAACCCTCGGGCGCTGCGTCGCGCGCGCGAGGAGGTCGATCGCGCGCTGGGCCCATCAACGGGCATTGGCGACATGGCCAACTGGACGGCCGAGGACCTGGCCAGGCTCGACTGGCTGGAAGCCTGCATCCATGAAAGCATGAGGCTCAAGCCCGTGGGACCGTTCAACGTGGTCGAAGCCCTCAAGGACGCGGTGGTGGGCGACGTGGTCATCCACGCGGGCACGCCGGTGCTGATGCTCATGCGGCACGACACGCTCAGCGAAGCCGTCTTTCCTCAAGCGGATGATTTCCTGCCCGAGCGCTGGCTGCCCGAAGGTGCTGAGCTGGCGCCGGCTCACGCCAAGCGGGTTTCCATGCCATTTGGGGGCGGGCCGCGCATCTGCCCGGGGCGCTTCCTGGCCTTGCTCGAAATCAAGCTGGCCGCTGCGATGCTGTTGCGGCATTTCGACATCGTCGGCATCGACACCCCTGACGGCCTGCCGCCCGCCGAGCACATGGCCCTGACCATGGTGCCCCTGGGCTTGAGCCTGCGGCTGCGCGAGCGTGCCCCTCAGGGCTGACGCTGCTTGAGTTCGCAGTACAGGCCCGATTGATCGAGCTCGCCAAAGCCGTGCTCGGCGGCCTGGGCATACAGCGCTGTCAGGGCCTCGGTGATCGGGGCCTGCATCTGCATGCCTCCCGCCGTGTGCATCGCGTTGCGCAAATCCTTGAGCTGGATCGCCAGCGAACCGCGTTTGGCGAAATCGCCTTCGACCATGCGCAGGCCATGCACTTCGAGGATGCGGCTCTCGGCGAAACCTCCGCGCAACGCCTCGCGCACCTTGGCGGGGTCGGCGCCACCACGCTCGGCCAGCAGCAGGGCTTCGGCCACTGCGCCGATGGTGATGCCCACGATCATCTGGTTGGCCAGCTTGGTCAACTGCCCCGACCCTGTGGGGCCGACGTGAACCGGTCGCCCCAGCACCGAGAGCAAGTCACGCGCGCGCTCGAAGTCCTGGACATCGCCTCCGACCATGATCGCCAGCGTGCCGGCCTCGGCGCCCAGGGTGCCACCCGAGACGGGCGCATCCAGGCATGGCACCCCGACCGCCTCCAGCCGCGAGGCGTGGTCTCGGGCCTGCTCGGGCAGGATCGAGCCCATGTCGATGAACAGGGTGCCTGGGCGCATCGTTCGAATGGCCGATGCGTTGCCTGAATCGAACAGCACCTCGCGAACCGCGTTGCCGTCCTGCAGCATGGCGATGACGACGTCGGCCTGCGAGACGGCTTCGGCTGGCGAATCGGCCACGCTGGCGCCATCCGGCAACAGGGTTTCGGCCTTGGAGCGGGTGCGGTTCCAGGCGACCAGGGTGTGACCGGCGGCCATCAAGCGACGGGCCATGGGCTGGCCCATCAGGCCGCAACCCAGCAACGCGATGTGTGACATGCTGTCAGTCTGTGGCCAACCCTGAGGTCGGCCCGGATGTGGGAAAGCGCGTATTGTCCCGCATGCCCACCTCGTGTTTTCCGGACTGCAAGGTGTGACATATGCCCGCCCAGACAGGGAAATACCAGGCCGATCCCTCGTTTGAAGGACAGTCACGCTGTGCAAATTCAGCGAACATTGCCGTGGCAGTTCCTCCACGTCAGGGGTGCCTGGCGCTCAAGCCGATGACACAATTCCAATGACCATGGCCGAATCCCTCGCTCCAGGCTTGTTTGACGTTGCCGCGCTGCAAGGCGCCATCCTGAATTCGCTCGACCAGTTCGCCATTGCGGTGACGGTCAAGGATTTGGCCAGCGGCCGCTACGAACAAGCCAATGCTTCTGCAGCCCGTTTGCTGGGCCTGGAAGGGCGCGACCTCGTCGGTGCGCAAGATGCCGACCTCTTCGATGCCGGCCTTGCCGTTGCCTTGCGTGCCGCCGAGCAGCAAGCCCGCGCCATCCCCTCCGGCGTGATGGCCGAGCACAAACTCGAGATCGCCGGCGCCCGGCGCGATTTCCAGGCTTGGCGCCAGGTCGTCTCCCATGCCGATGGTCAGGCCCGCCTGGTTGCCATCTGGCAGGACGTCACCGATGTCCGCCGCCGAGAAGCCCAGTTGCAGACCGCGCTGGCTCAGCTCGAGCAGCAGCAAAAAGCCAATGAAACGCTGCGCCGTGATGTCGAAGGCAGCCAGGTGCGTGACGCCCTGTCGGGCCTGTTCCATCGCGCCCACTTCGAAGAGCAGCTGTGCCGCGAAGCCGACCTGTCCAGCCGCGAGCAGCGCGAGTTCGCCCTGGTCGCCATCGCGGTCGATAACATGGACGAAATCCGCCAGAACCATGGTGTCGATGGCTGCGAGCGGGTCATCGAAGCCCTGGGTCGCCTGCTGCGGGCCGGCACCCGGGCGATGGACGCTCCCTGCCGACTGGGCGGCGACCGCTTCGTCGTGCTGCTTTCCGGTGTCGGCCTGGCCACGGCGCATTCGCGCATGGAGCAGCTGCGCCGTCAGTGCGCCCAGCACATCGTGGCGCACAACGGCCAACAGATCCCGTTCACCATCAGCATGGGCGTGGCGAGCTTTCCGCACACCGCGGGCCTCGTTGACGAACTCATGCGCAGCGCCGATCGCGCGTTGGCCAGCGCCCGAGAAAAGGGCGGCAACCGCATCGTCCTGGCCAGCATCCAGTTCACGCCCGCGAACTGAGGCCCGCCAAAGAAATCGGCCAGACCCTTGCGGTGTCTGGCCGATGGAGACGAGGTCCGCCGAGAACTGGTTGCCGCATTCCTGAACCCAGGGGGATTCAGGTGGGCGAGGTCAGCAGCACTTTGGGTTCATCTGACGCGAGACGATCGCACCTGTGCCGCAATGTTCCAAGCCCTGGCTCCAAGAGCATCGGTTCAAGGAAATAAAAACAACCACGAACCCGACGGACGAGTCCATTCTACGCGGGCTCCCACCAATCAGGTCAAGCTCTTGCTGCTGTTTTGCACACTGGAAGTGGTGCTGTTGTCGCGATCGATCAGGCGCGGGCCGTGTTGCGGCGGCTCGGGGCCAGCACTCAGATCAGGTGACCGTCCTGGCCGAGCACCTGGTCGATGCGGGCCACGAGCTGATCGACGTATTGAGGCGAGGGCAGGGGCCCCAGGGGCGATGTTTCGTCCGGGTGGCCTGCCTGGCTTGGCGGTGGTGCGGTCGGGGCGGCAGGGCGTTCCGCCAGGATGTAGGCCAGGTTCAAGGCCGCCAGCACGGCGATGCGCTCGCGCGCCTTGAGTTTGCCGCTGTCGCGGATGGCGCACATTTCGCGATCGACCTGTGAGACCGCTTCGCGCAGGCGTTCTTCGCCACCGTCTGGGCAGCCCAGTCGGTAGCTCTGTCCCATGATCGAGACTTCGATTTGCTTCATTCTGGTCGGGTGTCGGTGGCGGTCTGCTCGCCATCGGGGTGTTCGGTTTCGGTGGCGGGCAGGGGCAGCTTGTCCAGCAGCGCGTCGATGCGCGAGCGCGCCGCCGCCAGCCGGGCCTTGAGGGATTCGCGCTCCTGCGTGACCACGTGCACCTGCTGCGTCAGCAGGGCGTTGGTGCGGCGCAGCTCCTCGTGGCGCAACAGCAGGCGCTCGATGCGATCGGTGAGTTCGTCGATGCGGGACATGGTGGGCCGTGGCGGATGGAGGAGGGGCTCGCTGGCATTGTAGGCGCGCTTACAATGTCGCTCGTTGGTGCTCGCGCCAGGGTTCACCTGGTGCAGTTAAACGGGAAGCAAGAAGGTCACGCATCGCCGATGCCAGCCTGACTTGCGCTGCCCCCGCAACGGTCGGCGGTCGAGCCTGTGCAACGCTTGTTTGCACGCGCTCCGCCTGTGTCTTCCAGCCACTGGGCCTTCGGGCCTGGGAAGGCCACACAGGTTGCACCGCCCAGCCCGGATACCGGCCAGCAGGGGGTGCGTGCGTTCGCGTGCGCGCCATGTCGCCCACGGTCTGCGGGGATGCTGACCAGGGCTCCTTTGCCTGTTTTCATCATGTTTTTTCTGATCTCGGTGCCCAAGGCACCCGGGGTGCGCTCGGCCGTTGCCGTGGCGTGTGGTGTGTGTTTCGGTTCCGCGCTGGCGCAGCCGGTGGCGACGGCGGATGCCGGATCCACGCTGGAGCCGATGGTGGTGTCGGCCAGCCGGCTGCCTGAGCTGCTGCGCTCGGCAGCCATCGGGGCCACGGTCATCACGGCCGAGCAGATCCAGCGCGCCGGGGTCGTAGACGCGAACGAGGCCGTTCGCAAGCTGGGTGGTGTGCCTGGGCGCACCGACTTGCAAAGCGGCCGCGACCCGCGCCTCGACTTGCGCGGCTTTGGTGAAACCGCCGATCAGAACCTGGTGGTGATGGTCGATGGCATCCGCATCAGCGAGAACGAGCAGGCCCCCGCTCGCCTGAGTTCCATTCCGCTGGACCGCATCGACCGCATCGAGATCGTGCGCGGCGGCGCCAGCGTGCTGTGGGGCGAAGGCGCTTCGGCCGGTGTGATCAACGTCATCCTCAAGCAGGGCGCGAGCACCGAAGGCTCGGGCCGCGTGATGGCCGCGGTGGAGTCCTACGACGGGCACGAGTTGCTGGCAAGCGGTGAGCGCTCGTTCGGGCCGGTCACGTTGGACGGCAGCGTGCGGCGCGTGCGCTCGGATGGCTACCGCGACAACAGCTGGCTGCGCCAGGACGTCGGCAGCCTGGGTGCACAGTGGCGCGATGGGCCCTGGCGTGCGAGCTGGCGTGCGCAGCACGAGGATCAGGCTTCGGGCTTGCCCGGGACATTGACTTGGGACGTGGCTCGTCGTGAGCCTCGAAGCACCACCACGCCGGAAAACCGAGGCAGCGTGGGCGAGACTCGCCAGCAGGTGCAACTGGGCTGGCAGTCAGCCGCGTGGAGCTGGCAGGTCGATGCCGGTCAGCGCGAGCGGGACGTGTTTTCTTTGTACGGCACCAGCGAGCTGCGCACCAGCAGCCGGCAGAGCCAGGTGGCGCCACGCGTGAGCTGGCACGACCAGTTCGCTGGTGCCGATCTGCGCCTGACCAGTGGTTTGGATTGGCAGGAGTGGACGTTTGACAGCGCGGGCTATGGCAATGTGGAAAGGGGCCGTCAGCACAACCGGGCGCATTACGTGCACGCGGATGCTGGGCTGCCCACGGGCACCCGTGTGAGCGTGGGCTGGCGCCGTGAAGGCGTCAACAAGCAAAGCGACATCGTGGGTTTCGGCCCGCAGCAGTACAGCCGCGACGACACCTTGCGTGCGGGTGAACTGGGGGTGAGCCAGGCGCTCACGAAGCAGTGGTCGGTCTACCTGCGTGGGTCGACCTCCTACCGCCTGCCCAACGTGGACGAGAACCGCTACACACCCAGTCAACAAGCGCTCAAGCCCCAGCGCAACCGCGACCGAGAGATCGGTGTGAAGTGGGGGCAGGGCGCCGAGTCGGCCTCCTTGCGCTACTTCGTGCAGCACACGCGTGACGAGATCCTGTTCGATGCCTCTTCATACAACAACGTCAACATCGACCCGACCCGCAGACGGGGCGTCGAGGCCGAGGTCCACGCCCAGGTGCTGCCCGGCCTGAACCTCACGGCCACGGTGCAGCAGTTGACCGCGCAGTACACCGACGGGGTCAACGCGGGCAAGGGCATGACACTGGTGTCGCCGCGCTCGGCCACTTTGCGCGCGAACTGGCGCATCGACGACCGCCAGAGCCTGGAGGTGGGAGCTCAGTTCCTGGCTTCGGCCCGGTTTGGCAGCGACGAGGCCAACACCTGCTCCGCGCGTGTGCCGTCTTCGACCCTGTTCGATGCGCGCTATGCATGGAAGCAGTCGGACTGGACCGTGGCATTGGCCGTCAACAACCTGACGGATCGATGGGGGACGAACTTCGGTTACGCGAGTGGCACTGGCTGTTCGACCCGCACGGTCTACCCCTACGCCGGCCGCAGCTGGCGCCTGAGCGTGAACCGCTCCTTCTGATGGTGAGCAATCGGAAAGGAACGGACATGCCAATCATGAACAAACAACACAAGAACGCCCTTTGGCGCCATGCCGCCGTGAGCCTGGCCGCAGCATCGCTGACGCCTGCCCTGGCCGCCACAGTGGAAGCCGATGACCTCGGGCAGATCGTCACCGCCACGCGCACGGCCAGCCGCATCGATGCGGTGGTGGCCGATGTCACCGTGATCGGCCGCGAAGAGATCGCGGCCAGCGCAGGTCAGTCGCTCTCGCAGGTGCTGGCGCGCCAGGCTGGCATCCAGCTCTCGAGCAACGGTGGGCTGGGCAAGTCCAGCAGCCTGTACATGCGAGGCGGGCAGCAGCGCCACACCCTGGTGCTGGTCGATGGCGTGCGTTTCGGTTCAGCCACGTCGGGCTCGCCTTCGCTGGACAACTTTCCGCTCGAAGCCATCGACCACATCGAGGTGGTGCGCGGGCCGATGGCCTCGCTGTACGGCTCCGATGCCGTGGCCGGGGTGATCCAGATCTTCACGCGCCGCGGGTTCGTGGGCTCTCAGGTTGAGGCCAGCGTGACCGGGGGCTCGGAGGAGTTCCACCAGGTCACGGCGGCTTGGTCGGGGGGCACGGAACGCTGGCAGGGAGCTGTCACGGTGTCAGATCAGGCCACGCAGGGCTTCTCGGCCACCAACAGTCGGCTGTCGAGTTCGACCCAGCATCACCCTGACCGCGATGGCTTTCGTTTGCAGAGCCTGCAGGGCAGCCTGTCGCACGACATTGCTTCGGGATGGCGCTTGCGTTGGCAGGGGGTGGTCGCGCAGGGCGACAACGAGACCGATGACGGGCAACTGGCCAAGAACCCGGGCCTGAACCGCCGCGCCGATGTGCGAAGCAGTGTGCAAAGCTTGGCCTTGAGCGGGAACCTGCTACCCGGTTGGCGTTCAGAGTGGCGAGTGGCACGCAGCTACGACAGCAGCAACGTTTACGTGGCGCGGTCGGCTTCTGAGCTGGGGCGTTTCGCGACCAAGCAGCGCCAGGTGAGCTGGGACAACACGCTGGAGGTGCCGTTTGGCACGGCCTTGGTGGCACTGGACCACGTCGAACAGGGCGTGCAGTCGACCACCAAGTACCCGGTTCGCAACCGCACGATGGATGCCCTGGTATTGGGCTGGTCGGGTGAGCACGGGCCGCATGCCTGGCAGTTCAGCGCTCGCCACGACCACAACTCGCAGTATGGGAGCCAACCCACTGCCGCAGCGGCCTATGGCCACGAGTTCAGCCCGGGTTGGCGAGTGGGAGCATCGATCGGATCGACGTTTTCCGCGCCGACCTTCAATGACTTGTACTACCCCGGCCGAGGGGACCCAAGCGTCAAACCTCAGGAAGGCGTGAACAAGGAACTCAGCCTGACCCGACTGCTGGAGCGGGGGCGCTGGCGCCTGGGCTACTACCGCAATGACGTGCGCGGCTACATCCAGTCAACTGCGACTCAGGTTTTTTCGACACCGGCCGTGCGCTTGGAAGGCGTGACGCTGTCGGCCGATCAGGACTGGGACACCGCCTGGGGGCAATGGGGCCTTCACGGCTCGGCCGATTGGCTCAACGCCATCGACCAGGACACGGGCAAGTACCTCAGGCGTCGCGCCAACGGGGTGTTCCAGGGCGACCTGACCCACACCTTGGGGCGCTGGCAGCAGTCGCTGGGCGCCACCGTGCGCGACGGCATGTTCGATGATGACACCAACACGGCGGCCAAGCGTTTGGGCGGCGTGGGGCTGTGGCACGCTTCGGTGCGTTACCAGGTTGATCGCGACTGGGCATTGGCCTTGCGCGTGGACAACCTGACCGATCGCATCTACCAGACGGCCTGGGGCTACAACCAGGCGCGTCGCCAGTGGTTCCTGACCCTCAGCTACAGCCAAGCCAAGCCGAAGCCGTGATGCCCGCCATGCAGTCTGCACACCACCTCATCGTCGGCGGCCAGCGCAGTGGCAAGTCGGGGCACGCCGAGCGCCTGGCTGCGTCCTGGCTTGCGCAAGCACCTGGCCGCGAGGTGGTGGTGGTGGCCACGGCGCAGGCCTGGGACGATGAAATGCGCGCGCGCATCGCCCGCCACCAGGCCGATCGGCCCGCGGGCTGGCGCACGGTGGAAGAGCCGTTGCAGCTGACGCGCGTGCTCTCGCAGGAGGCCGCACCGCACCGGCTGCTGCTGGTCGATTGCCTGACGCTGTGGCTGACCAATTGGCTCATGCCCATGGACGGTCAGCCTGACCTGCTCGCCTGGCGGGCGGAATGCGAGGCTCTGATCGATGCCTTGCATCGCTCGCCTTCGACGGTGGTGCTGATTTCGAACGAGGTGGGCTGGGGCGTGATCCCCTTGTCGTCTGAGGTGCGAGCCTTCGTCGATGAATTGGGACGCCTGAACCAGGCCGTGGCTCGCTGCTGTGGCGAGTTGACGCTGATGGTGGCTGGACAGGCGTGGACTCGCCCGGTGGAGGCTCGGGCATGAGGCATCGCTGGATGACCCGTTGGGTGCTGGGTTGTGCCGGCTTGTTCGGTAGCCTCATGCTGGCCGGTGCGGCCAGTGCGCTGGAAGTGCGCGACGACCGTGGCGTGACCTCGCGCTGGACCACGCCGCCGCAACGCATCGTCACCCTGTTGCCCTCGCTGACCGAGACGGTCTGCGACCTGGGCGCGTGTGAACGCATCGTCGGGGTCGACCGCCACTCCAACCACCCGGCGTCGGTGCAGAAGCTCACGAAGCTGGGCGGGCTGGACGACGCCAACGTCGAACTCATCGTCTCGATGCGCCCCGATGTGGTGCTGCTGGGCGTGTCTTCGCGGGTGATCGATCGCCTCGAGGCGTTGGGCCTGAAGGTGGTGGCGCTGGAGCCGCGCACCCAGGATGACGTGCGCCGCGTGGTGCACAAGGTGGGCGCGGTGCTGGGACGCGTGCCCGAGAGCGAGCGCCTGGCCCGGCGCATCGACGCCGAGGTGGACGCGGCCGCGGCGATGGTGCCGAATGCGGCGCGTGGCTGGCGTGTTTATTACGAGGTCGACAGCGCGCCGTATGCCGCGGGCACCTCGTCTTTCATCGGCTACACGCTGCACCGCCTGGGCCAGGAGAACGTGGTGCCAGCCTCGCTGGGGCCCTTTCCGCGGTTGAACCCGGAGTACGTGGTGCGCGCCGATCCTTACCTGATCATGGTCGGGGCGCGCAGCGCGCCGGGCCTGCCGCAGCGCCCTGGTTGGGACCGCATCCGCGCGGTGCGTGACGGGCGCATCTGCGTCTTCAGCCCAAGCCAGGTGGACGTGCTCTCGCGGCCTGGCCCGCGCATGGGCGAGGCCGCCCGCATCATGCTGGGCTGCTTGCAGCAGCAGGTGGCGCGCCAGGTGGGAGCCAAGCCATGAGCCGCCGCGGCTGGGGCCTGGGCCTCGTGCTCATCGCGCTGACTGCACTGGCATGGGTGCTGGCCCTCGCCGTGGGCAGCACCGGCTGGAGCGGGCCGGACGCATGGCGTGCCGACCCGCTGGCCTGGCAGATCGCCTGGGAAGTGCGTGCGCCACGTTCGATGGGGGCCTGGCTGGCGGGGGCCTTGCTCGCGTTGTCAGGGGCACTCGCGCAAGGCGTGTTCCGCAACCCGCTGGCCGACCCGTACCTGCTGGGCAGCTCTTCTGGCGCGGCGCTGGGTGTGGCCGCTTGCCTGGCCTGGCTGGGCGTGGGCCCGGCGTCGGCCGATGCCTGGGTGCGCCTGGGCGTGACCGGCGCGGCTTTCCTGGGCTCGGTGGGGGCGGTGGCGCTGACGCTGCTGCTGGCGCGAGGCGTTCAGCACACGCTGCGCCTGCTGTTGGCCGGTGTCGTGGTGGGCGTGGTGCTGGGGGCCTTGAGCGCCCTGACCATGTTGATGGTGCCCGACATCACCCGCGCGATGCAGGCCTTCATGCTGGGCACCACCGGTTTCATTGGCTGGCCCGCTGTGGGCACGATGGCACCCGTGCTGGTGGTGTGTCTGGCGCTGGCCTTCGGTGGCAGCCGTGCGCTCGACGCGATGAGCCTGGGCGATGCCGCTGCGCGCAGCCTGGGCGTTTCGGTGGGCTGGGTGCGCTGGGTGCTGGTGTTGGTGCTGTCGGCTGCAACGGGCACGGCCGTGGCCCAGGCTGGTTTGATCTCGTTCGTGGGGCTGGTCGCACCGCACCTGGTGCGCAACGTGGTCTCGGTCACGCATGGCGCGCTGATGGTGCTGTCGTGCCTGGCGGGCGGCTTGCTGCTGCTGCTGGCCGACGTGCTGGCGCGTTGGCTGATCGCGCCGCAGGAGCTGCCCGTGGGCGTGCTCACCGCGGTGCTGGGCGGCAGCTACCTGCTGTGGCGGATGAACCGTTCTGCGGGAGCGCTTTCATGAGCGCAGTTCAAAGCAAAGCCCCCATCCTGCACGGCCGCATCCAGCGCGTCAGCCACGGCCGGCAAACCGTGTTGAGTGACGTTGACCTGAGCATCGAGCCTGGTTGCTGGACGGCCGTCGTCGGGCCCAACGGCGCCGGCAAGTCCACCTTGCTGCGCTGCCTTGCCGGCCTGCAGCCCATGGTGGGCCAGGTGAGCCTGGGCGAGCGGCCGATCGGGGCCTGGCCTGGGCGAGCGCGGGGTCGCACCCTGGCGTGGCTGGGACAGGCCGAGCAGGGCGCCGACGACCTGCGCGCCGCCGACGTCGTGATGCTGGGGCGCTTGCCGCACCAGCCCTGGCTGGCACCGCCTTCGCCGGCCGACCTCGCGGCCGTGGAGCGGGCCATGCTCGCGACCCAGTCGTGGGCATGGCGCGAGCGGCCGATGGGGCAGCTCTCCGGTGGCGAGCGTCAGCGCGTGCTGCTGGCGCGCGCCCTGGCCGTCGAAGCCGAGGTGCTGTTGATGGACGAGCCCCTTTCGCACCTCGACCCACCCCACCAGGCCGACTGGCTGCAGATCGTGCGCGAGCTGGTGGCCGCAGGCCGCACCGTGGTCAGCGTGCTGCACGAGCTCAACGTGGCCTTGATGGCCGACCGCCTTGTTGTGATGCGACAGGGCCGGGTGCTGTTCCACGGCCCGAGTGCCGAAGCGGCCTGCCACGCTGCGGTGAGTGAGGTGTTCGAGCACCGCGTGCGCCTGCATCAGCTCGATGGCCAGTGGGTGGCCTTGCCCGTTCTTTGATCGCTTTGCTCATGCCTTCTTCCAACACGGATCTCTCCGCTCGCCCCCGCGCCGTCAGCTGCCCAGCCCTGCTCGTCAGCGCGCCAGCCTCGGGCCAAGGCAAAACCACGGCCACGGCCGCTCTGGCTCGCTGGCACGTGCAGCAGGGCCGCCGCGTGCGCGTCTTCAAGACCGGTCCCGATTTCCTCGACCCCATGCTGCTGGCGCGTGCCAGCGGTGTGCCCGTCTACCAGCTCGACCTGTGGATGGGCGGCGAAGCCCATTGCCGCCAACTGCTGTGGGAGGCCGCGCAAGAAGCCGATGTGATCCTGGTCGAGGGCGTGATGGGCCTGCACGATGGCGCTTCATCGACCGCCGACCTGGCCATTCGCCTTGGCCTGCCGGTGATGGCCGTGATCGACGCGTCGGCCATGGCGCAGACCTTCGGTGCCTTGGCCTTCGGCCTGGCGAACTACCGCCCCGGCGTGAAGATGGCCGGCGTGCTGGCCAACCGCGTGGGCGGCGACAGCCACGCCACGCTGCTGCGCGAAAGCCTGCCCGAAGGCTTGCGCTGGTTCGGTGGCTTGCCGCGCGACGAAGGCTTCGGCATGCCCTCGCGTCACCTGGGCCTGGTGCAGGCCGACGAGGTGGCCGATGTCGAGGCGCGGCTGGACCGCGCGGCCGAGGCGCTTGGCCGCCTGCAGCCTCAGATGCCCGAACCCGTGGTGTTCGAGTCGGCGGTGCTGCCGCCTGAGCAGGCCTGGCTGAGCGCCTCGGGTGGCCAGGCGCTCAAAGGCGTGCGCATCGGCGTGGCGCGTGACGCGGCCTTTGCCTTCCTCTACCTGGCCAACCTCGACGTGCTGCGGGCCATGGGCGCCGAGTTGTGCTTCTTCTCACCGTTGGCCGATGAGGCACTGCCTGACGTGCACGCGCTCTACCTGCCAGGTGGCTACCCTGAGCTGCACCTGCAAGCGCTGGCCGACAACGTGCCGATGCGCGAGGCCATCCGCGCCCACCACGCGGCGGGCCGGCCCACCGTGGCCGAGTGCGGCGGCATGCTGGCCTTGCTTGACGGCCTGACTGATCACAGCGGGCAACGCGCGCCGATGTGGGGCCTGCTGCCCGGCGAGGCCGCGATGCAAAAGCGCCTGGTCAACCTGGGCATGCATGGCGTGAGCCTGCCCGAAGGTGCGCTGCGCGGCCACACCTTTCACCACGCTCGCATGCAAAGCGATGCGGTCGCGTTCACGCAGACCGAAGCCCAGCGCCTGAACGGCCGCCCCGAAGCGGTGTGGCGCGACGGGCGCCTGCACGCCTCCTTCCTGCACCTGTACTTCCCCTCCAACCCGGCTGCCGTGGCGGCCCTGTTCGCACCGACCGGTGCACCGAAAGACGCGCATGTGGCTTGAACACGGCATCGCTCACCTGGCCCAGTCCTTCCTGCTGCCCGTGCTGGCGCTGGTGGCGCTGGCTTTTGCCTACGCCGTCTGGGTGGGCGGCCGCACCCTCATGGAGGCCTGGCAGCGCTGGCGCGACCCGCGCCACGCGAGCCTCGACGCATCGCCCGAGCACACGCTCGAAGCCATCGAACTGGCCATCGTTCGCCAGCTCGAGCCCGTGCGCCTGCTCAGCCGCCTGAGCCCCATGCTGGGCCTGATCGCCACCATGATCCCGCTGGGCCCGGCCTTGCAGAGCGTGGCCGCCGGTGAAGGGCAGCAGGCCCTGTCGGTGTTCAGCGGCGCCTTCGCCGGTGTGGTGCTGGCGCTGGCATCGGCCAGCGTCGGGCTGGTGGTGTACTCGGTGCGTCGCCGCTGGCTGCTGGCCGAGCTGCTGCAGGTGCGCCGCGCACGCGGGGTGGCGGCATGAGCTTCAAGCACCTGTCCCTGCTGCAGGAGGACGACGACGACCCGATGCTGTCGGCCGTCAACCTGGTCGACGTCTTCCTGGTGCTGGTCGTGGCCTTGCTGACGGCGGTGGCCGCGCAGGGCAGTGCTTCGCCCCAGGACAAGGTGACGATCGTTCGCAACGAAGGCCGCCCGGACATGGAGATCATCGTGCGCGAAGATGGTCGCGAGGTGCGCTTCAAAGGCGAGGGCCAAGTGGGCGCCGCGCAAGGCGAGCGCACCGGGGTGGCCTACCGCATGAAGGATGGGCGCATCGTGTACGTGCCAGAGGCGGCTTCGGCTGCGGCAGCTGGTGTGCCTGACAAGGGGACACAACCGTGACCCAAGCCGGTTGGCGCCGTTGGCTGGCTTGCCTTGCCTGTGCATGGCTGGCGGGCTTGTGTCCGGCCGTCACGCATGCCGCAAACGGCCACCTGCTGTGGCTCACCGGCGAGATCACGCCCGGTGCCCGCACGGCCTTGCTGCAGGCTCAGGCCGAAGCGCAAGGCCTGCGCTTCACGCACATCGACTTTCCCTTGCGCGGCGGCAACAGCCTGACCGATGCGCAGCAGCAATCGCTGAACCAGGCCCTCGCGCAGGCCGATGCGGTGTGGGTGGATGCGCCCCATGCCTCGGTCGAATCGCGCATGCACCGCCTGCTGGACGAGTCTCTGGCCCGCCCCTCAACGCGCCGCACCGTGGTGTGGGTGGGCCCCGAAGGCAGCCACCTGCCGCAGACCGATGACACGGCACGCGGCCTGGCCGACTACCTGCAAGCCGGCGGCGTCGCCAACGTGGCCCAGGCCATGCGCTGGCAGCGCGCCACGTTGGCGGGCCAGCCCCCCCCTGATCTGGCGCCGGTGGTGCATTGGCCCACCCGCGGCCTCTACCACCCCGATGCACCGGGCATCCTGCGCGATGCGGGCGAGGCCGCGCGCTGGCAGGCCAGCCGGCCCGCGCTGAAGGGCCTTCCTGTCGTGGTGGTGCTGGTGCACCGCTACCACTTCGTCAACGGCCAGACCGCCTGGCTCGATCGCTGGCTGCGCCTGTTCGCCAGCCGAGGTCAACTCGCCTTCGCGGTGTTCGGCCAACAGGTCGATGCAGCAGGGCTCGAGGCCATGCTCACCGACCCAGCCCAGCCCGGCCAGGCCTGGCCGCGCGTGCTGGTGTCGCACCAGTTGCTCAGCCAGGGCGCGGCCGTGCAGGCCTTGCTCAAGCGCTGGGACCGCCCCCTGCTCATCACCCAGCCCTTCCGAGCAGGCGACGCTGCACGCTGGGAGGCCGACACCCAAGGCGTCGGCAGCAGCGACGTGCCTTTCTACCTGGCCCAGCCCGAGGGCGCTGGCGGCATCGACCCCATCGTGGTGGCCGCCCATGGCGAGCAGGGCCGCACGGTCGAACTCATCGAGCGCCAGGCGCAAGCCGTGGTCGACAAGTCGGTGCGCCTGGTGCGCCTGCAGACCCGCCCGCGCGCCGATCAGCAGTTGGTGGCCATGGTCTACAACTACCCGCCGGGTGGCAGCCATTTCGGCGCGTCCTTCCTCAACGTGCCGCGCAGCCTGGAGGTGGTGTCCACGCGCCTGCAGGAAGCCGGCTATGTCACCCAGCCCCTGCCCGAAGCCGACTGGATCACGCGCTTGCAGCCCTTGCTGGCCGCCTATTACCCGCAGACTGACTTGCTCGCCTTGCTCAAGCAGGACCAGGCCGCTGCTTTGCCCCTGACTGACTACCTCGCGTGGTGGAGCCGACAACCCACCGCCGTGCGCGAACGCATCGAAGCCCAATGGGGCGCGCCCGAGCGCAGCCGCTACGTCGTCACCTGGCAGGGCCAGAAGGTGTTCGTCATCCCCAGGCTGCAGCGGGGCCACCTGGCCGTGCTGCCCCAGCCCCCGCGTGAAGAGACCCTGCACCAGGGCCAGAACCCCTTCATGCACCGCAGCCGCACGCCGCTGTCGCACCACTACCTGGCCGTTTACCTGTGGGCCCGCCAGGCCGACGCCCTCATCCACTTCGGCACGCACGGCACGCAGGAGTGGGCACCTGGCAAGGCGCGCGGCCTGGACGTCACCGACGATGCCTTGCTGCCCTTGGGCGACGTGCCCGTGGTCTACCCCTACATCGTCGACAACCTGGGCGAGGCGCTCACCGCCAAACGCCGGGGCAGGGCGGTGATGGTCAGCCACCGCACGCCGGTGATGGCACCCGCCGGTTTCGAAGCCGGCATGGCGCACATGCACGAGGTGATGCACGAATGGGAAACGGTGGACGCTGGCCCCACCAAGGTGGCGCTGGAAAAGCAGTTGCTCGATCAGTTCGTGGCCCACCGCCTGCACCGCGACCTGGGCTGGACACCGGAAGCGATCGCCGCGCACTTCGAAGGCTTCCTGGAGCTGCTCCACCCCTACCTGGACACGCTGGCGCAAAGCGCGCAACCGCGCGGCCTGGCGGTGTTCGGCCGCGTGCCCGAGCCGGGCCTGCGCCAGCAGACCATCTTGCAGGCGCTGCGCAAACCGCTGATCGAAGCCTTGGGCGAAGACATCGACGAGGCCTTCCTGATCAACCACGAGGCGGTGGCCACGGCCAGGCCCGCACGCTGGCTGAAGGTGGCGCTTGAAGACGCCGATGCCGCCAGCCGGCTCGACCTGCGCCCGCCCGAACCCGATGGCCCCGTGCCCAACCGCGCCGCTCGCAAGCCCATCGACAGCGTGGCCTTGCACGCGCTGGCCCTGCGCGCCCAGGCCCTTGAAAAGCTGCTGGCCACCGAAGGCGAGGTGCCCGGCTTGCTGCACGCGCTGGGCGGTGGTTTCGTTGAAGCGGCGTATGGCGGTGACCCGATCCGCAACCCCGACAGCATGCCCACCGGCCGCAACCTCACCGGGCTGGACCCGGCGCGCTTGCCCACCAAGCAGGCCCACGAAGTCGCACAAGGCCTGTTCAACGATTGGCTCAAGGCCTGGCGCAGCGAGCATGGCGACACCGCGCCCGAGCGCTTGGCCCTGTCACTGTGGGCGGGTGAGACCCTGCGCCACCAGGGCGTCATGGAAGCTCAGGCGCTCGTGGCCCTCGGTGTGCGGCCGGTGTGGGACGCCTCCGGCCGACCGACCTCCGTGCAACTCATCCCCTTGTCCGAGCTGGGCCGCCCGCGCGTGGACGTGCTGCTGAGCGTGACGGGCTCCTATCGCGACCAGTTCCCCGCGCTGATGGCGCTGATCGACCGGGCCGTTCGGCTGGTGGCGCAGGCCGATGAAGCGGCGTCGGCCAACCCTGTGGCGCGCCACACCGAGCAGGTCAAGCAATCGCTGCTGCAGTCGGGCGTGGCCCCCGCGATGGCGCAGACGCTGGCGCAGGCGCGCGTGTTCGGCAACGTGGCGGGCGACTACGGCACGGGCCTGTCGGAAGCGGTGCAGTCCAACGAGTTGCAGCGCGACGACGCCCGCCTGGGCTCGCTGTTCCTGCAGCGCATGAGCCAGCCCTATGTCGATGGCGAGCCGGTGGCGGGGCTCAACACGGCCACCATGGCGAAGGCGCTCGGCGCCCACCTGCGACAGACCCAGGCCGCGCTGATGTCGCGCAGCTCGCACCTGTACGCCATGGTCACCTCGGACGACCCGTTCCAGTACCTCGGAGGCCTGTCGGCCGCAGCGCGCCAGGCTGGCCGCAGCGAGGGCCTGGCGCTGTACGTGAGCAACCTGCACGACACCACCGAAGCGCACACCGAATCGGCCCAGCGCGCCATCGCACTGGAGATGCAGGCCCGCTACCTGCACCCAGGCTGGATCCAGGGCCAGATGGCCGAAGGCTACGCGGGCACGCTCCAGGTGCTCAAGGCCGTGCAATTCGCATGGGGTTGGCAGGCCACCGCGCCCGATACCGTGCGTGACGACCATTGGCAGGCCTTCCACGATGTGCTGGTGCGCGATCAACACAAGCTCGGCGTGCCCCAGTGGATGGCCAGCCACCCGCAGGCCTACGCGCAGGCGCTGGAGCGCCTCATCCAGGCCGCACGCATGGGCCACTGGCAGCCCGACGCCGAGACCCGCCAGGCCCTGGCCAGCCGCTACCGCGAGATGACCCGCGCCGCGCCCTTGTTGAGCGAGCTGGCAGCGGTGCGCGACTGGGCTGCCCAGGAGGCCGTCGATGATGGCGCCGATGCACCCAACGGCGCCGCGCAGCCCACCCCGACTCACGCCGACACGCCGCTTCGCTCGCATGCCGATGTCCCACGTGGCCTGAAGGTTGGCGAAGGCCTGAGCGCACCGCTGGCCCCAGCACCCATGCCGACGGCCTCGCCAACCCCGGCGCCACCCCAAGGCTGGGTGTTGACCCCACAGCCTCCGCCCCAACCCAGATCTCCTGACCTCACCGCCTGGCTCGAAACCGGCCTGGCCTGGTGTACCGTGGCCCTGTGGGCCTGTGCGGGTGCCGTCTGGCAATGGCGGCAACCCAGGCGCGGACGGCCAGCCGCCACCTCACCCATCCCACACTTTCAACACGGAGCCCCGTGATGCAGATCGAAAAACCACCCGTTGACCGCCAGGTCGAAAAGCCCGATGGCCCGCGCCGCGGCCTCGTCCTCATCCACACCGGCGACGGCAAAGGCAAGAGCACCGCAGCCTTCGGCCTGGCCCTGCGCGCCCACGGCCGTGGCAAGCCGGTCAAGATCTACCAGTTCATGAAAGTGCCTTCGGCCCGCTTCGGCGAGCACCGCATGTTCGAGCAACTGGGCGTGCCCATCGAAGGATTGGGTGACGGCTTCAGCTGGAAGAGCAAGGACCTGGATCACTCGGCCCAACTGGCCCGCGACGGCTGGGAACGCGCCGCCGCCACCATCCTGGCGGGCGAGCACTTCATGGTCGTGCTCGACGAAATCACCTACCCGCTGCGCTACGGCTGGCTCGAACTCGACAAGGTGCTCAAGGTGCTGAGCGAGCGCCCCAGCCACGTCAACGTGGTGCTCACGGGCCGGGGTGCACCGCAAGAGCTCATCGACCTGGCCGACACCGTCACCGAGATGAAGCTGATCAAGCACCACTACAACGCCGGCGTGCCCGCGCAGCGCGGCATCGAGGACTGAGCGTTCGATGAGCGAAGCGTTCGTCAGCGTGGGTTGGACACCGTTGTCTGCATGGCCTGCGGTGGCCATGCTCGTTGCCCTGTGCGTGGACCGCGCGTTCGGCGAGCCGCCTTTGCGCTGGCACCCCGTGGTGGCCATGGGGAGCTACCTTGGTTGGATGGGCCCCAAGCTGTGGGCGTTGCCACCGATGGCGGCCTGGTTGGGCGGTGCCATGGCCTGGTGCCTCGGGGCGCTGCTGGTGCTCGCCCTGGCGCTGGCGCTGGACATCGGTTTGCACGCCCTGTCCATCGGGTGGACAGGCAGCGTCGCATCGACGTTGACGTTGGCGGTCGCCACCGGGCTGCTGCTCAAGCCGCTGCTGGCCTGGCGCTTGCTGCGCGACGAGGTGCAGGCCGTGCAAGAGGGCCTGGCGCGTTCGCTGCCTGAAGGCCGGGAACGCCTGGCGCGCCTGGTGAGCCGGCCGGTGGACACGCTGGACGAAGCCCAGGTGCGCGAAAGCGCCATCGAAACCCTGGCCGAGAACCTCAACGACTCGGTGGTGGCGCCGCTGTTCTGGTTCGTGGTGGCTGGCCTGCCGGGCGCGGCCCTTTATCGCTTTGCCAACACGGCCGACGCCATGTGGGGCTACAAGGACCACCGCCGCTGGATGGGCGCGTGGGCCGCGCGGGCCGATGACGTGCTGTCGTGGGTGCCCGCCCGCCTGACCTCACTGCTGCTGGCCCTGGCCGCAAGCCGCTGGCCCGGCTGGCGCGCCATGCGCCGCGAAGCGGCCCTGACCCCATCGCCCAACGGCGGCTGGCCCATGGGCACGGTGGCCTTGCTGCTGGGGGTGCAGCTGAACAAACCAGGTGCCTACGCCTTGAACGCCCACGCGCGCCCGGTGCAGCCCGATGACCTGCCACGCGCCTTGTGCTGGTGCGGGCGCGCCGTGTGGTGGGCCTGGGGCGTGCTGGCCTGTGCGGGCCTGTTGCTGACAGGAGGTCTCCATGCTTGAGCACGGTGGCACCGACCTGGGCCCGGCCGTGGCCTGGGACTTCTCGACCAACGCCAACCCGCTGCCTGCCTGCGAGCACCTGAGCATGGCCCTGGCTGGCGCAGACCGCCGACGCTACCCCGAGCCCAGCTACCTGCACCTGCGCGAGCGCCTGGCCCTGGCTGGCTTGGGCGATGCCCTGCGCATCCTGCCGACTGCGGGCAGCGCCGAAGCCATCCGCCGTCTCACGCTGATGGCCCGCTTGCGCGGCGCGACCTGTGCGTGGACGCCCTGGCCCGGCTTCGGCGAGTACGCGGCCGCCGCAGAGGCCTTGGGTTTGAGCGTGCATCGCTACAGCGGCATCGATGGCCTCACAGAAGGCGTGTCCGCCTGCCGCGCAGCGGGTGAGCGCGCCCCCATGCTGGTGTGGGTGTGCGACCCGTGCAACCCCTCGGGGCGTTGCCTGGCCGAACCTGCCTGGCATCAACTGGCCGACCTGTGTGTCACCCATGGCCTGACCTTGGCCGTGGACCTCGCATACGAGCCCTTGCGGTGGCCGCAGAACACAGCTCGAGAGCAGGGCGCCTTGCCCGCTTGTTTGAGCGACATCGCCTGGCAACTGTGGTCACCCAACAAGGCGCTGGGCCTGACCGGGGTGAGGGCCGGTGCATTGGTCGCGCCGGTCATGGCTGAACGGGCCGACATCGATCGGCTCTGGCAACTGGCCCCGAGCTGGGTGCTGTCGGCCGAAGGCGTGGCCCTGCTGCAGGCCTGGTGCGAGCCCGAGGTGCGTGGCTGGTTGGCGGTCTGTGCGCAGCAACTCGCCACCTGGCGCGACGAGCTGGCCACCGACCTGCTCGCTTTGGGCTGGTCGCTGCACGCTGATTTGCCGGCGCATCACGACCGGGCTGGCATCGCCGTGCCCTTCCTGCTGGCCAGGCCGCCCGAAGGCGAAAGCGCCGCCCAGGTGCTGCAACGCTGCCGCGCGGCCGGCATCCGCCTGCGCGACGCCAGCAGCCTGGGCCTGCCCGGTTGGCTGCGCCTGCGCGCCCACGTGCCCGAAGCCCGTCAGGCGCTGCTCGCTTGCCTGCGCAACGGCCAACAGGTGGAGGCGCGGGCATGAGCGCAACGAAGGCACGTGCCGTCATGGTGCTGGGCACCACCAGCGGGGCTGGCAAGAGCTGGCTGACCACGGCGCTGTGCCGCTGGTACGCCCGCCAGGGCTTGAAGGTCGCGCCCTTCAAGGCGCAGAACATGAGCAACAACGCCCGCGTCGTGCCAGGCCTGGGGGGCGAGCCCGGTGAGATCGGCAGCGCCCAGTACTTCCAGGCCCTGGCCGCGCGCACCGTGCCCGATGTGCGCATGAACCCCGTGCTGCTCAAGCCCGAGCACGACTGCGGCAGCCAGGTGGTGGTGTGGGGCCAGGTGCGCGACGACCTGCGCGCCGTGCCCTGGCGCCAGCGCAGCGAGGCCCTGTGGCCCCATGCCCGCCAGGCCCTGGACGAACTCATGGCCGCGAACGACGTGGTCGTCATCGAAGGCGCAGGCTCGCCCGCCGAGATCAACCTGCACGCCAGCGACTACGTCAACATGCGCACGGCCTTGCACGCGCAAGCCGCCTGCCTGCTGGTCACCGACATCGACCGCGGCGGCGCCTTCGCCCACCTCTACGGCACGCACCAGCTGCTGCCCGAGGCCGAGCGGGCACTCATCCGCGGCTTCGTGCTCAACCGCTTCCGGGGTGATGCCGGCCTGCTGTCGCCAGGTCCCGAGCAGCTTCAGGCGCTCACCGGCGTGCCCACGCTGGGTGTACTGCCGATGTGGCGCGGCCATGGCCTGCCCGAAGAAGATGGCGTCTTCGACGATGCACCCACGGGCGGGGTCGCGGGCGCGGCCAGCCTGACCCGTGTGGCCGTGATCGCCTACCCGCGCCTGAGCAACCTCGACGAGTTCCAGCCCCTGCGCAACACCCCTGGTGTGCGCCTGAGTTGGGCCCGCCACCCGCGCGACCTCGCGGGCGTCGACTGGGTCATCCTGCCTGGCTCCAAACACACCCGCGCCGACCTGGCCTGGTTGCGCGACACCGGCCTCGACCAGGCCATCACCGCGCACGCGCGAGCAGGTGGCACCGTGCTGGGCGTGTGCGGTGGCCTGCAGATGCTGGGCACGCACATCGAGGACGCTGCGGGCGTGGAAGGCGGGGCCTCGGGCACCTGCGAAGGCCTGGGCCTGTTGTCGCTGCGCACCGCCTTCGAGGCGGACAAGCGCCTGTCCGTCACACGCGCCTGTTTTGCCGCAACCAACCACGGTGCCGATCAAGCCGATGTCGCCTCCGACCAAGGCGCGCGCCCACCTTGGTCGGCCCTGGCCGGTGTTGGCGTGCAAGGCTACGAAATCCACCACGGACAGACGCTCGCGGGCAGCACCGCACAAGCCGTGCTTTTCGATGAAGCCGGCCACGCGCTGGGCTGGCGCCAAGGCCCTGTGCTGGGCATCTACCTGCATGGCCTGTTCGAAGACACGGCCGCCATGCGGGCCCTGTTCGGCCAGTCTGCCCCCAACCTCGACGCCACCTTCGATGGCCTGGCCGACTTCATTGAGCAGCATCTGGGCCCACCGGCCTTGATGGACCTGCTGCGCACGAGCCCCCAGCCCTGATTGAATCCACCTTTTCTGCACCGTTCCTGCCATGTCCTTGCCCGACCTCATCCCCACCTTGCGCGACCTGAACGACCCGACGCTGTCGGCCCGCCTGCAGCATGTGATCAATCACAAGACCAAGCCACTGGGCTCGCTGGGCCGAATCGAGTCGCTGGCTTTGCAGATCGGCATGATCCTGCAAAGCGAGCGGCCCGAGCTCACCTCGCCCCAGGCCGTGGTGTTCGCAGGCGACCATGGCCTGGCCGCACGCGGCGTGTCGGCCTTCCCGCCCGATGTCACCTGGCAGATGGTCGAGAATTTCCTGGCCGGTGGCGCCGCCATCAGTGTGCTGGCGCGCCAGCATGGCCTGGCCCTGACCGTGGTGGACGCTGGTGTGGCCAAGGACATCGCGCCGCGCCCGACGCTGCAGGTGCGCAAGGTGGCCCCCGGCACGGCCGATTGCAGCCAGGGCCCGGCGATGACGCCTGAGCAATGCGA
>JACCDV010847492.1_pt1 | contig 24772 bp, 24 predicted proteins | sample 7446131 | NCBI WGS metagenome assembly JACCDV01 (sample SAMN15323448, study PRJNA562643) | freshwater metagenome | isolation source: river surface water | place: USA:Blue River Watershed | collected 2017-08-17
CAACATATAATCTTCATGCATTGGCTTGAGTCTTGGGTATGAATATTGGATAATGAATAAGGAGGGTATTGTTTAAATAAGGACGATCAGAAAATGGATCCTGCGTGTGAACTGATCTTGGGCCATAGTTCTGAGGCTTCCTTGGCAACTGGTCCAGTGATGGCGCTACCTTTGGTTTAACCTTTGTTATTGACGATAACTCCAGCATTGTCCTCGCAGTAGAGGAAAGTTCCATCGGGTCTTCTCCAGGCTCGTCGTTGTCTGATAATGACAGCAGGGTGCACTTTCTTTCTGAGTTTTTGGACTCCCTTCTTGACTGAGCAAAGCACGACATCTCCAATCGATCCAGCAGGCAATCTGTTAAGACTTCCTCGAACCCCTTGAACGGCGATAATGAATAAATTCTTGGCTCCTGAGTTATCAGCGCAGTTAAGAGTAGCAGCCACTGGTAGACCTCTTGTGATTCTCAGTTTCACTCCCACAGCACCTGTCTTGGTCTTTTTAGCCATAACTTAATAAAAATAATTAATTGATAATTTAAATCATTAAACACATATACAAAACATATTCACTCCAACAAATCAAATACAACCTTTAATATTATTTAGCACTTCTATATAAACCTACTCAGCTATAAGTTTATGAACTCTTCATAACAAGTTGATAAATAATAATACTATAAAAGAATAGAGAAGAAGAAGATGAACAAAAAGATAACAGATATCAGGATACAGAAAGAATTACAATCGATCGAAAAGTAACCTATACCTTCAGTTGTCCTCCAAAGGTAAAGCTACTTACATTTTCACTTTTGCTTCCATGGGCTTCAAGAATCATATCAAGGTGGCTTCTATCATGGAGTATTGGAACTCCCATAGGACTACCCTTTCTCTCCCCCCAAAATAAAATTTATTACCAATAATGGGCGTTTCTAAGTGGGCAAATCTATTTGCACTTCTTTTACGCATTACCACAAGGAAACATGGAGTTCAAGCTGGAATATTCGCACCATTCTCACAGCCATGATCTCATTCATGTATTGTGATTAGAGGGGCATTGGCGCAGTATTTTAAACGTCTGCTAAAAGAAAACAACTGGCTGCAAAAAGTCTCGAATAAAATTTGAAAAATTAGCAATTTGTCAGGCTCTTCAAGGACAAACTCATCGAGCTCAAGATAATTACTGATTAACACATCAATGGTCTTTTCAAAAAAATAGAAAAAGCCAAACATAGAAAAAGGGCCAGATCCTAAACTACCCATGCTGACTAAATAAGAGATTACTTCTAGCTTCCCTATCAGATTGAAGGCTACCCAGAGATAAAGTAATAAGGGTTGGCTGGTCATCAAGATGAAGAAAATAATAATAGAGTTAACATGGATTAATTTGAGGAGAATTAGATAGAGTAGTATTAGGTCATCCAGAAAAAACAAAAGCTGGATTTAACAGAATGCATCAAATAAGAAATGGGAATTAAAATGAAGGAGGAAAGGGAAAAGCTATGATTGATTTTAATTTCATTTATGAATAATTACTATGTATGAATAAACATCTTTCGTTAAGCTAATGCAAGGGATCTAAATGATGACTCTATTTGCCGCTTGATATGAGGGGCCAATAAGGGTGTTTTATAAAAAAGTTCCCTATCCGGGGATCGAACCCGGCCCGCCAGGGTGAAAACCTGGTATCCTAACCATATAGACTAATAGGGACTGCTAACTATTCTTCTTCTGTTCGAGATAAATGAACCGAAAAATAATTTCCTGTAGCGCACCAACGCCATCCAGAAAGACAAATAATAATATGATAACATTCAAATATCTGATTAGTCTATCATTGAACAACCAATGGAGGTAATATTCCCATAAACAAGCCTCATGAGTGCTTAATAAAAGAATTACCAAAAGTCCTTCCATATAAATCGCGCGTACTTTATATTGGAATGAGTCAGTTTACTTTAGAGTATATATAAATATTAAGTGGTTTTGAGTTTATAATAATAAATATTGTTGTAGTTGATAGGATGTAGGCATTGAAATCCTCCTCAAAAAAGTTATATTAATTTATATTATCAACGAAAGAACCTTCTTAGCTACTAAGAGATTCTTTGTGCTTTCTCCTAAGAAGCACTGTTGAGTCATAAGAGCATTTCGATTTCCTTCTACATCGAGTCAATTGGTTCGAATCACCTTTCACCCACTATCAACAGCTCTTCATCAAAATTCTAAGGATCTACAGAAGCAAAAGCAAACAATCGAGTCGAGTCATCTATAATCTGCTAATCGAGTCATTCATCAACCCAACTTCTGCCCATCTCGCACTCCAGTGCCTCGCTTAGTTATTTAACGAGTCTTACGACAAGAAGACCATCGTTCAATGCCTCAAAGAGAACTATCCTCACAAATTATGCAGTCTGGAAGCACATACGTTTTATTTAAGCAATATGATTGAGCTTTGCATTCGATTCAAGGACTATAGGATGGACTTTCTGGAAATCATCATCGAGCATTTTGTCAATTTTGATACTGAACTAATCCTCGCTGATGAGTGGGTGCATAAACCCTTCCCAGAAGTAATTAATCCATCATATAGGACTAAAAAATCATCGCCCTTCGTGATCCACTCCACCAAAACGAAATATCTCTCAAGTTCGATCAGCTCATGTTCAAACTTCTCACATATCTGGACACTCTTCAAGAAGATGAGAAGATTATGGGGTAGATGCTTTTGATCTTCCAAAATAAAGTTTTGCCCATTAAGACTACTAAACTCATTCAATGCATCATCTTCAACGTGGCAGAAAGTAATAAGACAAGGGCAAATGCATTCATCAGCTTTTTACTTGCCAATATCTTTGATCACACTCACAAATAGAACTTCTATCGTATTTTTACTCAAAGCAATTTTTACCTATTTTCTTATATTTTGCGCTCGAAAAGGCTTCCCAAGAGTACGATTGTTAAGATTGTGAGGTTGATGATCGGAAGACAGTTGAGTAATCTTCAATAAATACAGTCATTATAGATCAACGAAAAGACTAACCTCAAATAGCTTTACCTTCAGAACGAAATGCATCTTCTTACACTCCAAACCATTCTCATCCTCAGAATTAACTACTTTTAAACTCAAGACCTCGATCTAAATGATCAGTATTTAAGGCTTTTGAGCTAGAGCCATAAAAAGCTTCGATTTGAATATTTTATTAGAGAGGATATACTGAAGAGAATCGGAATTGATAAAAAAGACAATAAGAAAAACCTCGCTGTAAAGTTCTCGAACAAATTTTTGCCAGTAACACTGCCAAATGTTGGATTAATAATCGACCCAAAAATGAAAGTTCACTAGATAATGGAAGTTAACAGTCAATTACTAGATGAAATGAAGTAACTATAGCCAATTCGTCGTAAATTACACAAAGGATAAACACCTGTAAGTCATTGCTCTTAAACAATAATTATTTGAATGATTTTTATTTTAATCCTTTGTGAGGTTCATCCCAAATAAAATATAACTACACAGAAAATCGATATGATAATAATTTTGTATAAAAATAAAATCATCCTTGCCAATGTCCAAATAATAATACGAAGAAGTGGGTTTTATTACACAGGCAACAAGTATGAGGCCTAAGACTTCTTATATCAATCGTAATAAAACAAATCTTCAAGTTTTGATGCTAGACCCTGAAGTTAATTCCATCAATAAGATCAAAATGTATAAGCAGGAAGTCAAAAAATTAGAGATGGAGTACAAATAAAAATTAACCAAACTCAATTAGAGTAAAAAAAGCATTGGGAGACAATATCGAGAATCTCAAAAGAAAAAAATACAGTTTATTAATCTTTATTAAAATCGAAAACTACGCCTGTTTTAGCAGAAATTGTTGTAGGAAAAGTTTTTTCAAGAGAACTAATATCAAAAGGTGGCACGAGAGAAGGCGAAAACAATAAAGCTCAATAATTAGATTCGATCTCTTTTGATCAAGAATGAAATTGAAGAAAATAATAGTATCCTCACTAGCAAGAATAAGTTATAAAAGAATGTATTCTTCGGGTTATTTAGAGAATTAGATAACGATTCCATAGAAGTCGCGAGAAAAGTTTGGAAATCGCTCAAATGAGCTACTCTAAAATAAGAAACAGTGAAAACTAACTTCAAAATAAGAAAAAGAAGATAAACGAAATGCAGTTAATCATTGCAAAGCAAAACTATTTAAAGAAAATGGGATAGTAGCTCAAATATATTGACTCTTTCGATGTAACAATATTCTAATCCTTAGAAAATGTTGAATTAAGTCTGTGATACAACAAACATATGCTCCAACTCCCCAGTATAAGACCAGCCCAACTTCTTCATAACATAGAAAAAGAACTGACTTCTCCCCCAAAATGATGTAATAATGTATATGATCCCAATCCATGAAACAAGTATGACTACAATTATCAAGAAGACTCATCTTATTCATTATCGAACTCCTTCACAACAAAATCCTTCTAATTCCCCCTGAATACTTCAGGATGCTTTAGCTTTATATGCTGGTTAAGTGACCCTTCCGATCTAAATAGGCCAACATAAATACCCATATGATTTAGTACATCCTTAGATCTGACATTTGTAATGCCTTGCAATATCCACTGCTGATCTCCTTATACGTCTCTTCTTTTCATCAATTTGCCCACTATTTCCCTATGATAGCTCCTCTGCTTTTTTCTATATGAAGAAATGAATACTTCGAGTCTGCCCAACTTGGATATGAGTTCTGATTTTTCAAGATTGAGTTCTTTGAGTTGCGTGGATAGTATCTGATTGGCGAGGTAGAGTCTGCAGTATTAATTATAATAGCTGATTTGCTCATCTTAGGTGTTCTTTATCTCAGTTTAGGGGTAGTATTCTCGCTTTTGAGTGTTGTTCTCCTGCGATCCGCTCTCTTCCATTGGCTCACTCATCAATTTATTTTATTATTATATCTATTTTGAATTTAATAGTCAGCCAACAAATTTAATATGAATTCTATATTCATTAAAATTGCTACGGTTTGTTTTATCTCAAAAATACTAATAAATCATGCAAGAAACCTTTATGTTAATCTTTCATTATCTTTTCTTATTAAGTGAAAGACTCACTTTTTAATATGCTTTTTTCATTAATAGACTGTTTTACATGATTTGCTCAATATTCTTTTCAGCTATTCTACGTTTAATGACTGCTTAATCCTACTGAATTTAATTGGCTTTCTTTGGCTTCTTTTTCCATTGAGCACATTTAATAGTTTATATTAGTTCTTCCTTATTATCTGCTGGGTTGCCTAATATATTTTCATCGATCCGTCGTTATGAAGATAGAGAGCTATTGTTTACTTGAGCATTAAATTACTATTGCTTTGTAATTTGGTTGGATTTATCAACTTTCTATGTCTTGGAGTAAGCATTTTCTTAATCCTTCATTTTGTTTTAGTCACCTAGACATCCGCCCATTATCATTATTAACAATCCATAAAATCATTAACCCAACTAAAACATATATTAATGATAATTATGATAAGACGATCAGTATCTTAATGATAAGAAGGCGGCCACTCCAGCTCTCACCCAGTTATCTTCATCCTCGTTGGTAGGAATCTAGAACATCATGACGAAATTGGTTGAATGTCCAGTTGTTGAGAGTGTTCCTCGACGCGAGACTACTTTATAAACAGGGCAGTTGTATATTCCCTTTTATGGAGTTTTCCTATCTGCTTGAGGAATCAAATGGATCATGGGTAAGGCTAAATAGTGAATGAAGTACATGAATAAAGCTCTTTTGCTTGAGGATTAGTAATAATCTTCTTCTCTTTACTCCACTTGGCTCCTTACAAGAACAGTCCGTGAATGTAGCAGCCATCTTCAGGCTTTTCTTTAACATCTTGATGTTATAGTTCAAGGTATTTGAATTCGAATGAAAGTTTGTCGATAGCGATGACATGTTTTCTGGCAAAGTTTTGAAGTGTTCCAGTCAAAAAGGCTTGAGGGAAGAAGAAGCCTGAAACCCAGAAACATTTCGGAGTCCCATTATCAATCCAATCTTGAAGGAAATTAATTCGATTATTTAAATCCTATGTCCATGATGCCAAAGGCTTCATTGATAAAAATCCTTTTTGATCCCAAATCTTAGGCACTTGATTATCAAACAATGAATTAGCAATTAGCTCTAACTACTAACTCATAACAATTAAACCTTTAAGGGCCTTCTTCACGTTTATTAGATTTTATTTCATTACTTACAGAAGTCGATTGTATCTTATTACTTACTGCACCAAGACAGTATTCATGGATTATTAGTAGCTTGTTGGATACTTCTTTTGGATCTAGAAAATAGGAAGGACATCTGGAGTTTTTGATTGAACAAACGTAGCGATGTCACTTATGACTTATTATCTGGATTTACCTCCGCCTCCTCCTGTTCGAGGCTGCACAGAAAGAATAGATTCGAGCATTTAGAATGTTGCTGTCTGTGAGTTAGTAATCTAGGCATTGTCATGCAATCCAAAGGCCTAAGGAGATGGATTCAAGGGTAACTTTTCAATGTATTCGATGTATTGGTCGATTGTTGTTGCTTAAGGTTGGCGATAGTTGCCTGACTCTGAGAATTTATGGCCAACCTTTAAAGTCTATGGATTGAGATAAACTTTTATAATGGTTGTAATAAGCCTAACATCTTTGTCGTCAGTGACTCTTCCTCCATAGTTGATTTATGACCCTAAGAAATTTAATACTTTATAAGGAATCTCTTTGTACTAATCTAAAAGCATTCTTAGCTGCTTCTTGCAGACCATGAGATCTTCATTTGTGAACTAATAGGCAATATTCCATCCAATAGGGCCAAATTTACGGCGGTCTTGAACGATAGCGTGGAAAAGACAAAATCCAAATAGCAGCTTTTTGTATTATTCAGGTTTTTTGCATTAGTTGAATTATTTCTAATCCATGTTCTTGTAGGTTCGAAGAAGATTGTTACGTAGACCTTGTGGAGGTTATAACGTCATCTTAATGCTGTTTTGTAGAATTGGAATGGAGAAAGATTCTGTGGGCATAGATGTCAGCCACAATCTAAAATCTTTATGCATGCCAGTATTCAATCCCTCGACAATGAGCTCTAGTTCAGGCATCCAGCTGATAGACAAATGGCAATTTTGTAATAACACCCAATACCCTTTAGCACAGGATTGCTCAACCAATGCCTTTGCTTTCTTTCCTTGTCCTTGACCCAATGAGATTGATCTGTATCTTTCACCCATTCCCATTTATGATGAAAATTTCAAGAAATCTGCAACAGGATCTGAACCTGCTGAGAGCACAAAGATCAAAGGACTCACAATTGAGGAATCCCTGTAGCATTTAGACAGGTCAAAGGTAGGAGCAACAATAAACTTCTATCCCATAGTTGCACTGACATAGTTTTGAATGGCTGGGATAACCTTATCGGACCTGATGCACTTGATAATAATGATCTTTTGGAAAAGGTCAAGTTAATGATTATAGGGAGCCGGTAGCTGTTCTTACTGAGGAGCTACACTATCGAATATCTTCCTCCATTGGTCAAGATTTTTCATGAAATGCTCATGAATATCCTTGAAGCCTTCAAGCTGCCCTGTACCATAGAACTGGCGATAGAAATCAGGCCACTGATTATCAGGTATCCATTTAGTTGGATTTGGTGGAATATTGACTTATCCTGAAGGTCCAGATAAAAGATAGCGCCATTAACGATTATTGATCTTATTGTCTCCCTGTCGGATTTTGATGGTAAGGACAAACGAAAATAGGAGCTTGTGCTTCTCAAACAAACTTCGGCAAACATTCTCATATAGTGAATAGGTAAAGTAGTTATTCATGTTTTCAAGGCGCTCATGCAGCTACTTTGAGGCAGGACTGTTTTCGACTGAAAGAACGAAAAGTCGAACGAACCATTGGAGGGAGTACTGATACATAGGATCAATCAAAGCAAAGTCAATAATGCAGAAGAACAATAGTGAGGCTCTGTATGCTACTGGTCTATAGCCCTCTCGAGTCTAATCGATCTGCTTTTATGTGATTTTAGACTATTCGACACGTTTGTTAATCTACTGACTGGTCTTCTTGGAATTGGAAAGCTAGTTGATTAAAGATTCATCCTTAAGGAATTCATCAATATTGCCTCCTGTGCTCGATAGTGCTTGAAGAATGGAATCCTCAATACTTATTAGGGTCTTACGATCCTCAGCATTTTTAGTTACAATCTATAGCTTTTTCTGTTACATTTGAGGGTTTTATAGTGCGACAATTTGAGCCAACATTTGTTCTTCAAGGCCAGAAGGAGTGATAGCGAAGTTGATGACTGACACTTTGACGAATATTTCAGGGGGATAGTGAGGGTTGGGAAGAGTGGTAGTCATAAAGAATTTGAAGCTTTTACTGTAATTAATCGTCTTCTCGCCGATTGTTATAGAATAGCTTGAACCAGTCTTCACAACCTTTTGCAAGAGGATAGGTTCAAGCGAAGGATCTAAGTCTTTACCAACTCCTTATAGAATGACCCATTTTCCAAATTGAACTGCAAGTTAGATGGTACGCATCAAGTTCGCTTCAGTAGGCTTTGCCACATTAACTCCTTCTTCGTGTTTTGCTCCAAGATTTTTAATGAACTTATTTGCCTGATTCTGAGGATCAATCATAAGAGGCCATCTCTTAGTCTTATCAATAATGACTCCATTTTCAGTGGAAGTATCGTCTTTGGGTAATCCTGCAATGTTCCAAGACTGTATGACAACAGGCACTCCAAGGAATCCTCTCATTGTTACATTCTAAGTATGTTGCAATCCGATCTCTCCTAGCTTCTTGGACCAGTTCTTTTACATTCTTGTTCTGTACTCAGCAGTAAAGGGTCCAGAGTATGCTATCATTCCTGCCCCGATTGCACAGTTTCCTGCGATTAAGTTGGCGTCTTATATCATCTTCTTTACGTCCTTTGACCAACGGATTTGTTAGTCTGATAAACCTGAAATTAGTTTCTGTGCACGATCAAGTTTGACCTTACATAATGCAATCTAATTCGTTAGTTTTTCCTTTTCTTTGATTTTTTGATCGAACATATCCTCGAGCTCTTTAATCTTTTTATTGACTGCATTCAAAGCATCCATTTTTTCCTTCAAAAATGCAGTCTTCTAAGCCAACACCTTCTGAGTCGCTTCAAGTTTTTCACGTAATGGTCTCGTTTCATTGAAGACTTTGTTGAAATCATACATGGCCTTGACCCATAGATATAAAAATTGAATAGCATACGATGCAGTTTTGGCACGCTAAAGTGTAAATTAAGGATCTCCCATAATCTGTGTCTGCAATTTCTTGATAAATGCTGGATTTATACTCTACTTCTTGTACTCAGTCAAATCCTTCATAAGTGTACCAACGTCGTTAAGCAAATATTTCTTTGCAGTTTCAAAGTGATCCTCTTCCTTTTTACCGTCAACTGTTTTGATAACTATCTGTCCTCCGGCTTTCTTAATGCTATCTTGAAGTAAAATAACAATACCACCAAGTACAACTCTAATAACGTTAGGTGGATTGGCAAGGGCTTTAATTTCATTCAAATGGTCCTTTTTCAGCTTCTTCACCTATGCTAAAGTAATCTATAGAGAAGCATTTGCCTACGCCACTGAGGCTTATGCCTATGCTGCAAGAGCTGAGGCTTCTGCCTTTTGGGCATTTGCTATTTTTTCTTAAGCAGACACAACAATTTGCACTTATTCAGCCTCTGCCTTATCAACAGTTAATTTTTGCATAAGCTTTTCTGTTTCAATCGATGCTTTTTCCAATTAGGGCTGCATAAGTGTGAGTTCTTTTTGCATGACCTCCACAGCATTATTTGCCTGGAGCAATTTGTCCAGTCCATTCTGTAACCTTGATATGGAAAAGCTTGATTCTTATCTTTTCTACCTTAAGATGCGTTTGTAAGTGGAAAGAAGTTCGAGATATATGGTGGGTGTAACATGATTGATTCTACTTAGTTAAGCTTTGAATTGTATGGATTACTTCTCCACGCTTTTATGGATAGTCTTGAATATTTAAACAAATTGATCCAGTCTGCCTTATAGACCGAGCTATATCTCTATATCAGCTAATTGGCCACGACCAACACCAAGCAAAGCCTCTTCAGGCCATTCACTAAACCAGTCAATAGTGCAGCCATTGACGAGACTAGGGAACATACGTAGACGAGTTGCAAAGGCATCCCCGATTGGACTCATGCATATAACAATATGAATATTGCGCTTGACTCTGGCAAGGTACATGGAGAAGATGTTCATCTTATTGGGTTGGAGGTTCTTTTTAGCACAGTCACCCTTGCAATTAGACACTATATCCTCCATATCCTTGTCGTTGTAGAGGTTGGCAACGTCTCCTGAATTTAGGATATTGTTTATGTCTTCAAGCATCTGCTCGTTTATAATTTGGGTGTCAACGAATAGGAAGGATAGTTGTTTGTTTTGAACTCCAGCAGTCAAGAGAATGTCTTTGATATCTTCACGCCAATTCTTCATGGAGTAATTCTTGATAACTTCGATTTGCCTAAGCAGGTAATTCATGATGTAGGTGGCTAGCTTTGCTAAGGATTGCCTGCCACTACCTCCAACACCAAGTAGAAGTCCATTACCTTGAGGCTGCCTAATAATTCTGGATATTCTTGAAACATGCTCACAGGCGTCTAAGAACATGACAAGCTTCATAGCTTTCTTACTTCCCATCTCAGCATTGTACTCCTCAAGATACTCAATAATCTTCTCGATCAGCTTCTATAGGTTCTAAATCTAAGAGTAGGGCCTCACATCACCCTCTCTCCCTTGCATGAAATCACCAAATACAATCCTCTCAGCCTCAAATTTATGAGTGGCCTATGCTGGATCCTTAGCCAATGGGAAATAAGAATTACCAATTTCCATAGATTTAGCAATAAACATATCTTTGTCCTATTTGCTTACAAGTCGATCATGATACACTCTCATATTCTCATGGTACCAGAGATGAATGAGAGCCTTGGTTGATGGGATTCCTTTAGGATTGGCCGAGCAAATGCCCTGTACTACCTTCCAGATATCTCGTAAGTTGAAGGTATAGTGAGATTTGGATGGGGTTGGCAAAAGTTATTTCTTTACATACTAGAATATCTCAAGGCAGGTTTAACTTAAGTGCTTATCGAAATGCCGGACTGGCTCTGGGAACTTCCTTAGATAGAATGATAGGAGTGAGGTGAAGATGCTATTAATAATATCGCTAGGCAACTCAGTATAGGCAAGCATATTGAAATGCCTCACTAATCTGTTGGTAATGAAGGTACGACCTCCTCCAGGTGGACCCATAGTACACAGCACAATCAAATCCTACAATCTCATAAAGAGCAAAGTTTTACGATCATACCAGCCTTTGTGGTCAAGGTATTGACGGATTAGTTCAAGCGGTGGTTGAGCACCATAGGTTTATTTCTTAGGCATGTTTAGGTCATCAATAAATATGATGCATTTCTTACCGATTGGTGGACCGTAGTAACCTTTTCTCCTCTTCTACATTTTGCTGTCGATGGTATCTTGTGTCTGATTGGCGCCAGTCTGTGCAGAGAAAGCCAAAGAAATGTATTGATATGTATCGTTAAGACCAGTTGCTAGGAGTTCAGAGCAATTTAATGATTTGCCAGTACCAGTAGGTCCAAGTGTCAACACATGGTAGTTTTTGGTCAGTAAAAGTTTAGTTAGATATAAGTTACGAAGGGAGTCCTTGGTGGGGATCGCAATCTAGTGATACGATAGCTTTTGATCAATTTCAAACCTTTAGAGCGCTTTGGTCCATAACACCCATTCTTTATCTTTTTCTTTGAACTAGAAATCAAATACGGTTTCCTAATCAGGCAAAACCTTCATTTTCTTCTTGGCTGTAAGTTCTCTAAAGAAGGTACTAAACTTTTGTCGACCAACTAGATCAGTAGTGCACCCAAAAGACCAGACCATTCCCCATTGGAACATTTTATCAATAACTTGTTCGAGATGTTCAAGCTATTCATTTGTGACTTTCTTTATCTCAGTTTACTTGTAGTTCTATAAGAAGCAGTTCAATATTCTCATCAAGGATTGCACCAAGTTACCATTGCTGCTTGTAACTAATTCTTTTAGGTTTACTCTTACGAATTATAGGCAAGGCTCAACCAGCTCTGAGAACAGGTTTTTCAAGGTGCTCATAAACTTTGTTCTCTTCTTTAGTTGATCAGGGAGGACCTTTAGCCAAGAATCAATCAATGGTCGGATGCCGATAGAATCAGGCTCCATGTAGACCATACCACAACGACTTACAGTAGCAGGGGAGGCGACAGCCAGATCTTCGACTTCAAACATCATCGTCATTTGTGGAGTTAAAGTCAGTATCTGACCGCTGTTAAGGCACAGCTTTTTATTATCATCGAGCACTGTGTTCATAGACTCGATCCAAAGTGAATCGACAGGCCCATCGAAGATAATCCAATGCTTTTCAACAGATTGATCTCTCACACATTAACGCACCATATAGGCCAATATACCGTCTGTCCACTCATGTGTCTGCTCATTGAACTCACCATAAAGCTGGCCCATCTTGATTGATTTAGGATTCAAAATATGAAGATGGACTTTTGCTTGCCCTTTACGCTAGAGTGCAGTCATCGCTGAGGATAGGACTTTTTATGTTTGAGTTTTGCCACCGCCTGTGGGACCAACTAACATAAGTCCATGACGAACTTGAATAGTGTCATACAATTGGATGACTTTGTCGATGAAACTTTTTACTGGAATCAAGTCGAATTTCTCTGTCTTTTCGTTGATTGCTCCTAATAACTCACCATAATCAATTCGAGGCCGTTATATGCCTGGGAACAAATCAGTAATAATATTTTCGAACAAAGGCAAATCCTCTTGAAGGAACTTAGGGACATTGACATCACGAAGAGCGCGAAGCAACAATTGATCCTCATTCATATCAGGAGTAGCTGCTTTGAGAAGTCCAGCTGCATTGATAACTGACCTCACTGCTCTCATACCATAGTCATAGTGATCTTGTGAAGACAGTTGCTCAGATGAAAGTTTGAAGGTTGCCACCATCTTCTTGGCAAGATCTCTTCCCTTCTTAAAACCAAATGAATAGAGCATAATTTCTCCAATAAGTGCGTAATCAGGCACCATCATTGCTACTGAGCGGAAAAGGGCCTTTAAGTTGTCTGGAAGCTCAGTACGGCCAGCGTATCCAGGGTTCATAGTGATGAAGACTGAAAAAGTTGGGAGCATTCGAATATGACTGCCTTCGAAATCACACTCACTTGAACCTTTAGCCTTCTATCCGAATAAAATCAACAATTGTTGGGCAATGACAGACAAGACCTCAATATTGATACGATTGAACTCATCGAAACAGCACCATGCTCCAGCAGAGGCAAGTCCTTTGAAGAATTTACCAATCATAATATAATCCATGGAATCTGAGCAGTTGAAGACCACACATTGCTTTGCCAGTGCCTTGGCCAAATCTTTTGTTGACTCGGTTTTACCAGTTCCTGCTGGCCCAGCTGGCGCACCTCCCAAGTTAAGCTTCAAAGCACCCATAAGAGTCATATAGCATTTATCAGTAAGTGGAGTAATGACAAGTCTCAGTGTGTTTCCTAAATATTAATATCCGTATGGGAAGTTAGTTTGGATACATCTGACATAGCAATTATCGTCTGCCCAGTAATACCTCAGCTGACTGATCCACTCAAATGCACCAATATCATTAATATTCGCTAAGACAAGCTTTTCAACGACGTCCTTTGCATGCACGTCAATAACGATAAGGGCGTTGATTGTAACCTGTTGCATTTTTGTTAAGGGCTGTCGCACAAGTTCCACCAAATCGTTAAGTTGGTCAGTTGATAATCGGAAATAATCAATGATTTTATTCGCTTTTATTGCTTCTTCCACAAGAGTTGTCCACCAAACCTGAGAGCCATTGAGGATACACTGTCCTGGATGGTTTTTGGTCCAATCAGTTCTTTTTGTCAGAGGGTATTTATCGACTGAATTCTTGAGCTAGTATCTGATTGACTCTTGCATCATATGTTATACTTCATTCATCCAATCCTACACATTCTTCTCGTTAGGATTTACTTATTCCACGAAATCTACTTTTTCCTTCTATGCAGAAAACATAGCGATAATCATTTTCTTGTAGTTAAATTCGATTGCGTTGATATTTTCGAAGACTTTCTTTAAATGAGGTTGCACTGCTGTTGGTTCTTTGGTTTGTGACAGAATTTATAGCAAATCGTCATTAGAAAGGAAGTAAAATCTAGCGAATTTTTATCTCTTTTTCTAAAGATATTCATTAAGGGATTTTTGAATATGCTATAGCTTTTAGTTCGCATCCTTGAATTTTTCAAGGAGACCCTCTGTGCAGCAAACTTGCATGACACTTGAGTACTGTTTGGCTAAGACCATATTAGTTTTCCAGACATTATCAACACTTCTAAATTTCTTGCTTTAAGCAGGAAGCTGCTTTGATATATCTCCTGAATCAAAGATAGGCTGCAAGTACATCCAGTTTCCTTGGCACTTCATCCACTCTTCCATGACATCAGACACTGTTTTGAGCTTGGCATACCAGGTAACAATCTCCTCTTCGAAGGGTTTCTTAAAGGCACTGAATTGAATGACTTGGGTATTAACAATATGCTCGTCCAGTATTGCTTGGATTTCATCATATCCTCTTATGATGTAAGTGTTGGACTTGTATGCAGCAAGATCGAAGTTTATTCCTTACCAAATCTTCTTCATTTCTCCAAGCATTGTTTCAATGTTGTACTATTTCGAAGCCTTCTCTCCGATTTATACACAGGCATCGACATGCTTCATTAATCCCATGTTTAATATCTTCCTGAAGGTAAATCCTTATTCTTAAGGGTTAATCTCTTTTCCAGCTAATTTGGATACTTCTTTCCAATGACGTTATTTCATTCCATCCTTTCTTAAGGCAACCATTAATGGGAGATTTGGTTTGAATTTTTACATCTCTTGCCTTACTTTCTCTCCAATTGCTACAATTTGTCCCATTGATCGATCTTTGAAGTATTTGTTGGCTGTGATAATGCTTCTAAAGCTCTCCTATACAAATTTCTCAGCAGCATTAGCGTCAATATTACCAAATTGATTATCCATCCAAATATCTATATCTGTGTACCACCTATTAACAATAGACCAAAGTGTGTTATATGGAGTAAAATCTTTGGTAATGATAGCTAAGCGTTGATAATCTGTCTGATCCCGACCAAATAGAATTTCTCTAGAGTTAAATTTCTTTGACTGCTATGATAGGTTATTAAGTGTTGACATGACTTATGTACACATTTTGATTATACTGCCGTGACTTGAGACTGAGTTGTTAGTATGGAAGTTGCGGATGATTTTCTATGTGCTTTCGAAGGTTTTTCTATATTTCTATTGTTCTTCAAGCATTTCATCTTCGTATCTCCTTTTTTATTTTTCAATCAGCTCTAATCGTTCCTTGATCATATCATAAAGATCCTTTGGTTTTTTGTACACTGCCCATCTATTTTCGATTTCTTGAGGCTCAAATTTGAACATATAGTCTTCCATCATGATGTATATCTCAGCATTTCTGTTGACTTATACCTTCATCTTTTCAATCTCCATTACCACTGGACCTTACAGGTAATCTTTTAATTCACTTACTTCTTCGATATTTACTGTCAGCTTCTTGATTTTTCCTTAGATTTCTCTAAAGCCCTATATTTGCTCCATGGTTGAATTAATCACTCGCTTTGAAATTACTTTTATTAATCCTTGAGCTATCCTGTGGTATTTATGTGCCATATAGTCACAGATTTACTTGGTTTCGATATCAAACAGGCCCACTTGTATTCTTTCAATGATTTCAGATCGAATTTATTGCTCGCGCTTTCTGTTTACTTCGATTTCCTCTTTAATTTCTTTTATATCTTTAGATTAATCTTTTTATATCCTTTACAGTTCTTTTTGGATGTCGTGAACCAGAAAATCTTTATATTGAGAATACTTTCCCAAGTAAGAGAAGAGAGGGTCTGTAATGGCTTGAAGATCTTTTTTAAATTGGTCAAATAACTCCCAGATCCACAGATTTTAGTCTTCAATGGATACTCCCTCCCGAATTTATAGTGGGCTTGGTCTTGATTGTGGAAGCTGAGTTATTTTTATCTTTCCCTTTATTATCTGATAATTCTCATATCTTGGCAAGAATCTTGACTCGAGATCAGGAATATTATCCAAATCAACGAGCACCTTTTGGAAGTACGAGGCGAATAGATCATAAAACTCTTTAGGAGAGAGAGTGAAAGTAAAGTCATCTTCAGTTTGATTGATCTTTAGCATGATTGAAAACAAAGGAACGCCTTTTTTGGGAATATGTAGCATTGAGTGGCGATACTTCAATGAATCCTCCATTTGTGTATCTTCATCCTCCTTATTATACACATTTTTCACAAGCCCAGCTGATAATATTTCGATTTTATCAGGAAGATATCCTGCTATCATTCTATAGAGACTGTAGTAATTATTCTTTAGGCACTCAATTAAAGCATCTTTCATCATGTGCTGCGCTAGCTATAAGAATCTTCTAAATCTATCTTCATCTAATATTGGGCACTTATTGTCTTTTCCAATTTTTAGATGCTTCTTTATTGCCTCATGAATTTTCGAAGGAAATCCGTCAACTATCTTACGTAAGCCTTTATGAATATAGCTTTATTGTGCATGCTTGAAATCTTATAGTTTGGTTCCTCCTGAAACAAAGTTAGTGTCAAAGAATTCAACTGTCTTGAGCTCAAGACATTCGTGCTTAATTGCATCCATTGCGTTAATAACTTCCCTTATACTATAAAGAGATGCTAGGCCAAATGCTTTGAATCTCTAGTCAAATGTCTTTGCATCTGATTTCATAATTTTCCCCAAATTAAGAGCCACAACTTCTTTTTATCTCTTTAACTGAATTCTTCCAAAGTAAGGTGTATTTTTCTTCTTTCGGAAATCTAGTTTCAATTCTTTAGAGAACATTTTGCCCGAGTCCCCATTGCCCTCAAGATGCTTTTTAAACAACACTTAATTCTGCAGTTTGGTGAATGAAGCATTCATTTCCTCCATTAAAGGATCGATTTGAGCTTTATCAAAAGGAATAGTGATCTTATCCAAAACTTTAGTCTGTATTTGCGTTTCTAATCCATTGAGATCATCAAGAGGCATATTATCGACATAATAATTAAACCTAAGCAAATTATCCATTAGTCTTCTTAGCTAGCATGCTTTTGTTATCTTCGTAATCCAACGATCTAAATTTTCACCATGGAAAAGGACCTACCATCTTGATAGAAATGTATATCCTGATGTTTCGTTCTTATACCAAAATCCTACCTATTCTTTCACTTATTTAGATTTTAACTTCTGTAGACCTTTATCGTTCTCTGTCTATTTCTTCACTTATTAGTCAATAAGAATCACCTCCTAGAATCTGTAAGAAGATGTGTCAAATCTTTCAGCTGTTAGGGTTTTGCTTTTTTTCAATTTTTTTAGCCATTATTACGTTGATATGAAATCATAGTCAGAGGAGCAGAAAGGCTACAAAGGGAGATACTCATTTTCCGTAAGTAAGGCTTTTAGATCTATGTTTTTCTGCTGCAGGAATGCATTAAGACCAGGTTGAACAGCTTCAGTTTTTCTTAATTTCAATGGTTTTGGCGGTGACTTGGTCAAATCATAAGGCTTAAATGGTTCCTTCATCATCTCATTTATACCTTAACTTGTTCCTTTTTGGGTGTTAAAGGTTAATCATGCTTTTTTGATAGATATTTTTCTTTTGCAAATAGCTGTCCTCTCAGGGGACGATGGTTCCCACCTGAATTAAAGGTTTGGTTTGATGGAATCAACTACTTAAGAAAGGAATTACTTTAAACTATTTGCCTAAAGCACTGCTGTCGTTAAAATCTGATATTGAAGCAGACTCTTTTCTTCGCTATGCCATTCAATAAATATTAATAAGTTACAAAATGAAAGTCGAACATCAAAGACATTTTATTACCCAAAACAATCGATCAGAATATTGAGTCTTATATTTATACAAATTAAATGATCAATGGAATGGTATGGCTTATGTTTTACTTTTTGACACCATTTTTAGTATTGTAGACGAGTCTTTATTGTATTCCTTTAGCTTCTTTAATAAAGTTTATCGAGTATGTTAAATAGGTCCATTATTCAATGAATCAAATTATACAAATCTTTACTTTTACCTGAATGTCTACCTTTTGAAAACTATCCAATGCCTGCCGAAATCAAGGCATTTAAACAGGCAACACTCGTTCAGTGATAAATTCACTATAAATCCACACTACTCACTTGTAATTTAAACATCCTTACGTTGGTCATGATAGACTAATCCTATTTACTCATTTTGAAAGATAAACATTAATACATTCACATCATAGTTGCCTCCAAGTATTGATTTGTGAGGGTTAATGCAGTCTGAGGATAAAGTATAACACACGTTGTTCATCATCTCTGTTGTATACTTAGGATACCCAAAATAATTATTGATCATATGCATTCCACAGAGGTTGGATAGTCCGCCTTGCTTCTAGAAATAGACTTAGGTGTGCCTTTCAGTTGAAATACTGTTGTTCATATGTTTAGAACTTTTAATTTATTATTACATTTTAATATAGAAAGTTTATCATGGCAGTTATATCATTGTTTCTATTTTTGTAATAGATTTAGTTTGGCGTCTAAAGCTTTAATATATAACTCGTCTAATTATTACTATGAAATTTGTTTACCAATCTTTCGTAGCTATTCTTTTCTCTTTGCTCGCTCCTCGAGACTCTAAGCGTAGTGTTTTACCTTGTCAACTTTTAAAGGATTTTTGTCTAATTTGGTTATAAACTTTTCATTTAGTGAACTATGTCGGCGGTTGTTTTTTAACTCCTGTAGATAATCTTTTGGCTTAGTTGTAGGTGATTCACTTGGTTAACTTGCTTTTAGCTTCTCCTTCATCTTCTATTAAAGTTCCTATTTCGATATTATCTTCTATTTCGAATACTGCAAATTATTTATGCCCATTTGCCTTATCTCTTTTGCTTTCTTTCTTTTTATTGGCTCAGGCTGTCGCTTCGCGATTTCCTCTTATAATTTCTCATCGCTTTCTGGAGCAAAATTATGTTTAATATACTCTGAATATTTTTTAACCTTATCCTTCATATCCTATAATTTTTTTCTTTATTACTCAATAATCTTTTTTTCATCAATTTTTTCTTATTTCATGACAGATTTGTACCATTTTGATTTGTAAAATTAAAGATTACTTTCGGAAGCTCTACTTGAACTCATCATCTACTTTTACTGCTTCTTTATTTCCTTATAATATTCTATTCTCTATAAATGCTCATTCAACTCTTCTTTTGAAATTGGCTTATGTATCTATCTAATTTGGGCCAACTTTTTCTTTTTTTCTTCGAGAGTAATGTTTTGCAGTTTATTATAGTTTTACACCATACGATGTGCTAATAGCTTTTAACTTGATATTTGCTTATACTAACGGTTCCTTTCCTTCCATTACTCCTCTCTTTGACGTTTCTATTCGGAAAGTTACTATATTCTATTTTACATCTGACGCCTTTTATTCTACATTTTTTATCGAGCTTCGTTCTATAGTACTTTCTTTTGAAGTTACTCTACTTATAGCCTTTTCAGTTATTAAAGCCTTAACTTTTCTTCTTTCTTTTTATTGAGTTTTTTCTGTTACATTATCATTTGCTTAACAAATTTCTTTCTTTACTCATCAGAATATATAACCTGCTTTTTTTCCTATTCTTTAATTGCTCTTGAAATGATATTAAACTGTGTTGACAGATGCTAATGATTCTTTCTATACTTCATCTTATCAAATGTACATTCAGGATATTGCTTTTATCGATAGAGCTTTACCCGAATTTTATCTTATGAATCTAATACTAGCCCTTCTTTATTCTCTATTGATATTCTTGTTATTTTCGTGTCATAACGTTGTTAATTATTTGTGCACTGGCACTATGCTGGGACAATAGATTGTGTAAATATTTGTTTTATTAATCAATCATCTATATAATAATAATATAAAACAAAATTACTTTCAACATTCATGAAAAAACCTAATCAAAATCATAATGAGCCTTAGCCTGTCTAAGATATGAATGAATAATAAATAAATAATGATGACTAATAAGCTCCTCTCTGTGATGATGCTAGCTCAGAGAAAGATGTGAATATCTAGAATGATTAGATGTAACAAAACCAAGAACAGGAAGACGATTAAGACTACAAGAACAGACAAAATAATAGAGGAGTATGCTATATATCTCGCATTCCTCCTTACATGAAGCCCAACTATATTAAAAGGCTATTAGCATCTTATTTTGTTGAGAGAGTATACTTACTGGCTGAAAGCGAATGGTCAAGGAAAAACAGAATCAAAAGAGGAGGCAATAAGAAGATATGCTTTAGGGAAGGATGGGTCGAGTTCTCAGATAAAAGAATGGCCAAATTGGCAGCCCTCACTTTAAATGGGCAAAAGATGGTGAGCAAAAAAGGAAATTTCTACTCTGAGGATGTTTGGAATCTAAAGTATTTGCCTAAGTTTAAGTGGCATCATCTCACTGAAAGGCTTGCCCATTAGGAGCGATTGAAAAAGGAAAGACTAAAAATATAGTTGGAGCAATAAAGAAAAATTGATTAGTTTTACTCTGAGAAACTAATAAAAAGTAAAAAGATTAATGGGATTGTCGAGGCTAAAAGAAAGCGAGGTAAAGATGAGAAAAAGCATTTAAGCAGATAATTTGAGCAGTACAAAATGGTTGAGTAGATTAAGTAAGAATGATTTTTATTCCCTTTACTTATGGCTTCTTATTTAATGAAAAATTGTGTCGAAATCACAAGAGATGACTTGTTCATTAATTTTTGATGACTTGAAAGAAATCAGCAAAGCTCTTCTCGACTTATTCTATCTTTTATCTGTAGTATCGGCAATGCATCTCCAATTATTATGCTGTCAATTTCTACTTCCAATTCTCCTCATTAATCACACTAATTGGCAACATCTTATTCTCATATTATCTGTTACGACTCCGATCCACTCGCCTATCCTATTATGAAAAATGTAATATGCGATGAAAAGATCGACGCAAATGCTTCATTCTCATCTATTCGTATAGTTATACAAGGCAGTTGATAGTATCTTCAGATTGGTGGAGTATTTGGAAAGTTGAATAACGTTGGAGTTGATCAATGAATTTTCGTTGGTAAATAACTTGCCTTTTTAAAAGTATTGATACTTCTTCTAAGCGATTCTCATCATATTGACGAACGCTGTTTATATTTTGAGGGCAGAGAGCAAGAACTTGGCTTCTTCGATCTTATCTTAGTATTCATATATTTTATTCATTCAGAGCATAGATTATAAACAAAAATAAATAAACCTATCAGTAGCTCTTTGAATTATCTATCTCCCATAAATATATATCTGTAGTTTTTACAATAAAACGATCTAATAATTATAATAAGGATGTAAGGTTGATTCTTTATTTTAATAAAATTAAAAGGGGACTCAATGGAGTAACTGTACGAGTTGGTTAGCTAACGATTCGATCGCGTTCAATAAGTAATAAAGGGGCCCATAACGTCTTAACGGTTTAGAATACTAAAAGAGTAATAAAAGATGCGTTGCGAGAAATAAAATTTTATAATTTCGATGATGCGCGCAAATAAAACGATTCAGATCATCTCGAAAAGGTTTAAGTGCCATAACGCAGCTTGTATTTTAGAACCAGCTACGAGATAATGAAGAAAATTAATCCTGATTTCAAACATGAAATGTCCTTTTAGAGACTTTAAGACCATTTTCTCAACGATTTTGTTGCCCTCTATCGCAATTTCTTTTACAAGTACGAAGAAATGTTTAGTTTTAAACTCAAAATACAAAATTTAATACGGCCCACCAATGTACCAACCCACCTATTAAGCATAATCTCATCATTGATCTCGTCAAATATCTACTCGATTTCAGTCGAGACTACTATCAACAAACTTTTTTTTGGTATATGAAGTCATTATCAAAATCAGAAAAGGTTCAGGATTAGTTTATTAAGGATTTGGATTAAAGTCAATAAGATAAACAGGAGAATAAAAAAGTTGGAAGAAGTAGCATTAATGATGCCATTCTTCAAAAGCTAATATCGAAAAAGGTGTAGGAGAATTAGTCGACTTTAAAAAGAGATAGTTTTAAGAGTTATTAGATCCTAGATATTGCCCAGATGCCTTCAGTTGCAAGCCAGTACAAGGATCCAATAAACACAAACATCTAAGCCTTAAAGATAAGAATAAACTAAATATACAGATAGATGAAGTCTCGTAATTTAGCCGCAAAGACTAATATTGCAAACTATTTTAACAGATATTTTGGATAGAAAGTGTAGACTAAGATAAAAGAATACTAAGAAACGGAAGATGAAATGCTTAATAAGGCTATACATCCATTTAAAATGGTATTAGTTATTGAAAAAAATGGATTTAATTATATCAGTGTCACACTTTCTTAAAACCGGTATTATAGCAAGACGAAAGATAAGAAACTATCTCCTCTTAAAGTCAGCCAAAGAATCATTCCCAACATATAAAATCGTCCCAAATATGAATACATGCTTACCAGTCTAAAAATCATAAGGATATCATAAAACTTCTTGCCTCCCCTTCCGACAAGCCAACCCAACATAATAAACACTGCTAATATCACTGTCAATTTGCCATTTATTGATAATAATTCAAGGTTAAATCTTCTCTCTTCTAGTTCAGCAGCTAATCAGGAAGAGCTTTCACGGAAAGCTAAAAAACAGTCTTTCCATCAAGGAACATAAACGAATATAAATATTAATTAGCCGTTTATTGTTAAAGAAAAATCATTTAGGAAATTTAGCTAAATCAAGAAAAGCTTCAAGTCATAATAGAAGCGTTAAGGAGGGATTCTTCCTATTGCGAACAGTATAATCAATCGTGAAGATCCCTAAAAGAAAATTTATGATTGGCTGTAGAAGCTGAGATTAATTAAGGAAATATAACGAAAAAAGATAATGGGACTAAGCTGATTCATCTTTACTTATACATATTGCGTCATTATACTTCCCATATTAGCTGCTTATTTATATTAATTAAATATTGCAACAAATGTAGATATCTTTCCTTATTATTAGTTTTACTTTGAATATTATTGATAATAATTTTAAGGCTGAGGTAAAGCTTTACAGATTGGTAACTTTTAGGTAATAAATAGATTGATTCCCAACAAATATTATTATCCTTTTGAATGCCTTGTATAATAGCTTATGTCATTAAAAAATTAAGACCGACAATAAAATTTACATACGATAAGCTCACCGCCCCTCGATGAAAGTTATGAATGCAGCGAAACTATATCAGACATTAGCCTTTAGTTCAATTAGCAAAGACGATCCAAGTAATGTCAATGTGCATGTCGTTGTAAGTTAAAAACTCCATAAGGAAACGACGCTGAGTAAAAGAAATAGAAGAAACGCCTTAAGAGAAAGAACAACAAGATGAAGCTGAAAGACAAAAAGAAAGAATAGCAATGTAAAGCTTTCGATATGAAGAAAAGGCATTATGCGGTTTGTAGAAGATTATAAAAGATATATATGCACTGAAAAGTAATTTTGAACTTGCTAGGCATGAAGTCGAAAAATGCCTAACCATCTAGATCAATCGGGATAAATTCTATTAGTTTATCAACTCCGTCATCAGAGATTAAGTTGAAGTAAACCTTTAATATTGCAGGAAATACGTAAAGAAATCGCAGAGTATCTATGCGTTCTCTAAATGACATAAAAGCACAAGCGAGTGAGGCTAGTCAAAGATCTGTTTCATCGATTACGGATAATCAAATAAGCAAGCCCTTAAATCTAAAAAATAATCAATCTCTTCGTGAGTATTCATTTCGATCCTTAAATCTAATAGCCACCTTATCAAAAGAATCTCGACGATATGACATTTAGTTTCCTCATAAAAAACTACCTGCAAAAATCTGTATAAAATAATTAAGCTTAGGAAAGTTTTGTGTTTCTTTGTGAGGTCATTTTTTAGCATGAAGAGTATATGTAATAAAGATAGCTTTTTCAATTGATGATGAATGCATACAATAGGTTTGATTCTCAGGATTAGGACGAATATGAAGAGGACTATTCGGATTCAGGATATGATAGTGATGAATGGGAAGAGTAAAATGCTCGTAGGACAATTAATTTCTCATTCCAAGAAGAAAATTAAAGTAAAAGCAGAAGGCGAAGAGAGAGGAAAAGAAGACTTAAACAATAGCATGAACAAAATTACGATTTAATCATCAAAAGAATGGAATAAATGAAAATTAATGATTCATAGCGGACCAATTGTAATGTAGAGGAAGACTGGATTCAGGAAATCATACGATAAAGATAGTCTTACGCAAAACAGTATTAGAAATCTTTCAATAGACAATGATTAGAAAAAATCAATAAGAGCATAAAACAAGGATTATTTGTTAGTTGCCTTTGTATCTGGGTTTTACATATTTAATAATTGATTCCTATCGTGAGAAACATTTCGCTTTATAACAGTTTTGCCAAATATATTTGATTGTTGAAATATAATATACTA
>JACCDV010791773.1_pt1 | contig 24733 bp, 23 predicted proteins | sample 7446131 | NCBI WGS metagenome assembly JACCDV01 (sample SAMN15323448, study PRJNA562643) | freshwater metagenome | isolation source: river surface water | place: USA:Blue River Watershed | collected 2017-08-17
GAACAGGCAATGTCGAGCGAATCAAGCGATTATCAAATTTGATGGTGCCTCGGGTCGGACTCGAACCGACACGCCTTGCGGCACCGGATTTTGAGTCCGGCACGTCTACCAATTCCATCACCGAGGCTAGTGCGTTAATGTTTTGTATTAACAGCAATAATCGAAACAATGATTTTAACCAATCTCATCGCCTCGTACCCAAAATTCCTAAATCGACTGATTAAGGGATCAAGATCGTCGTGCCAGTGGTCTTACGTCCCTCCAGATCACGGTGCGCCTGCACAGCATCTGCCAGAGGGTATTGTTGCTTAATCTCAATCTTAATTTGCCCCTGGGTCACGCGCTCAAATAAATCCTTGGCCATTGGCTCTAACAATGCGCGATTGTGTACATAGGTCATTAGTGTGGGTCGGGTTAACTTTAGCGATCCCTTGCTCGACAAAACGGCTAGATCGATCGGCGGAACCGATCCAGAAGCATTGCCAAAGCTGACCGCCATGCCCCGTGGGGCGATACAGTCGAGGGTCTTCATGAAGGTATCTTTACCGACTGCATCATAGGCAACTGCCACGCCTTTACCGTTCGTAATCTCTTTCACGCGTGTTACAAAATCTTCGGTACGGTATTCAATCACATGATCACAGCCATATGACTTTGCGAGCGCCGCTTTCTCAGGGCTACCTACCGTACCAATTACGGTGGCACCAATCGCCTTTAACCATTGCAGAGCAATTAAGCCAACGCCCCCAGCAATCGCATGAAATAGAACCGTATCGCCGCGCTGCACTTTATAGGTATCGTTTAGAAGGTACTGCACTGTGAGGCCTTGCAACATCATTCCCGCGCCAGTCTCAAACGAAATCGCATCAGGTAACTGCACAATCGTCTCTGCGGGCATGATACGAGCTTGCGCATAGGCCCCCGTTGGTCTACCTGCATAGGCAACGCGATCGCCCACCTTGAGGTGTGTCACGCCTGGGCCAACTTTCTCAATAACGCCCGATGCTTCCATGCCAATACCGCCTGGTAATGGCTGGGGGTAGTAGCCTGATCGGAAATAAATATCAATGTAGTTCAGGCCACATGCTTTTTGTGCAATCAAAACCTCGCCTGGTCCTGGCTCGCCTAGTGAAACATCAACGTATTTCATGACCTCAGGTGGTCCAACTTCATCGATCCGAATTGCTTTTGTTTGCATAACTGACATGTGGTTTCTCCTGAATATTCTTGTTCCAAATTCATCGAAATCGATGCTTGGGGTGTCATTTTTTTAAGCCAAGCCCGTATTTTGCCTAAAATTACGGTTCTAAGCCGAAATTCATTTATTCATCTAAGAAGGATTGCCACCATGGCGGGTCATTCAAAATGGGCCAATATTCAACACCGTAAGGGCCGCCAGGACGAAAAGCGTGGCAAGATTTGGACCAAACTCATCAAAGAGATTACTGTTGCTGCCCGCTTAGGCGGAGGTGATCTCAGCGCAAATCCGCGTTTGCGCCTCGCAATCGACAAAGCCAAAGATGCCAATATGCCCAACGACAATGTGCAACGTGCGATTGCGCGCGGAACGGGCGCTGCCGATGGCGTTGACTACGAAGAGATTCGGTATGAGGGTTACGGTATTAATGGTGCCGCAGTGATTGTCGATGCGATGACGGACAATCGCACCCGCACTGTTGCCGAGGTTCGCCATGCCTTCTCAAAGCACGGGGGCAATATGGGCACAGAAGGCTCCGTCGCTTTTTTATTCAAACACTGCGGGCAACTGCTCTTTGCTCCTGGAACCAATGAAGAGCAACTACTCGAGTTAGCGCTTGAAGCCGGTGCGGAGGATGTAATTACGCATGAGGATGGATCGCTCGAGATCATCACGGATCCTTTTGAATTCACCAATGTCCGTAACGCTTTAGAAGCGGCGGGTTTAAAACCCGAGTTAGCCGAGGTGACGATGCGCCCCTCGACCGAGGTCGATCTCAATCCAGAGCAAACTGAATCGATGCAAAAACTATTAGATGCGCTCGAAAATTTAGATGACGTCCAAGCGGTTTATACCAATGCCAATCTATGAGATGAGGAGAAAAGATTCATTATGAAAGTTTTATTAATTGGCTCTGGGGGTCGCGAACATGCCTTGGCTTGGAAACTCGCTCGCTCACCGAAAGTACAAAAAGTATTCGTGGCGCCTGGTAATGGAGGCACAGCGAATCAAAAAACCGCCGGTATTGAAAATTTACCGATCTCGGATCTCGAAGAGCTTGCCGCGTTCGCAAAACGTGAGCAAATTGGCTTAACCGTCGTGGGGCCTGAAGCGCCATTGGCTGCAGGAATTGTGGATGTCTTTCGCAATCAGGGCTTGCGGATTTTTGGTCCAACCCAATTGGCAGCACAACTAGAATCCTCCAAAGACTTCTCCAAGGCATTCATGAAGCGCCATGGTATTCCAACGGCCGATTATCAAACCTTTACGAATGCCCTAGCAGCGCATGACTATATTGATCAAAAAGGTGCGCCGATTGTGATCAAAGCTGACGGTCTTGCTGCGGGTAAAGGAGTGGTGGTTGCCATGAGCCTGGCCGAAGCACATATGGCGGTTGACATGATGCTCTCAGACAACAAGCTTGGCGATGCAGGAGCACGGGTTGTGATTGAAGAATTTATTACGGGGGAAGAAGCCAGCTTTATTGTTTTAGTCGATGGCAAGAATGTTTTACCACTTGCTAGCAGCCAAGACCACAAGCGTTTACTTGATGGTGACCAAGGTCCTAATACTGGTGGCATGGGTGCCTACTCGCCGGCCCCAGTGGTAACCCCCGAAGTGCATGCTCGTGCCATGCGTGAGGTGATCATGCCAACCGTTGAGGGGATGCGCGCTGACGGAATTCCTTACACTGGTTTTCTCTATGCAGGTCTGATGATTCAGCCTAATGGTCAAATTAAAACCCTGGAGTTCAATTGCCGCATGGGCGATCCCGAAACCCAACCGATCATGGCTCGTCTTGAGAGCGATTTGGTACCTGCTTTAGATAAAGCGATCGATGGCAAACTAAATGAGGTCGAACTAACTTGGGATCGGCGCATTGCCCTTGGAGTGGTATTGGCAGCGGCCAACTACCCCGAAAATCCTAAAACAGGCGATGCAATTACTGGAATCCCCGCAGAAACCAATGACCAAATCACCTTTCATGCGGGCACCAAAATCCAAGATGGTGTGCTTCGTACCTCGGGTGGCCGAGTATTGTGCGTTGTTGGGTTGGCAGATACTGTCAAAGGGGCACAACAAAAGGCGTATTCTGCGATTGACCAGATTCATTTTGATGGTATGCAGTACCGCAGCGATATCGGCTTTCGAGCGATTAAGTAAGAAAAGGTAAGGACATTGAATGGCAGCAACAATTGATACTCAGGCTGTTAAACATTATTTATTAGATTTACAAGACCGCATTACTAGTGCAACTAGCAAGGTGGATGGCAAACTGTTTGTGACGGATTCCTGGGAAAAACCCAAAGATAGTAAGTTACAGGGCTCAGGGCGAACCTGCATTCTAGAGAATGGCAACGTCCTTGAAAAAGGCGGGGTTGGGTTCTCGCACGTGAGCGGCCAACAATTACCACCGGCAGCCACCCAAAATCGTCCTGAGATTGCTGGACGCACTTTTGAAGCCATGGGTGTTTCCTTGGTGTTCCATCCACGCAATCCCAAGGCGCCTACAACGCATATGAATGTGCGCTGTTTTATTGCTCAAGCTCCTAATCAAGATCCGGTCTGGTGGTTTGGTGGTGGCTTTGATCTAACCCCCTACTACGGAGTAGATGAAGACTGTAAGCATTTTCATCAAACCGCCAAAAATGCTCTTGATCCATTTGGTGCTGACTTGTATCCACGCTTTAAGAAATGGTGCGATGAATATTTTTATCTCAAGCATCGGGACGAGCCGCGTGGCATTGGCGGTATTTTCTTTGACGACTTCAATGAGTTGGGATTTGAGAGAAGTTTTGCCATGATGCGCTCCGTGGGAGACGCATTCATCGAAGCATATTTACCAATTCTTGAGCGCCGTTATCAAGAGCCCTATACCCAGGCAGAGCGTGATTTTCAAGAATACCGCCGGGGTCGCTATGTGGAATACAACCTCATCTTTGATCGAGGAACTATCTTTGGTCTTCAATCGGGTGGGCGCTCGGAATCCATCCTCATGTCCATGCCACCTGTTGTCACCTGGAAATACAACTGGCAGCCCCAAGCAGGGACACCGGAAGCTCGCCTCTATGAGCGCTATCTCAAGCCACGCGATTGGCTATCTGAGGTTTAAGGCGAATCATTCTTGAATAAAACCATCGGTATCCTAGGGGGCACATTTGACCCGCCGCATTGGGGCCACATTCATCTTGCCGCACATTTTGCTAAACGTCTAAAGCTCGATGAGCTCATGTGGCTACCCAGCGGTGAGCCATGGCAAAAGGGTGCGCACATCACCCCTGCGATTGATCGCTATGCCATGACGCTTGCAGCCGCTGAGGTCCTAAAGATCGAGCTCCAACAACTTGGACTCAGCACTCAAGTCAGCGTAAATACCATGGAAATTGATCGGGCTGGGCCCAGCTATACGATTGATAGTGCCAAAGCTCTGCGACGGCTTCATGGTGAGCAAACAGCTTTAATTTGGCTCATGGGTGCCGATAGCTTTTTGCAGCTCTACACCTGGAATGATTGGCGCGACTTAATGCATTACATTCATCTGGCAGTAGCAAGTCGCCCTCCCTATCGGATTGCGATCCAACTTCAAGACCATCCACCCCTATTGGCCCATTATCAAGATCATCAAACCAGAAGTACTCAGGAGCTTTGTCAACGCCCCTGCGGCCTGATTTATTTAGATGAAGAACTCTCCATTGATCTGGCATCGAGCAGTCTTCGACCTTTACTGGCACATCACCCCAGCGCTGATGCCATTCAACAATGGTTGCCAGAATCGGTCTGGAACATTATTTTAGAAAAAGGCCTTTATCAATCCAAGGTAAGATGAGCAAAAAGCCATATGGATATTAAAAAACTACAGCGCACCATCATCGACGCCCTCGAGGATGTCAAAGCACAAGATATTCGTGTCTACGATAGTAGCAAGCTTAGCGAACTATTTGATCGCGTGATCATTGCCACTGGCAGCAGCAATCGCCAGACCCGTTCTTTGGCTCTCTCGGTCAAAGAAAAGGTTCTTGAAAAAGGGGGCGAAGTGATCTCAATCGAGGGCCTGGAGACGGGTGAATGGGTTCTAGTGGATTGCGGCGATATTGTGGTTCATATCCTGCAGCCCATGCTTAGAGCCTACTACCAACTCGAAGGAATCTGGGGTGACAAACCGGTTCGGGTCAAATTGTCCGGCACCAAGAAGCTCGTCAAAGCCAGTGAAGACGCTGGCGACGAATAAACCATGCGTCTTTGGATTATTGCGGTTGGTCACAAAATGCCAGACTGGGTATCTAGAGCATGCCAGGAATACCAAAAACGCATGCCCAGCGACTGCGTTATTGAGCTTAAAGAACTAAAGCCGGATATTAATCCTGCTAAAGAAGCGAGCAAAATCATTGCAGCGATTCCAAAAGGTGCGGTCGTCATTGCATTAGATGAGCATGGCATCGATCTGCGAACTCAAGCGATTGCGGATCATCTCAAGAATTGGCGGGCAAATGGTCAAGATATTGCGTTCTTGATCGGCGGAGCAAATGGGCTTGACCCAAGCCTCAAAGCAAATGGCGGTCTAATCTGGAAACTATCAAGCCTCACCCTGCCACATGCGTTTGCTCGCCTAGTGCTGATCGAACAACTCTATCGTGCCTGGACCATCCTGCAAGGCCACCCCTATCATCGTGAGTAAATGGGAAATCATTTAACATGAAGTATGACTTTATTTACCTCGCCTCGCAAAGCCCGCGTCGCCGGGAGTTACTCTCGCAGATTGGAGTACGCTTCGAGCTACTCCTGCCAGGGCCTGATGAGGATACCGAGTCTCTAGAGCTCGCTCTTGCAAACGAAAGTGCTGCAGACTACACGCAACGCGTAACCATTGCTAAAAGTATCTCAGCTATCAAGCGTTGGCATCAGCGCCGCCAAGTAAGTCTCGAGCTTCCCTGGGCGCCAATACTTTGCGCCGACACCACCGTAAGCCTTCCAGGCTCGCCCGATCACGAAATCCTTGGAAAGCCGCACGATCAAGAAGACGCGATGCGGATATTGCACGTCTTGAGCGGTCAGACGCATTGGGTTTACACAGCCCTTGCCATCACCCCTGAGCCCACAAGCATCCCGGTCTGCGTATTACAAAAGTCAAGGATACGGTTTACGACATTAAGCCATGAGCAAATTGAACGCTATGTCAGCAGCGGTGAAGCATTTGGGAAGGCGGGTGCCTATGGCATTCAGGGGATGGCCGCTACGTTTATTGAGGAGATTTCTGGAAGCTATAGCGGTATCATGGGGCTTCCCTTATTTGAAACTGCCCAACTACTACGAGTAGCAGATGTACGTTTTGGTTTAACCCAATCATGACTCAAGAAATCCTCATCAATATCACCCCACAAGAAACACGCGTTGCTTTAATTGAGCAAAATGCCGTTCAAGAACTCCATATTGAACGTACGCGCCAGCGTGGAATTGTGGGCAATATTTATTTGGCGAAGGTGGCGCGGGTCTTACCTGGGATGCAATCAGCCTTTATTGATATTGGTTTAGAACGTGCTGCATTCATTCACTTTAATGATTTGGGCGAACAGCAAACTGGTGGTCAGATTGAAAAAGTATTGTTCGAAGGACAGACACTCTTGGTGCAAGTACTTAAAGACCCCCTCGGAACAAAAGGAGCCAGACTCACCCGCCAAATTAGTATTGCGGGACGTAATTTGGTCTATTTGCCACAAATTCATCGGCCATTAGGTCAAGAGATTCATATTGGCATCTCACAAAAGATTGAAAATCCCGAGGAACGCGAAGCACTCAAAAACCGTCTGAAAGGTCTGATTCCTGCAGATGAATCCGGCGACATCATTGTTCGCACCAGTGCCGAACATGTGAGCGATGAAACCTTGATTTCTGACCTGAAGTACCTTCGCACCACCTGGCAACAAATTGCGCAACGCGCCAAAGAAAAAGCGGCCCCCGCGCTTCTTCATCAAGACCTCAATTTAGCCGAGCGGGTATTACGAGACATGGCTGGCCCTGAGACTAGTCAGATTCGGATTGATTCGGCTGAAAACTTTGAACGTTTGACTCAGTTTGCACAGATGTTTATGCCACAACTGAATTCCAAGCTGACTCTCTACCGAGGTGAGCGCGCCCTCTTTGATCTCTTTGATATTGATTCTGAGATTAATAAAGCACTAGGACGGCGTGTCGATCTTAAGTCAGGCGGCTATCTGATGATCGATCAAACCGAATCGATGACCACTATTGATGTCAATACCGGGAGTTTTGTTGGGGCTCGTAATTTAGACGACACCGTGTTTAAAACCAATCTAGAGGCTGCCCAAGCGATTGCCCGTCAATTACGTTTGCGCAATCTGGGCGGCATCATCATCATTGATTTTATTGACATGACGCAGAGCGACCATCAAGAAGCAGTGCTTGGCGAGCTGAAGAAGAATTTAGCGCGTGATCATGTGCGCACCAATGTGAACGATTTTTCCTCATTGGGACTGATTGAGATGACACGCAAGCGAACGCGCGAGTCCCTATCTCATATTTTGTGTGAACCCTGCTCGTCTTGCAATGGCAAAGGGGAAACGAAAACACCGCAGACGATTTGCTATGAAATCTTGCGTGAGATTGTGCGTGAGCATCGCCAATTTAATCCCAAAGAGTTCCGCATTGTTGCCTCACCCGATGTCATTGATTTATTCCTTGAGGAAGAGAATCAATTCTTAGCTATGCTCGGCGACTTTATCCAAAAACCAATTCGGCTCCAGGCTGAGGCTGGCTTTAGGCAAGAACAATACGATATTGTCTTAAATTGATTCGATTGCTTAGCTTGCTTGGCTAAACTGCAGGCGATGCAAACCGGCATATAAACCGTTTTTGGCAATGAGCTCCCGATGGGGGCCGTATTCCACAATCTCACCATGGTCGAGTACGGCAATATGATCAGCATGCTCGATGGTTGATAAGCGATGCGCAATTACTAAAGTGGTTCTACCGGCCATCAGCCGATCGAGCGCCTCTTGCACTTGGCGCTCAGACTCTGAGTCCAGGGCAGAGGTTGCCTCATCCAGAATCAGAATAGGTGCATCTTTATAGATTGCGCGCGCAATCGCAAGGCGTTGTCGTTGACCACCCGATAAACGATTGCCGTTATCCCCAATTGGCGTATCAATTCCATCGGGTAATTCAGAGAGCAAGTTGGACAAATTAGCTGCCTCTAGCGCTTCAATCACACGACCGCGATCAATATCATCACCAGTGCTCGAGCCATACGCGACATTAGCTGCAATCGTGTCATTAAACAGAATCACATCTTGACTCACAAAAGCGATTTGTTTACGTAAATCCGTTAAAACAATCTCCTCAATTGGGATTTGATCGAGCAAAATCCGACCGGATTTGGGCTGATAAAAACGTGGTAACAAATTAACTAGCGTTGATTTACCTCCACCGGATGGCCCCACAAAAGCAATCACCTCGCCCGGCTTAACCGTGAGATTGATGTTACGTAAGGCATCTTTTCGACCCTCATCTTGGTTGTATGAGAAAGAAAGGTCTTCAAACCTAATTTCACCTTGAGCCTTCTCAAGCCGCTTGAGATTCGATGTTTGCGCCTTCTCCTCCTCAACCGGCTGATCAATTAACTGAAAGATCATCTCAGCAGCGGTGAGCCCCCGCTGCAAAGGCTGATTAATATCAGCTAAGTGCTTGAGCGGAGATACGATTAACAGCATCGCGGTAATAAAGGCTGCAAAGCTCCCAACTGTGACGCCTTGGCTAGCCGATTGCATGATGGCAATGACTAGGACGACCGATAAAGCCATCGAGGCAACTAATTGAGTGATCGGCTGATTTAATCCGCCGGCAACCGCTGCCTTCAGTGTGAACTTGCGTAATTGCTCGGCTTTTTCCATAAAACGACGCATCTCATAGTCTTCACCGCCATGCACTTTCACTATCTTATGACCGGCTGCGGCCTCCTCAACTACATACGCCAACTCACTAGTCATACTCTGCTGTTGACGATTGAGGCTACGCAAGCGTTTATTGATCTTGCTCATCACATAGGCAATGATCGGGAAAATCACAAAGACCACCAAGGTTAAGCGCCAATTCAAATACAACAAATACCCCATCAAACCAATCACGGTTAGCAGATCACGCACCAGACTGATCAACATACCGCCCATAATCGATAGGACATTATTGACCTCGAAGACCACTGCATTAATTAAGTTCGAGGCCGTGGTTTTTTGGTAATACTCGGTCTTGGCACGTAAGAGTCTGGTAAACATTTGTTCGCGCAGCTTCAACAAAATATTACTAATGACTTTGGTTAGCAAATAGTTCGAGAGAAATTGAGCTCCGCTACGCACAATAGCCAGACCGACAAGAAAGACTGGGACTAACCATAGCTGATCATTCATCTTCCCCGAAAAGCCATCATCCAAAAGGGGCTTCATGAGAGCGGGAATAGAGGTCTCCGACGCCGCCACAAAGGCCATAGCCACCAATGAGCCAACAATTAGGCGGATATGGGGGCGCAAATAGCCAATTAATCGATTTAGGGCTTGACGGTCTGAAGCATTCATATAATGAATTATGCCCACCTTATCAGTCATACTCATCACTCGGAACGAGGAAGCCAATCTTGGGGATTGTTTAACCTCCTTAGACGGGCTGGCTGACCAAATTGTAGTGGTAGACACCCAAAGCACTGACAAAACCCTTGAGATTGCCAAAGCCCATGGGGCGCTAATAAGCTCCCCCGACGATTGGCCCGGCTTTGGGCCCCAAAAGAACCGGGCTCTTGACTTAGCAAACTGCGATTGGGTCTTATCGCTTGATGCCGACGAGCGCCTGACCCCCGAACTGCGTGCAGAGATCAAAACAGTTCTTAATCAACCGCATGCCGATTGCTATGCCATCCCACGCTTATCCTGGTACTGCGGACGCTTTATGCGTCATTCTGGCTGGACTCCCGACTATGTGGATCGCCTTTTTAAGCGGGGCAGTGCACGATTTTCCTCTGATTTAGTACATGAACGTTTAATCCCACAGGGACCCGTTCTCAAACTAAAGCATCAGATGCTGCATTACAGTTTCATGAACGCCGAGCAAGTCAAGGCAAAAATGGAGCGCTACTCTACCGACTCCGCCCAACAGGCATTCGCCAAAGGTAAAACCGGCAGTCCTATCAAAGCTATCTTGCACGGAGCCTGGTCATTCATTCGAACTTATTTTTTGCGAGCTGGATTTCTAGATGGTCCTCAAGGCTTTTCCTTGGCGTGCTCCAATGCACAGGGCACGTATTATCGATATATGAAGCTTTGGCGACTTCAGCAAATGGCACGCGCTCAGAATCAAAAGGGTTAGGATCGCTTATGTTCAAAATCTCGATCCTACTTGCGACCTATAACTGGCCAGAAGCCCTGCGCTTTTGCCTCGAATCACTAGAAACTCAAACTGATCGAAACTTTGAAATCATCATTGCTGATGACGGCTCTAAACCAGAAACCGCAACACTAATACGCTCCATGAAGGAGCGCTCCAAGCACTCGATCCAACACTTATGGCAAGAGGATCAAGGGTTTCGGAAAACCATTATTCTCAATCAGGCCATTTTGGCTGCCCAGGGCGAATACCTCATATTCTTAGACGGGGACTGTATTGTGCAACCTGATTTTGTGAAGCGCCACCGTCAGCTTGCTAAGCCTCAAATGATGGTGACCGGCAGTCGCGTACTTCTAAGCGAATCATTAACCCAAAAGATCCTAAGTTGGCCGCGGTGGAACTTCGCAGCTTTCAAAAGCAATTTAATTAGCTATCGCTTAAATGGTGGAATTAATAAGTTCTGGCCCATCGTACTGAAGCTGGGTCCGGGGGCGTGGCGCGTTTATCAAAAATTTGTTTGGCGCCGCATTAAAGGTTGCAATATGGCTTGCTGGAAAGAGGATGCGCTGACGATTAGTGGTTTTGATGAGTCTATGACTGGTTGGGGTCACGAAGATGCTGATTTTGTCTTTCGACTACAACATGCTGGTATTCGACGTCAATCTGGTGCATGGTCAACTGAGGTATTTCATCTATTTCATCGAATCTCTGATCAGTCTAAAGCAGCAGAGAATGCAAAGCGAGTCCGCGAAAAAATTATGGCCAAGGCTGGTATACAGGTATGAACGATCCTACCCGAGTTCTCTTCATCGCCACACGACAAATTGGCGATGTGCTGGTCACCACACCTTTAATTGAAGCAGCTCGTCGCATTTGGCCCAAGGCGCAATTTGATTTCTTGGGTTACCGCGGCAAGCTCGATATGCTCAAGGGTAATCCAGAAGTTCATGAGCTGATTGAAACCTCCGAACATCCCAATCTTTGGGAATACCTCAAACTGTTTAATCGTCTATTCCAACGTTACGATTTAGCCATCATCACCCAACCTAGCGATCGAGCCTATTTTTTTGGTTCCCTTGCTGCGCTTCGCCGTGTTGGTGTAGTGGTACAAGATACCCCAAAGAGTCGGCAGAAAAGTGCATGGAAACGCTCCATCTGTATGCATTGGGTTCCAGTCGATTATTTTGAGCAACACGTCATCGTTGAAAAACTCAAGCTTCTCGAACCTTTCTACCGCGCTAAGGGTCTCGACCTTTTTGCAAATCCAATCTCGGTGACTCCTCCAAGCAGCGAAGCCCTTACCCCGGTGTTACAAAGCCAACTTCGTCAACCGTATATTGTTTTGCATCCGGGTCCGCTCAATGGCTATAAGCGCTGGCCTTTAGGGTATTGGGCTCAATTAATTAAAGATCTTGTGGCCTTAAAGTATCAAGTGGTCTTAAGTGCATCGCCTGCAGAGCAGGATCTCTCCCTTAACCGAGATATTCTGTCCTTGCTCGATCACGAGGTCACCCAATTGGTCATTGACACTAAGGGGCAGCTCAACTTACCCCAAGTCAAAACCTTGTTAGATGGTGCGGCTTTATATATTGGTGTTGATACATCAGTAACGCATCTTGCTGCCGCCTGCGAAATCCCAACCATTGCTTTGTTTGGACCTACACCACCTACCAATTTTGGGCCCTGGCCCAATGGTTTCATTGGCGAGCGCCCTTATCAACTTCGAGGTCGAACCCAAATCGTCGGTAAGGTGTGCATTTTGCAAGGCCCGGGTGATTGTGTTCCTTGCCGAAAAGCGGGCTGCTTTGATACCGCCAATAGCAAAAGTGAGTGCCTTGACCTGCTAGAGCCCAGTCAAGTATTAGAAGCTACTAAAAAAATGCTGGATCGAAGTACGAGATTATCCTAGCGGCGCTTGACGTAAAACACCATCGTATCGCCCTCGTTATCTGTAGCGATCAGTTCATTACCAGTTTGTTTGCAAAAGGCGGGGATGTCATGCGTTGCGCCTGAATCGGTTGCCTTGAGTTTTAAGACCTCACCGGTTTGCATTTCAGCGAGGGTTTTCTTGGTACGCAGAATAGGCAAAGGGCAGTTCATGCCAATGGCATCCACTTCGCGATGAACCACAATCGAGCCTGCTTCACTCATCTCATTCTCCTATTTAATGCCATTTTAGCGACGAATTGCTAAATCCGCTCGGCAACCCAAGCATCAACGGCAGCGAGCGCTTTACTTAAACCGCTTGGATCGCTACCACCAGCCATCGCCATTTCGGGCTTGCCGCCACCTTTGCCGCCCACTTGTTGAGCCACAAAATTGACGAGCTCACCCGCTTTGATCCGATTGGTCGCATCACTGGTCACCCCAGCAATGAGACTTACCTTGCCGTCTTGAACGGATGCCAAAACAATCGCGGCTGACTTTAATTTGGCCTTCAGAGCATCCATCGTGTCTCGCAATACTTTCGTATCAGCCGAATCTAATTGAGCTGCCAACACTTTGATGCCTTGCAGATCTTTTGCTTGATTGACTAAATCATCGCCTTGGCTCGCAGCTAATTTTGCATTTACGCGCTCGAGCTCACGCTCAACATGTCTGAGTTGATCTTGCAATTGACTAACGCGTTGCGGCAGATCATGAGGAGCCGTCTTTAACAACTGGGCCGCCTCTTGGATCTTCGACTCAAGCCCTTGAACAAAATCCATCACATTCGTGCCGGTCACCGCTTCAACCCGACGAATACCAGCAGCCACTCCACCCTCAGAGACGATCTTAAAACTACCAATATCACCCGTTCGCTTGACATGGGTTCCACCGCATAACTCTTTAGAAGATCCAATTTCAAGTACACGCACACGCTCACCATACTTCTCGCCAAATAGCATCATGGCTCCGGTCTTTTGCGCATCCTCCAAAGCCATCACATTGGCAGCAGTTGCAGTGTTGGTCAAAATCTCCTGATTGACCATTTGCTCAATCCGAGTAATTTCAGCCTTCGTCAAGGGTGCAGTGTGAGTGAAATCGAATCGAGTCTTGTCGGCATCGACTAAGGAACCCTTCTGTTGCACATGATCGCCAAGGACTTCGCGCAAGGCTTTGTGTAGCAAATGCGTAGCGCTGTGATTACGCATCGTCTTAGCACGCAAGCTTGTATCCACGCGCGCCTCAACCATATCCCCAACCCTTAACTCGCCCTCTTGAAGTTCACCTTGATGTCCAAAGACATCGGCCTGAATCTTAAAAGTGTCCGCCACGATGAATTGCGATTGCTCAGTTCGTAACTCGCCACGATCGCCGACTTGACCACCAGACTCTGCGTAAAACGGGGTGCGATTCAAAACCACCACAGCACTTTCACCCGGCCGAATCGAGTCGACGGGGCTACCGTCACGATACAAAGCGGTGATGCGAGCATCCTCAATCAACACTTGCTCGTAGCCCAAGAACTTAGTAGGCTCGCCCCGATAATCCAAGCCTTGTGCCATCTTAAATTTACCGGCAGCCCTTGCTTGATCGCGTTGGCGTTGCATGGCTGCTTCGAAGCCAGCTGAATCGACACCGACTCCGCGCTCACGACAGACATCAGCCGTAAGATCAAGGGGAAACCCAAATGTATCGTGCAGACGAAACGCGGTTTCTCCATCTAGAACAGATTGATTATTTTGAAGCGCAGATTCTAGAATCTCCATGCCATTGGCAATGGTCTGGAAAAAACGTTCCTCTTCTTGCTTGAGTACATCCATGACCCGATCTTGCGCTTGGCGTAACTCAGGATATGCATCGCCCATTTCAGCGACCAAGGCCGGCACTAACTGATGAAAGAAGGCCTGACGCGCCCCCAATTTATACCCATGACGGATCGCGCGTCGCGCAATGCGCCGCAAGACATAACCGCGCCCCGCATTACCTGGAATCACTCCATCGACCACAATAAAACTGCAAGCGCGGATGTGATCTGCAATCACCTTCAACGATGGGCTATCTAAATCACAACCATTAGCCCCGGCACGATCAACCGCGTCTTTTGCCGCTTGCAGGAGATGAACAAATAAATCGATTTCATAGTTGGAGTGCACATGCTGCAAAACAGCAGCAATTCGCTCCAAGCCCATACCGGTGTCAACACTAGGCTTAGGCAAGGGATGCATCTCACCGGCCTCATCGCGATTAAATTGCATGAAGACGTTGTTCCAGATCTCAATGAAACGATCGCCATCCTCATCAGGGCTACCCGGAGGGCCACCAGCAATTTCTGGGCCATGGTCATAAAAGATTTCAGTGCACGGTCCACAGGGCCCAGTGTCACCCATCATCCAAAAGTTATCGGAGGCATACCGCGCACCCTTGTTATCGCCAATGCGCACAATACGCTCTTTCGGTACACCAATTTTTTTCTCCCAAATATCGTAGGCTTCATCGTCCTCGGCATAGACGGTGACCCATAACTTATCTTTGGGTAACTTAAAGACCTGAGTTAGCAGTTCCCAGGCAAATTGGATCGCATCCTCTTTGAAGTAATCGCCAAACGAGAAATTACCGAGCATCTCAAAAAAGGTATGGTGACGAGCGGTATACCCAACGTTATCAAGGTCATTGTGTTTACCACCAGCGCGAATGCACTTTTGTGCGGTTGTGGCACGCTGGTATGGCCGCTTATCAAATCCCAAAAAGACATCTTTAAACTGATTCATCCCGGCATTCGTAAATAGCAAGGTGGGATCATCACCAGGAACCACGGGGCTTGAAGCCACGATTTGGTGACCCTTGGAGGCAAAATAATCAAGGAAGGCTTGGCGGATTTCGGAGACTTTCATCCGCAGAATTATCGCATTGGCACAGAATTAGGGCAAACCCTTAAATATGCCCATGCTCATTCCCTTACAATCACAAATCGACTAAAAATAGCCCTTTACGAAAAGGCGGCAATCGCTACAAAGGAGACAGATTTTGAACATTCGCAATAAAAAGGATTTTGGCGCTGGGATCATGTATATGGTCATCGGCCTATTCTTTGCCATTATTGCCACTGGCTACAAAATGGGCACCGCTGCCAAGATGGGTCCAGGTTATTTTCCATTTTGGCTGGGTGTGTTGATGACCGCTCTCGGTTTGTTCATCACAATTCGGTCATTCTCCAAAAAGGCCGATCCTGAAGAGATGCCACCCTGGAACTGGAAGATTGTTTTATGGATTACCGGATCGGTTGTCTTATATGGTTTGTTACTGCCTATCTTGGGTTTTGTAATTACGATCATTATTTTGGTGGTTGTTTCGGCAAGCGTTAGCCATGAGTTTGGCTGGAAAGGTGCAGTTCTAAATGCTGTTGCGCTTGCAGCCTTTAGCTATCTTGCATTCATTTTCGGCCTTGGATTGCAGTTTCCCATCATGCCGGTATTTTTAGAATAATCCTCAGGAATCGATCACATGGAATTACTAAATAATCTTTCTTTAGGATTTGAGACCGCATTTACGGTCCAGAATTTGTTCTATTGTTTTCTGGGCTGTTTATTAGGAACCTTAATTGGGGTATTGCCAGGCTTGGGCCCCGTGGCAACGATTGCCATGCTCTTGCCAGCGACATACGCTCTTCCCCCCACTCCCGCACTCATTATGTTGGCCGGTATTTACTACGGTTCTCAATACGGGGGCTCGACCACGGCGATCTTACTGAATATTCCCGGGGAAACGTCCTCGGTGGTAACGGCAATTGATGGCTACCAAATGGCCAAACGCGGTCGTGGAGGCGTTGCATTATTTACTGCCGGAATGGGCTCATTCTTTGCTGGTTGTGTGGCAACTTTAATTTTGGCAGGCTTTGCCGCGCCATTGGCTGAAGTGGCCTTTAAGTTTGGTCCTGCCGAATACTTTTCTCTGATGGTCTTGGGTTTGATTGGTGCCGTGGTTTTGGCATCCGGGTCACTCATCAAAGCGGTTGGCATGATTTTGCTGGGACTACTACTCGGCCTCATCGGTACCGACGTGAACTCAGGCGTTGCCCGTTACTCTTTTGACATCCCTCAATTGACTGATGGTATCGGGTTTGTGTCAGTCGCCATGGGTGTGTTTGGCTTTGCTGAGATCATGGTGAACTTGGAGCGTAAAGGTGCCGGCGAGTCCTTCCTCAACAAGGTCACTTCGCTGATTCCAAGTTGGAATGACGTGAAGCGGATGACCCCCTCTATTTTGCGCGGGACCACCATTGGTTCGATGTTAGGAATCTTGCCAGGCGGCGGCGCTGCCCTTGCCGCTTTTGGTGCTTACTCAGTTGAGAAAAAGAGCTCCAAACATTCCGAAGAGTTTGGTAAAGGCGCCATTGAGGGTGTTGCTGGTCCAGAAGCTGCAAACAATGCGGCCTCGCAAACCTCATTTATTCCCCTGTTAACCCTTGGTATTCCGCCCAATGCAGTGATGGCATTGATGGTAGGTGCGATGACCATTCACAATATTCAGCCTGGACCCCAGGTAATGACAAGCAATCCCACCCTATTCTGGGGCTTGATTGCCTCGATGTGGATTGGTAACGTGATGCTGATTTTGCTGAACTTACCCTTAATTAGCGTTTGGGTTAGTCTCCTCAAGATTCCATACCGCTTCCTATACCCCGCCATTTTGGTGTTCTGCTGTATTGGTGTGTATAGCGTGAACAACTCTATTTTTGATGTGTACGTCACTGCAGCATTCGGTGTAATTGGCTATATGTTTGTGAAGTTTGGCTGCGAGCCAGCTCCATTACTGTTGGGCTTTGTATTGGGTCCAATGATGGAAGAAAACTTCCGTCGTGCACTCCTCCTTTCAAGGGGTGATTTCACAACTTTTGTCACTCGCCCACTCTCCTTGAGTCTGCTCATTGCTGCGCTCCTACTACTGATTGTGGTTACCTTGCCTGCCGTGAAGAAGAGTCGCGAAAAAGTGTTTGTGGACGAACAATAACAAATCGATGCGATCCTCTAAGGCCCGCTGTTGCGGGCCTTATTTTTTGGCTTTCAGAACCACCCTAGCGGTCTTCTCTACAATAGTGGGATGTCCACGCCATCTGCAAACCCAGTCGAACCGTCTAATTTCTTACGGCAAATCATTGATCATGATTTAGCTAAGGGTATTTATGCCAATCGCGTTGATGCAAATGGCAAGCCTTTGCCAGCTGTGGTCACTCGCTTTCCGCCCGAGCCAAATGGGTACCTGCATATTGGCCATGCCAAAAGTATTTGCCTCAACTATGGCCTAGCGAAAGACTATGATTCCCTGCCTTCAGGTGGTCGTTGCCATATGCGACTTGACGATACCAATCCAACTAAAGAGGATGTGGAATATGTCGATAGCATCTTAGATGCGGTGCGTTGGTTGGGATTTGATTGGCACCATCAGGGCCATGAGCATTTGTATTACGCCAGCGATTACTTTGAACGTCTCTATGAGTTTGCGCAAATCTTGATGCGTCACGGCAAAGCCTATGTCGATAGTCAAAGCGCGGAGGAAATTCATCGTCATCGCGGTAATTTTTCGACACCGGGTGTCAATAGTCCCTATCGAGATCGATCGGCCGATGAGAACATTGCACTTTTGGAAAAAATGCGTGCTGGCGAGTTCCCCGATGGTAGCCATGTGGTGCGTCTAAAGATTGATATGACTCACCCCAATATCGTGATGCGTGATCCAGTCATTTATCGTATTCGTCATGCTCATCATCACCGCACTGGCGATCAGTGGTGTATTTATCCTTTATATGACTTTACCCACTGTATTTCAGATGCTCTTGAAAATGTATCGCACTCGATTTGCACCCTCGAGTTTGAAAACAACCGTCCGCTGTATGACTGGATTCTCAACAGTCTGAAAGAGTGCGGGGTTTTTAAAGGCCCTTTACCCCATCAATACGAATTTGCCAGACTCAATCTCACTTACACCATTACGAGTAAACGCAAACTCCTGCAACTCGTTGAGGAGCAACGCGTCGACGGCTGGGACGATCCTCGTATGCCAACCATCGCCGGAATCCGCCGCCGTGGTTACACACCAGAGAGCATTCGTTTATTTTGTGAACGGATTGGCGTATCCAAAGCCGATAGCTGGATTGATATGAGTGTTCTTGAGCAAGCTCTACGCGATGATTTGGATGCGCGCGCCCCTCGCGCCAGCGCAGTACTAGATCCGCTCAAGCTTGTGATTGAAAACTATGAAGTTGGTGCAAAAGAACCGTGTTCTGCCCCCAAGCATCCGCACCATCCGGAATGGGGCAAGCGCGAGTTTCATTTTGGACGTGAGCTTTGGATTGAGGCCGATGATTTTCAGATGAATCCTGAAAAAGGATTTTTCCGTCTGTTCCCACCCAAAGATGGAGGGGCTGGTGGGCGTGTACGCTTACGTCATGGCTTTGTCATCGAGTGCACCGGTGTCAAACTCGATGACCAGGGCAAAGTCACTGAGGTTCATGCGCGCTATTTTCCTGATAGTAAAAGTGGCACACCAGACTCTAACAATTACAAGGTAAAGGGCAACATCCACTGGATTAATGCTGCAGAAGCCTTACCTGTTGAGGTTCGTCTATATGAGCATTTATTTACCGATCCACACCCGGATAGCGGTGACAATGACTTTCTGAGCTTTATTAATCCAGATTCCAAAAAGGTGATTCAAGCCTATGTGGAACCCAGTATGCAGAGCGCCGAGCCAGAAGATCGTTTTCAATTTGAGCGCCACGGCTACTTTGTGGTTGATCGTAAAGATAGCGCCCCAGGAAAGTTGGTCTTTAATTGCAGCGTTGGTCTGAAAGACGGCTGGAAATAATTACAAAGTTTTCAAATAGTCTTTAACCCGAGGGTATTTCAGGGGACGTTTTAGTTCACCTATTCGTTGATTGCGAACTCGCCTTGATTCGGCCATGAATGACCACATCATGGGACCCACCTGAGCTCGCACCTCATCGGGCGGCAATCGCAGGGGCTTCGGCAAATGCAGTGCGCAAGCGACCTCATCAAAGTAATCGCCCATTTTTTGCTCACTACCATCGCATGCATTAATCACGCGCTGTGGTTTGCCGATAAATAATGCTGCACAAATGAGCCGAGCAAGATCATCTGCATGAATATGGTTCGAATACGCATCAAACGGCTCTTGCAAAGCAGGGGTGTTGTTTTTTAAGCGCTCAATTGGTAAGCGATTAGGTCCGTAAATGCCGGGCACGCGCAAAATAGTTAACGCAACGCCTTGTGAGGCCGCCCAAAAGCGAAGTGTTTGTTCTGCATCCACGCGCCGCTTCGCCCGCGGACTGGTGGGTTGTAATTGACTGGTCTCATCGACAAAATCACCATCGCGATTACCGTATACCCCGGTCGTACTGATGTAAACCAGGCGTCTGACAGATCGTCCCTGCTGGGATAAAATTCGTACTAAATTGCGGGTGCGTTGATCGTACTCACCATCTTGTGCTGGTGGTGCTAGATGAATGACGGTTGTTGCTAAATGGGCAATTCGCCATAAAGTCTCAGGATGGTCAAGATTACCTTCAATGGGTGTGATGCCATGCTTTCGAAGTTCGGTAAAACGCTCAGGGCTACTGCTTAATGCGAAGAGCTTGGGTCGGCCTTGGGATTGAGCGAGTGCATTGCCTTGCAGCTGCTGCGCAACCCGAATACCGATATCACCGCATCCAATAATGAGGATACGGGGGCGACGAAATAGGCTGGTTTTGGAGATCATAGAATTAACATCGTAATGATTTATTGGGAGAAGTGGAATTGCAGTACCAGGTGGAACTTAAAAAGAGCGGCAAAACATTCGCAGTGGACGAAGATGAGACCGTTCTGGAAGCTGCTATTCGCCAGGGCATTCAACTACCCTATGGCTGCAAAAATGGTGCTTGCGGATCATGCAAGGGCAAAGTGCTCGAGGGCCGAATTGAGCATGGAGACCACAGCCAAAGTGCCCTGAGCACCCTCGACGAAACCGCGGGCGCGACCCTTTTATGCTGCGCCCACCCCAAATCTAATGTTCTAATCGACGTTCGCGAAATCCAGGGCGGTGGCGATATTCCAGTGCGCAAAGTACCCTGTCGGATTCAGACAATTGCATATCCAAGTAACGATGTTGCAATTCTTCAGCTGCAATTGCCTGCAAGTGAACGTTTTCAATTTTTAGCCGGTCAGTATCTGGAGTTTTTACTTAAAGACAATAAACGTCGTGCGTATTCGATTGCCAGCGCCCCACATCAAGAGGGCCCCATTGAGTTGCACATTCGCCATCTGCCAGGCGGTCTTTTTACTGACCCCCTCTTTGGTCAAGGAGCTGATGGTAAAGCAATCAAAGAAAAGGATATCTTGCGTTTTGAAGGCCCCCAAGGAAGTTTTTTCTTGCGTGAGGATACTCAGAAACCCATTATTTTCTTAGCATCGGGTACAGGCTTTGCTCCGATCAAATCCATTCTGTTGCATATGCGTGAGAAGAAAATTGATCGTGAGGTCTATTTCTACTGGGGTGGCCGACGCCCCAAAGATCTCTACATGGATACTCTTTGTCAGGAGTTTGCTAGTACCCTACCTCGCTTCCATTACATTCCGGTTATTTCTGACGCGCTACCAGAAGATCACTGGACTGGCCGGACAGGCTTTGTTCACCGTGCCGTGATGGCAGACTTTCCGGATCTTAGCGCATTCCAAGTTTATGCTTGTGGGGCTCCAATTGTGATTCAATCAGCCCAAACGGACTTTGTTAAGCAATGCGGCCTGCCCGAGGATGAGTTTTATGCCGACTCATTCACGAGCGAGGCTGATCTAGCGTGTGCCTAGTTTTCTGTACCTGAAGGCAAATTCCCTTTTTACAACGATCTTTTGTATGATTGTGCTATGAATCAACTTTCTGATCCTCGTCCTGTTGATGCCCATTCGGTGATGTATATCACCAAGCGGCCGGACATCATCATGATGGAGGGCAAAGGCTCGTGGTTGGTCGATCAAAATGGCAAGCGCTACTTGGACTTCCTCCAAGGATGGGCCGTGAATTGCTTGGGGCACTGTAATCCTGGCATTGTTGCTGTGTTAAACGCTCAAGCCCAGAAATTGATTAACCCTAGCCCTGCCTTTTATAACGAACCGATGATTCGGTTATCCGATTTACTAACTAGCCACAGTTGCTTTAACAAAGTATTTTTTGCTAACAGTGGGGCAGAAGCCAACGAGGGCGCGATCAAGCTTGCTCGTAAATGGGGGCAGATTCATAAAGGCGGCGCTTACGAAATCATTACCTTCGATCATAGTTTTCATGGGCGGACCTTAGCAACGATGAGTGCATCGGGCAAGCCGGGCTGGGATACTCTCTTTGCCCCCCAAGTGCCAGGCTTTCCGAAGGCTGATCTCAATGATATTGAATCGGTTAAGCGCTGCATCACCGATCAAACGGTTGCCGTCATGCTTGAGCCTGTCCAGGGTGAAGGTGGCGTCATTCCTGCTGATGATGCCTTCATGAAAGAACTGCGCCAGCTCACTAAAGAACGTAATCTATTGCTCATCGTTGATGAAGTACAGGCCGGTTTTGGAAGAACCGGCAAATTATTTGCCTACCAACATTTTGGGATTGAGCCCGACATCATGACCCTTGGTAAAGGAATCGGTGGGGGCGTACCGCTCGCGGCCCTTTTGTGCACCGATGCAGTCGCCTGCTTTGTGCCTGGCGACCAAGGTGGTACCTACAATGGCAATGCTTTGATGACTGCGGTCGGGATTAGTGTGATTGAACAACTCTTAGCTCCTGGCTTTTTGGAATCAGTGATTCAAAAAGGAGCATTCTTGCAAAGTGAATTGCTGAAACTTTGTTCTGAGTTCGGGCTAAAAGGCGAACGTGGCAAAGGACTGCTTCGGGCACTCATGTTGGGTAAGGATATTGGCCCCTCCTTGGTCGAGCTTGCTAGAGAGCATGAGCCTGAAGGCCTGCTGATTAATTCGCCTAGACCTGATCTATTGCGCTTTATGCCCGCCCTCAATGTCACCGAAGAGGAAATCCTCAAAATGTGCACTACCTTGCGGGTTCTGCTGAAGAAACTGACTTAAGTTTCTTTAGTCTCTTTGATTTTTGCATCTGCCCCCAGATACGCTTCGCGAACCCGGTCGTCATTAAATAACTGATCAGCCGATCCCGATAAGGTAATCGCCCCACTCTCCATTACATAGGCACGGTCTGCCATTGATAGGGCCAAGCGGGCATTTTGCTCGACGAGCAAAATCGTCATACCCTGTTGATTGAGGCTTTGAATCACCTCAAAAATAGTTTCTACCATGAGCGGTGCCAGACCCATCGAGGGCTCATCGAGTAAGAGAAGCTTTGGCTTAGCCATCATCGCCCGAGCAATCGCTACCATTTGCTGCTCCCCACCAGAGAGGGTGCCGGCCAATTGGAACAAACGTTCACGCAGGCGTGGAAAGGTTGTAAGCGCCATCTCAAGGTCCTGATCAATACTCTCCGACGACTGAGAACCCTGGCGGATGTATGCGCCCATTTGCAGGTTCTCCAAAATGGTCATCCTGGCAAACACTCCTCGGCCTTCTGGTACCAATCCAATCCCAAGCGCAGCCAACTCATAGGCCGGCTTGCCCCCAATCGCATGCCCTAAGAATTGAATCGATCCAGCGCTTGGCTTTAGAAGACCGGCAATTACTTTTAGCGTCGTCGTTTTACCCGCCCCATTTGCCCCGATCAAAGTAACCAACTCTCCTGCGTTGATATAAAAATCAATCCCTTTAACGGCAGCAATTCCGCCATACGACAACTTCAGATGCTTGATCTCTAAAAGAGGTGTCGTACTCATGCCGCCGCCCCGCCTAAATATGCCCGAATCACCTCTGGATGACTGCGTACTGCATCGGGCAATCCATCGGCAATCACCTTGCCATAATCAAGCACCGTCAAATGATCACAAAGACTCATTACGAGATGTACATCGTGCTCAATGAGTAAAATTGTTTTGCCATCAGCTCGGATCTTTAGGATTAATTCTTTTAGTTCCAGCTTCTCGCTGGCATTCATCCCAGCAGCTGGCTCATCAAGAGCCAATAGAATTGGTTCAGTAGCTAAAGCACGGGCAATTTCAAGACGTCGTTGGTACCCATAGGATAAATTTTTAGCCTTATGTCGTGCATAGTCTTGCAAGCCAACATACGCGAGCAAGGCAAGTGATTTTTCACGGATGTCGCGCTCTTCACGTCGATTGGATTGTGTACCCAAGACCGCGCCCCATATACCAATGGATGAGCGGCAATGGCATCCCACCATGACGTTCTCCAAGGCGGTCATCTCTTTAAATAAGCGAATGTTCTGAAAGGTTCTAGCAATCCCCGCTTGGGTGACCAGAGATACTGAATGAGGGGAATATGGGCGACCCTGGAGCTCAAACGCACCCTGATCAGCTGGATATAAGCCAGTGATGACATTAAAGAAAGTGGTCTTGCCGGCGCCATTAGGCCCAATAAGCCCAGCGATTGTGCCCTCCCGTACACGAATACCCACATCATCAAGCGCCTGAATGCCTCCAAAGCGCTTCGATACTCCAGAAATTGTTAAGAGATCACTCATCCGTTTGAGGCTTTCAAAGTATCGGGTTTTTGCCAAATTCCATTAGGTCGATAGAGCATGATGAGGATCAGCGCCAAGCCATACAGTAACTGACGAATAATTTCGGTATCAACAAGAACCGACCCAAAGACAAATTGCTGAATCGGGGCTGCAATGCTTCGTAACAGCTCAGGAAAAACAGCGAGCAAGATTGCCCCAAGAATCACCCCTGGAATGTGCCCCATCCCACCCATTACCACCATGGCTAAAACCACAATCGACTCCCATAAAGTAAAGGACTCGGGTGATACAAAGCCTTGAAAGGCGGCAAATAATACACCTGCGGCACCTGCAAAACTTGCGCCAATCGCAAACGCCAATAACTTCATATTACGAGTGTCAATCCCCATCGCCTCCGCGGCGATCTCATCCTCCCGAATCGCCACCCAGGCACGACCGATTCTAGAATGCTCTAAACGCGAGCAGACAATGGCAACTAGAACGGCAAGGATTAAGAAAAAATAGAAGAGTAAATATAGTGATGGAATCTCTAGACCCCAGATATTCATTGGCTTTGAGAGATTGATGCCAAAGAGCTCGATTGGCTGAATA
>JACCDV010305117.1_pt1 | contig 24714 bp, 22 predicted proteins | sample 7446131 | NCBI WGS metagenome assembly JACCDV01 (sample SAMN15323448, study PRJNA562643) | freshwater metagenome | isolation source: river surface water | place: USA:Blue River Watershed | collected 2017-08-17
GGAGGCAACAGCTACGCCGGGCATTTCGGCGAGGACGAGGGGGACCGCCGCGTCAGCGATGCGGAGCTCACCTGCAACACCGGGGTCTACCGGGACTCCACCTTCCGGGGCATCGGCATGAATGACCTCACTGAGCCGCTCCGCAACCTCGGCAACGCACAGTTCGCCGAGCTTCTCGCCCGCCCGGGACCCGACGCCTACTCCTGGCCCGAATACGAGAGGCGCTCCGTGATGCTCGCGGGCAACGACTACATCGTGACCTTCGACACGGTGAACGGCATGTCGCGCATGTCCTGGAACACGGTCAAGGGACAGGACCTGATGCCCACCCTGATCCCGCTCCGCGGGGAGACCATGTTCCGCACCACCATGAGCTCCTATTCCAAGAGGTTCGGAACCTCGGAGGCGATCCGCTTCGAGCCCTACAAGGGAGGAGGCGACCGCATGGTCCTTGTCTCCCATCGCAAGGATGTCTCCACGGAAAACATCGGCGAGCCCGGCGGCGCGCAGGTCACCAAGGTCTCCCTGCCCGAGGTCACCGATTACATCTACCAGATGAGGAGCTCGTTCCGCAGCGCGAAGGATGGGAGAAGCTTCGAGGGAAGGGCCGGAATCATCCGCCAGTTCCAGGACGGCCACACCGAGCTCTCCCTCTTCTGGGGAACCGGCATCGGGGCTGGCGGGCTGCAGATCGCCACCGACAACACCGCCATGGGCATCGGCGCCTCCTTCAATGATCCCGGGGAGGCCTCAGGCGTTATCTCCTCGGCCAAGGGAGGTCGTGTGACGTTCACCCTTCCGGAGATGGACGCGAAGCCCCCCTCACTGCACCTCGACGGAGCTTCCCTGAAAACAAGCCTCGAGGGAGGCCGCCTGATCGCGGAGATTCCTCCGGGTACCTGGCATTGGCAACTCACCCGGGGAAGCGCCAAGCCGATCTCTCCCGAAATCATCTCCTCCGTGGCGACGCGTGACGGGGCCCGGATTTCCTTCACTCCCGTCCCCTCGGCAAGCTCCTACCGGATCGAGCGGAGTAATGCATCGGGCTTCTTCTGGCAACCGCTTGCCGAGACCAAGGAAACGACCTTCCTCATCAGCGGCATCACGACTCCCGACGCCTTCCCCATCCGGGTGATCGCGCTCAACGGGGAGGTTAAGAGCCGCCCCGGCAAGGCTTACCCCATCAGGGTCACCGGCAAACCTCCCGAGCCTCCCTCCGGACTGCGCCTTCTGCTTTCCAAGGATGAGGCGCGACTCTCATGGGGGGAGGTGCTGGGTGCCGGTGATTATTCTCTGGAACGCCGCAAACGCGGAGAGCCTGATTGGAAAGAGATCTATCGTGGCAAAAAAACCTCCTTCACGGACCATGCCGCGGGCATCGTTCCCGCCTTTTCCATCCCGGGACTGCGAGCCGCCGCGATGCGATACCCCGCCGCCGATCCCACGGTCTACGAATACCGGGTGCGTTCCGTTGACGAGACGGGCATTGGAGAACCATCGCCCGGCGCCACCACGGATCCCGCGAACTGGTGCAATTGGCAACCCGACACGGAACTCTCCTTCAGACGCCGCAGCGCCTACTGGCTCCCTCCCTACGTGACCCCGAAGCAGATTCCTCCCGCCAGCTATCCGAAGTGAGGTTTTGAACTCGGGCGTGCCCACGCCGCTCGCCCCTCCGGGGCTGCTCCTGCGTCGCAGTCCAACCTCCTCCCGCCAGTCGGAGGTTTCATCCCACCAATGCCATCTCAAATGAGATGGCGGAGGGGGTGGGATTCGGCCGCTACTGAGCGGTTTAGAGGTCCATTTTATTAGGGTCTACAGGGTACTCAAGCAAAACTAGCACCGACTCCGCGACTGCCAAAACTGACTCGGGAGGGACACTTTTAGGGACACCTCGGGACACACTTTTTGAAGAGGGTATGACCTCACAAAAGCAGCATGCATTCGTTAGCTTCTTCGCCTGCTTGAAATGGAGCGTGTGTTGCAGGCTTACACTTCGATGAGTTTGGCCCGATGACAAAACCTCTTCAGCTCTCTGATACTTCGAGATGAGAGCAACTTCCCATGAGTCGCCTGTCGCATGAGTTTGGTGCTGATACTCTTTTTGAAAACAAGGTAGGAGGAAAAGATACCTCCATGTGCGGCCCCTTTTCAATTCCAGGGGTGAAACCGTCAACAACCTCCCGACCCTCAGTGAGAGCTTCCGTTCCCGGAGATGCCTTGTTCAAGAAGCGCTGCCTGCTCCTTGATTAGCTGCGATTGAAGAACAATCAGTTCTTCTTGACGCTTTATGTGCTTCTTCGTTGTTTCTTCGGATGTATTGTTGATTTTCCTGAGCAGTATAGCTTGTGACGCATTCACCTCACAAATTCCAATTAAGGTAAGAATTGATAGCCAAAGTGCAGCCTTAGGCTGCTTTTCGATGAGGTCACAGAAATCTTGAGACGGCTGAGTGGACTCACGCGCCCAATCAATCGTATCTTTCCAAGACTTCTTTTGGTTAGCGTCCAGTGAGGCCCAATGCTGCAAAAAATTGAATTCAATATTATCAACTTTGTGAACAAGTTGGTTTCTCAATTCAGAATACCACTTTATGAATCTGATCTGGGGCTTCTCAAGGACACCGAGCTGCTTCGCGAAAATAATTTTTCCTGCTTGGCTCTCGGAGAGTGGGAGCCTCTCGATAGTCAGGTAAATTCTGTCATCACCTAGAGCAGATGTAATCAGGTTTGTGACCGTCGCTTCGATTAGTGCATGGGACTTAATTACGAACGACCAGTCGTCCTCATCTGCGAGAGAAGCCAAAAACTCATTCGTCTCCTTCAGCTTGCCGCCAACAGTGTCGATGAAACCTTTCAGCAGGTTCTGGGCATCTGTCTTGGCTACAAACATATTTACCCCTTCAGGTCTTCGGCGATGGTGGCGAATTGCTCCAGGGCGGCTTCGAGGTCTTCGGTGATATCGGCGGCGATGACTTCGGGGGCCGGGAGGTTGGCGGAGTCTTCGAGGGCTTCGTCCTTGAGCCAGAAGATGTCGAGGTTGACCTTATCGCGCTTGAGAAGATCCTCGTAGCTGAAGCCCTTGAAGCACTCGGTCTCCGTCCGCTCGAAGCGGTTCTTGGGATTGAAGCTGGCAACGAAGTCGTCGAGGTCGGCCCGCTTGAGAGGATTCTCCTTCAGAGTGAAGTGCTTGTTGGTCCTCAGGTCGTAGATCCAGAGCTTCTCGGTCCAGGCCTTCTTGTCGGAGGCTGGCTTGCGGTCGAAGAAGAGGACATTCGCCTTCACTCCCTGCGCGTAGAAGATCCCGGTCGGCAGCCTCAGCAGCGTGTGGACGTCGGCCTGCTTGAGCAGAGCACGGCGGATCGTCTCTCCCGCCCCTCCCTCGAAGAGCACGTTATCAGGCAGCACCACAGCGGCACGGCCATGCTGCTTGAGGATCGTGAAGATGTGCTGGAGGAAGTTGAGCTGCTTGTTGCTCGTGCTCGCCCAGAAATCATCTCGGTTGATCGTCAGGCTCTCCTTGGACTGCTCGCCCGCCTCGTTAATGATCGTGACACTGCTCTTCTTGCCGAAGGGAGGATTCGCCAGCACCAGATCATACTCGCCGTGCTTCCCAGCAAGGCCATCCTTGGTGACAACAGGGAGATCGCTGGCATCGGCCTCGCTGCCGATCCCGTGGAGGAGGAGATTCATCGCGCAGAGACGCGTCACACTATCGACCAACTCGATCCCGTAGAGGGTGCCGTTCTTGAGCTGCTTCTTCTGCTCACGATCAAGGGAGAAGTGATTAGCGATGTAGTCGTGCGCGGCGAGCAGAAAGCCCCCCGTGCCACAGGCCGGATCGCAGATCGTCTGTCCCGGCTGGGGTGCCATCACATCGACCATGGCGGCGATGAGGGGACGCGGGGTAAAGTATTGTCCGGCACCACCCTTTACGTCAGCGGCATTCTTCTCGAGGAGCCCCTCGTAGGCGTCACCCTTGATATCGACTTCGAGGCTCGTCCACTGCTCCTTGTCGATCAGGTCGACAATCAGGCGGCGGAGCTTGGCAGGGTCCTGGATTTTGTTCTGAGCTTTGCGGAAGATGATGCCGAGCATCCCTGGACGCTTGCCGAGTTCTTCCAACGTGTGCCGGTAGTGGGTCTCCAGATCATCCCCGTCGAGCCTGATCAGGGATTCCCAGTTGAATCCGGCTGGGATCGTCGAGGGCTTGTTGAAGGGAGGCTTCGACTGCTCATCCGCCATCTTGAGAAAGAGGAGGAAGGTCAACTGCTCGACATAGTCCCCATAGGAGAGGCCGTCATCCCGGAGGATGTTGCAGTAGTTCCAGAGCTTTTGGACAAGGGCGGGAGCGGTCATTTACGAAGATTAAAGCGGATATCAGGAGACAATCTTTTCAACTAGCTCTTTTCGTTTCAGTTCATCCCAAATCACTTTTGATACAGCAAGGTCGCCGACTTTTAAGTCAGAAAGCCATTTGCGAGCTCGATCAACCGAAGGATTTGAATCTGGTATTAGACTTTCTAATGTAGATGCAGTAATGCGCGAAAGACCGAGCTCCACAAATGCTTGTCCGGCAACTGACGATACGCCGAGTTCCAAGGCTAAAGGGAAATCATAGACAGCGTTAGCTTGCTGCTCGAGCCCAGCCTCGCGAAGAGAAAATCTAAGTAAATCAACGTATGCTCTGCCTAATTGAACATATTTGAAGCGCAGAGTGTCTTCTACAAAATCGAATACCTCGCGAATAGAAGAATCAATATTAATAGATCTTTTAGCCTCCTTCTTGTATTTAATTCGCTTGTCAATAATTACAGGTAGAGGAACTCCACTCATCCAGGCAATAGACATCGACGCAAGAAGGCTATTAAACTTTCCTGGGGATTTTCCCCCAAATATCTCACGATTTAACCTAGCAAAGATCTGTGTATACCTCGCGTGCAGAGCTGTGGTCCACGGCACAGGGTGAATTGGCATCAAAGAATCCACTTCACCCAATTTTATTTTTTCACGGAATCTCTTTAGAAGGCGTGCTTGTCCGAAGGGGCTCACGGTCCAATTGACCGCCATGGCCTCATTAGGAAGACCTAACAAAGCAAATGATTTTTTAGCATAGTCAACCAGTTCATCTCTTTCTTCACTAGAGAGATCCTCTACTAAAGTCCGTGCTACAAACCGTTCAACAGATCCGCGCGCCACACGCGATATCAAAAGGCCAGCAGCCGATTCAGAGAGGAAGTCGGATTTTTCGGGCTTTTCAACAGTTTGACCATTCAACTTTTCCAGCACCTTCAAGCGATGTTCGCTGACAGTACGACGGAATGATGGAGTAATTGAAAACCTCGCTCGTTCACTGAGGGGCTTGCTTTCCCATGCTCCATAACCGACAAGAAAAACATTTCCTACAATGTCGTGCCCTAAGCGGCCAGCTCGTCCTGCAAAGTTCCACAGAGATGCCGGGTCGAGTTCGTGACCTCGACCGCGTGTTGGTGTATCAATAAACACATTTCTAGCGGGAAGATTGACACCTTGAAATAAGGTTGTCGTGCAAACTAGGTATTTAAGATTGGATTCCTTGAATCCTTCCTCAAGAGCTTCTCGAAGAAGGCTAGGCATTTTTCCATAGTGAACGCCTACACCTTTACGAACTTGCTGAACTAATGAGTATTTTGGATGAACGTGATCACTTATAAACTGTGAGAGTTCCTTGAGTTTTTCATTTGTGTCCTTTTCTAAGTCGGAAGCTATTTGTTGTGCTACGGCTTCTGCATCAGCTGGCCCGGTTCCATAGACTAAGGACCCTCCATTCCGACCAAGTTCGAGAGCTACAGCAGCAAGCCTCGTATTCGCATTTCCAAATCCACGTTTGGCTGAAAGAGTGCCGACCTTTACAAAGCGTTGCTGTGCAAGCAGTGTGAGATCAATGGAGTTTTCGTCACCAACGGTAGGATCCAGAATGATTCGATTCTGAATAACCGGCGACAGCTCCGTCTCTTCAACTGATACTTTTTGAATATTTGCCGATTGTGCAAACGTCTCAAAGCCGGTTGCACCCGGTGCTAAAAAAAGGAACTTGGTTTTTTCCGAGCGAGATTGGATCACCTCTAGACAATCCTGAAGAATCATTCCCCTGGTGTCGTCGCCAATAGCTTGCGCTTCATCAACTATAACGAGATCAAATGGACTATCCCACACTGAAAGTAGAACCTGAAGACGTTCTTGTGTGAGGATAAATATTTGTTTTGGCTTTTTATCGGGATCTAAAGTCGGAATCGCTGATATCCGTATTGAGTCACTATATCTATCGAGGCGGTGACTGATCTTGTTGTGAACCTCGCCTAACAGTGCCCGTGTAGGTGCTATAAAAACCGCATTGAAGCTGTCTGATGCCGTGGTTTGTTGCGCTAAATGTTCAAGAACAACGAACGACTTTCCGGCAGACGTTGGAGCGGAAATCGCGGTTGCGGTGTTGTGGGGTATCTGCGACCATACACGATACTGGAAGTCAGTTAACTCATAATCACATTCGGCAAACGATACCCGATTAATGGCTGCCAATAATGAGTTTCGGACAAATGTGATTAAGTTCCCCGTTGGGAGTTTAAGCTGATTTCTGAGGCGGTCAGCACCGGGATGATTTCCGATCTCGTGAAATAGATCTCGCGCAGCCATCGCTATCTGCTGATTGTCACGGGCCGCTATCGCAGAATAAAGGGCAATATCTTGAGCCAGTCCTTTATCAGTTTCATTTGATGTTTGGGAAAATATTATCGCAGAGCATAAAATGCGATCAATTATATTTGATTGGATCACAGCTTTCGCTGCTGATATTTTTACGTTCGGAAGTATGCTTGCAATAGCAGCGCTTGAGACGGCGTCGAAATCTTGCCAGAATAACTCTCTGCTTTTAATTCTTGAGGTCAGATCGTCAGCGAATGTGTTCACCAGTCATCTCCTTTGCGAAAAGTTGTTTTAGGGTCTCTGTGTCTGGGACGGCGAGAAAAAATGTCCGACATTTTCCCGGCTCTACCCCTGCGCTTTTAAGGGATTTTTTCAATGATTCACTAAGTTTCGGGTAACTTTCGGAATATCTTTTAGAAAAATGAGACTGATGAGCCTCAAGTGGTGTTGCATCATTTACTGGTAGTTTATCGGAATAGGCGGATTCCGAATGAATGATAATACCAACAAATCGCTCTCTGACATTGGTCTGCTTTTCCCCGTAAGGATCAAAATATTCAATCGCGCTAGCGCGTGCTGCTGCCTCAAGAAGATCTAGATTACTTAAGTCACGGGCTATTCGTTTTTCATTGAGTTCGTGGGCACGATCTTTGGCGAATCCCGCTGCCGATTTAGCGTATTGTGATGCTCCTGATTCAGCATCACCAACCATTTTTGCCTCTAAAAAATATACTGTAATATTTGCATCGGACTCCGCTTTTACGTGGATACCATCTAGGCCGAATACTGGCATTTCGCTGTTGGTTTTTAATGCCATCTTAGCTGCCACCTGTCCTGCATTGAGAAAATGGGAGGCAACGCAAAATGCTATCACTTCACCGATTTCAGCATATCGTATGTTGGATCGTGGATCGGTATTTTGTGAATTGTAAGCTATGAATGCTCGCCTAGCTTCAGATAGAAGTTTACTGTGAGCGCTAAAATCACCGGGTTTTGCACTCGCAAGAAGTTCTTTAACTTTACGTTTTGGCAAGGCGTAGTTGACCACTTGGTGGTACACGACTTCCGCGAGTCCTTTATCATCAGGCGTTGCCTCTCTGAATCTAACAAATAAAAGATCAACCCGAGGTGCATGCGTTCCCTCTGACTCGACTGCACATTTCACAACGACCTGAAAGTCATCTTGTTGTGTATGAAGCGGCGTGAAATCGGGCATTGAGGGCGCTGTCATGGTAATAGAGGAGGTACCAATGCCTTCTGAAGGATAGATTGGCGGAGGCGGGTGGCGCGTTGGAGGTTGGTTGAGACGGTGGCTTCCAGTTCTTCGATGACGCTAAGGCGGCGTTCGACCTCTTCGACAATCCGTTTTTGCTCGGCGAGTGGGGGAAGGGGGATTGGCAATCTGATGAACGACTCGCGAGTAAAATGCTTGATTGTGCTTCCTGTGAACCACCGCTCAAGGCGTCCTGACTTAGCTAGAAACTCCAAGAGAAAAACAAGGTACCTAGCTTTAAATTGCGCAAAGAATCTGACTCTGTGGATTGCCTTCTGATACATCATCTCTTCCTCATTCCCTTCCCATACAGCGGCGCGTCCTGGCTCTCCTCCCTCACACACAAGCACATCTCCTGATCGAACAGCAAAACGTTCAATCTCATCATCCTCAAAAAACATTTCCAGACAGTCATCCGTATCAACTCGTCCCCAGCGCACATTGATATTCCGCAGGTAACGCAGTCTCTTTCCGGCCTGGTGCTTTGCTTTATCCAACATCTTGCCAAGCGCAACACTCGCAATCTGATCAAGGCTTACCCACACCCACCCTTCGGGGAGTTTCGGTAGGTTGGTGGTGTCGGGAGTTGCAGGCTCTTTGTATTTACCACGGCCATTCCAGTTCTTGCGGCGTTCGGTGAGGACGCATTGGAGGGGTTGTTCCCCGGTCTCGTAGGAGCGGCCTTCGGCTTTTGCCAGTTCCGCCTCTGTCGGGACAAGCTTCCCCTCGCAGGCGGCCTTCAGGATGGCAGCGCGGTAGCGCTTGAGGCTTGCCTGGACTCGCTTGAGCGCCCCCACCCCAGCCTCCAATCGGGTGAACTGTTTCTCGATCTCGGCTACGATCGCCCGCTGCTCGTCGAGGGGTGGAAGGGGGATCTGAAACCGGAGAAATGCCGGCATCTCAATATTCTGAACTGTCGTGCCACTCTTGCAGCAGGTCTGAAGGATCTCCTGTTCAAAGGCTTTTAAGGCCATGGCTAAGAAATCAGACCGAATTTCTTCGGAAGGGGTCACAGCTTTTAGATCCTGATTCAATGCAACCTCTCGCTCTGTCACTGCAACTGGAAGTGTGTGCTTCAGAATGCCGCTACGGACCACGATGAGAATGCTTCCCGCGCTAACCAAACTGGTTGCAGATTTCTCGACTGCTTCTCGGGTGATGTGATCTTCCGCATCGAAGATTCGCGGAGTTTTCATGTCCTTTGGCGATACCCAGGGAATATCGCCGCCGTTCCAAAATCGTGGATTTGCTTTACTAGGAGTTCCTCCTCCGAACCAGTGACCCAAGTCTCCAAGCCGAACATACCTCCAAACCTTTGATGTGGGTTCGGGGCCTACGCTCTTCGGCGCTTGGGGGAAAGAGCTCATGGTGTCTTGAAACCCACTTCCTGTGTGAGAGCCTTTTTATGAAGGAGGACTTTGCCGACCGTGTAGACGGCAAGACTCGTCGGGACAAAATGAACAGGGGTACCGTCTCGGAGCTTTCCCTCGCCCTTGTAGGTTCGCGTGGTGATTTCACACATGACCATGGATGAGTGAAGCCTGCGAAAGAAGTTGAGGTTCCCAAGTTCGCCTGGGTTGCTCGCTACGCGATCGCTCCATTTGACCTCGGTGGCCCATGCCGGGCGCTGGGTTTTCGGATCCAGGGAGACGATGTCGATCTCCCCCTTCTTCCATCGGGCGTAATAGAGATGCTCGATGATCTGAGGGTCGTGGAACCACTGGGCATAGAGTGCCGTCTCGGCGATCGCTCCCATGCTCTCATCATCCTCGCCAGGCGCGCCAAAGAGGGCAGCGCGCATGGAGGGATTGGTCAGGTAGACTTTGAAGGCCGTGGCACGCTGGAAGTGTCGGGCATTCTGATCGATCCGATGGACGCGGCGAATCAGAAAGGCTGCCTCGAGATACTCGAGGTAGCGGGACAGGGTGGTCTTTGTGACGCCGGAGGATTTGGAGAGTTCCTCAAGGGTGACTTCGTTGCCGGTATTGTAAGCGAGGGTGGTGAAGAGGCGGTTCAGCTCCTGGATGTCGCGGATACCGTAGAGCTGAGGGAGGTCGCGCAGGAGGACCTTGTCGATGATGTCGCTCTTAATAAAGCGGGTCGTGTCGTCGCGGATGGAGGGATTGAAGACTGCCTCGGGGTAGCCTCCGATATTCAGGTAGGAAACGAACTCGCTGTTCAACGCCTCGATGTCGGGCGCGACGAATTCATCTTTCTCAATGCGGATCAAGGCCTCCTCTTTTTGAACGAATGACAGGTACTCAGCGAAGGTAAGAGGCGGGAGCAGGAACTCGGTGAACCGACCGGCTCCGGATTCGCGGCTTTTCAGTCGAAGGGCAGCGGCGGCGGATCCCGAGGCGATGAAGCGAATGGCTGGGTAGCTGTCTACGAGGGACTTGAGATGGACCTCCCAGTCCTTCAGGTACTGGATCTCGTCGAAGATGATGGTCAGGGGTGACTCTCGCGTATGACCAAAGCGCTCGATGAAGCGGAGTACGAAAGTCTCAAGTCCGGTGTCGGTGTAGATGGGCGTCTCCAGCGATAGAAAGAGAATGGAGGTCCCAGGGGTGCCTCGCTGCAGCAGCTCGCTGATGGTCTGGTGGAGGATGACGGTCTTACCCACACGTCGTGGCCCCAACAGAATAATGGCACGGCGAACTTCGCGAGCGGTGACGAGGCGATAGAAGGGGTCGAAGTAGCTGCGGCGAGGCAGATCTCGATAGGAGGAGGCTACGGTTCCATCGATAATCCACCAGGGATTATCGAAAGAGAGGCGCTTCTCAATGTCCTGCTGTGAGATCTGGAGCATGAGATAGAGTATGTACTATGTGCTTGGTGTATGCAAATAGTATTATCGTGATATGATTGTTTTTACAGATTAGTACCAAATCATATCCCGTTTGGTGCTATTTGATTCCTTTTGATTCCTTTTGATTCCTTTTGATTCCTTTTGATTCCTTTTGATTCCTTTTGATTCCTTTTGATTCCTTTTGATTCCTTTTGATTCCTTTTGATTCCTTTTGATTCCTTTTGAGGCGGTTTGAGTATCATGCCGCCAAGACCTCATTGAGTTCTTCCAGCAGAACAGGGAGTTGGGCACCGAAGACTTGGTGGGCTTTCCCCAGTCCTCCCTGCTGGTGGAAGGGGGCATACTCGAAGTCGTCCGGCTCGATGCTGAGGGAGGTGGCGATGTGGTCGCGGATGAGGTTTAGCCAGGCGAGCTGATCGGCGGTGAAGGTGGTGCCGGACTGGGCCTTGTCCATGAGCCATTCGTCGAAGCGTTCCCGGACGGAAGAGGCAAAGGGCTGCAGGACCGGTTGCTGCTCGAGGGCAAAGCGGACGAGGGAGATGAGGTCGGCGAAGCGGCCCGCCTGGGTCTGTCCCCTCACCCGCTCGGGGCGTGTGGCGGCAAAGGCATGCCAGAGGGAATCCTCGGTCCAGGCGGAGTGCTCGGAGCGGAGCTTGGCCTCGAGCTCCTTCAGCATGGGCTCGCTGAGGCGCTGCTTGTAGGGGCGGCTGTAAAGGATCTGGAGGGCGGTGATCTCGGCCCGGTTCTTCTCGATGTAGTCTCGGAAGGCTCCAACAAGGGCGGCGGCCTTTTCCTTGGCGGCGGCGTCGAACTCGCGGGAGATAACCTGATCGACTGTGACAACGTCGATGGTCTGCTCGCTCTCGCGCTTCATCTCGCAGAGGATCTTGCGAAGCTCCGGATCGTCAAAAGGTCTACAGGCGCTCTCGATGAGCGTGGTCTGGGTCTGCTGGAAATGTTCGCCAGAGATCTCGTCTGCGGAGGATCCCGGTGTGCCGGTGGCGACCTGGGCGACGGCATCGGGATCGAAGGCCTTCAGCAGTGATGAGGAGAGCTCGGCGAGGGACTTGCCCCCACTGAGTCGGCGGATCTCCTGTTTCGCCGGTTCGTCGAGGGTGCGGTCGAGTCGAGCAAGGCGTCCGGCAAGGCTCGTGAGGGTATCCTCGCTGCGATCTCCGAAGGCGACCTGCTTGAGCATCTTGTCAAAGGCGACGGTGGGCTGACGCTCGAGGGGGCGGGATTCGGTCTTGTCGCTCTCGCAGACACCGACGGCATCTACGATGACGAAGTGGGTCTTCACCCCCGCCTCGGCGCCGCTGACGGCTTTAAGATCGGTCTCGGAGAGGACGCGTGTGCCGCGACCTTTCATCTGCTCGAAGTAGACGCGGCTGCGGACGTCGCGGAGGAAGAGGAGAACCTCCAGGGGCTTAATATCGGTGCCGGTGGCGATCATGTCCACGGTGACGGCAATGCGGAGGTGGGGAGAGGTGCGGAACTCGGCGATGAGGTCCTCGGACTTCGCAGGGCGGCCAGTCTCGGCATGCTTTGCCTGATAGGTGATCTTTTTACAGAAGTCATTCCCGCGACCGAAGACTTCGCGAACAATATGGACGATGTCCTCGGCGTGGGAGTCGTCCTTGGCGAAGATAAGGGTCTTCGGGACCATCTGGCGGCCAGGGAAGAGGTCAGTGAAGAGTGCCTCCTTAAACGCGGTGATGACGGTGCGGATCTGGGAGGGGACAACAACGGAGCGGTCGAGCTCACCGGCCTCATAGGCGAGGTCGTCATCGAGAAGTTGCTGGCGAACGCTGCGGGTCTCGCGGTGGCGCTTGTCGATCAGGTGGCCTTTTTCAACGCTGCTGCCTTTCTCGGTGACCTGGGTCTTGATGCGGTAGACGTCGTAGCCGACATTCACCCCGTCGGCGACGGCCCGCTCATGGCCATACTCCATGACGAGGTTCTGATTGAAGAAGGCGATGGTTTGCTTTGCCGGGGTGGCGGTGAGGCCGACGAGGTAGGAGTCGAAATACTCGAGCACCTGTCGCCAGAGGTTGTAAATGGAGCGGTGGCACTCGTCGGTGACGATGAAGTCGAAGGCCTCGATGGGGAGGGAGGGATTGTAGGCGACATCCTTCGGGCGGAGGTCGTTCAGCTCCGAGATGGAGTGCTCGTCGAGATCCTCAGGCATCTCGGCCTCCCCACGCAGCATCGAGTAGAGGCGCTGGATGGTGCAGATGGTGACGCGGGAGACGTTGTCGAGCTTGTTGGAGGTGAGGTGCTGGACGTTATAGAGCTCGGTGAACTTGCGCCCTGTATCAGGGGTGACGAAGTGGGCGAACTCACCCGCGGCCTGCTTGCCGAGATTGGAGCGGTCGACGAGGAAGAGGATACGCTTGGCCCCGGCGTGCTTGATGAGGCGATAGGCGAAGGAGCAGGCCGTGAAGGTCTTTCCTGAGCCCGTCGCCATCTGGATGAGGGAGCGTGGCTGATCCTCGGCAAAAGACTGCTCGAGCTTCGTGATTGCCTCGAACTGGCACTCTCGAAGTCCCTGTTTGGAGAGAGGATAAGCGAGCGGCATCCGAGCAAGGCGTGATCGGAGGGTCTCTGGCTCTGAAATCCATCCGGCCAAAGTCTCGGGACGGTGGAAGCTGAAGACGCGGCGGGAACGAGGATGCGGATCCCGCTCATCGCGGAAGAAGGTCTCGGTGCCGGTCGACTCGTAGAGGAATGGGAGGCTCTCGACTCCCGCCGGGAGCAATTTTGCCAAGAAGTCAGGGAGCTGGCCCGCGTAGTGGCCCGACTGCTCTGCCACAGTGGAAAGTGTGGTCCCGACTTTCTTGGCCTCGATGACGCCAACGGGCTTGCGATCCACGAGTAGGAGGTAATCGCAGCGCCCGGACTTCAGAGGCACCTCTCGCACGGCGATTCCCTTGGCAGCCCCAAGGTTTAGATCCTTGTAGTCCTGAATCACCCAGCCACAGGCAAGCAGCATCGCGTCAATTTGCTGACGTGCGAGTGCTTCTGGGGTCTGTTCGGCCATAGGAAAACGGTGTCTGACAGATAACGCTCAGAGTGTCAGGTGGCGAGGAGGGAATGGGTCAGTTTTCTGCCCTACTTTTCCTCAAGGCCGCTCTCTTGAGGAAATCGGTATCAGCCAAAGGGATAGTGGCCGTCAGGTCGTTCATCCGGACTCCCACGCTCTTATGGTCCTCGGAGAGTTTGGCCGGGAGGATGGTCCCGGCTGAAACGGTGCTGCGAACGGTGCCTCCTGAGATGTTGCCGGAGAACTCGACCGGCTTGAGCAGTCGCACTTTCTTGGGCCAGTACCTACTCTCAGGGAATGGAGGTGGTGTTGCCGTAGGGTCTGGGGTTGGAGTCGTCGTAGCCCGAGGCGTTGAAGAAGGTGCAGGCGTCGGCTTGGCTGAGGAACTCTCCTTGTCGCTCTGCGTACACATGCCGATCCCTCCCAAGACGATGAGCAGGATGACGATTTGCCCCAGACATCCGGCACATCCGCTTCCTTTCTCAGAAACTCCAGGGATGGGTTCATCCGGATGGTCGACCACATGGTCAACGAGCCAATTCGGAACGCTGGCCCCCTGCTCACGGTAGTAGCGGCGAAGGATCTTCTTGGAGTACGTACTCTTGGCCTCCTTCATCTGTGAAAGGAGGTTCTCAGCTTGGTCGTGGCCGAGGCTGTTCCAATCGAATTCCGAACCAAGGGCTACCATGCCCTGGATTTCTTTCATCTGAGCCTGCGTGGCCTGTGGCTCGTCTGGTTTCCGGTCCGGGAAATGAAAGTTGATCTGCGGTTTGTTCGCATCAAGCCACTCCTGGGATGGCGGTGGCACTTCAGTACATTTCGCGTGGGTATTCACCCGCGCATGACTGCTGTGGATGTCGGTGTAGGAGAGGCCCGTTCCGGGGATACCGAACGTGGTTCGGGAGCCCGCTGTCCCGACGGTGTAGTGCGCTCCCTTTACCCCGAAGCTGAGGGACGAGCTACGCTTACCGATATTCCATCGGACTCCAGGGAAGAGTTTGATGGATCGTCTAAAGCGGAAAAATCCCATACGCGTAAGAAACGAGGTCTGGGGAAGATCGAGTTGAAGTGCCGCAGGCAACCCCGAGAACTGACCGAGGGGCGAGCCTTGCGGGAGCAAGCGAGTTCAAACCCATGCCGTGGGATACCAGCTTTACCGCACGGGAGCGAAGCTTCCGTTGGGAAGCTGGCGATAGAGTTGCTGTCCTCTCGGGTAGGAGGGGGCGTAGCTCCCGTCGGGCTGCTGGAGATAGCTGATCTTCGCAGGAATGAAGGAGCCAGACGAGGTGCGGACGTAGAGCTGCTGGCTCTGGGGTTCAGCGTTTGCTGAGCTGCTCGATGATCCTTTTCCTGCCTGCGGGATGAAGGCATTGATGGCCTGAGATCCGACACTTCCGGCTCCGGCAGCAATCGCACCAGCGGCTACAGGATTCACCCCGCGCATGAGGGCTCCAGTACCCGCTCCGATTCCAGCGGCGGTGACTCCCTGGACGACAGCTGCTCCCATGGGTGTCATGACTTTACGAGGCTGCCCGTCTGGCCCCATCTCGGTGGTGCAGGCGGATAGTGCGAGAGAAACGATGGCAAGGCTTGTGGTGCTACGGAGGTGAGAAATGAGAGGTGTCATAGAGAACAAGTCTCGCATAGGAACCACGACACCAAGTGTCCTACCCCTTGGATATTCCTCCGTTTTTTTGAATCATCCGAGGTGCCGGATCTGATTTAAAACGTTCTGATTTTCCTCCATAAAAAGGCGTGAGATCAAAGGCCAGATCCGCACGTCATCATGTTGATTCTATTGATAAGATCGCTCACCTTTTGCTCAAGGCGACTGCTCGGATACGGATCGATTTTTTGATCGGATGTGACTGGCAAATCAGTGGCTCAGGGAGTTCGTCCCGGCTTCTCAAGTGGCATCATTTCTTAAGCAAATCGCATCGCTGAAAGCTCTGGAGATTGGCGTTGAAGTCGATACGGCAAATGCCGGTTTTTTGTGTTTCGGGCTTCGTCGTTTTTGTGATGAGGCCAGGTGGATTCCGAAGCGTGCCTGACACGCGCAGGAACATGTTCTTTGCACAGCAAAGGCGGAGCTGTGATTTTCCCCGGGGGAAATCACTATCCTGCATGACTTGGAGTGCGGGGAAATCCCGAGGTTTTCAGGTGCCAAGCATGGTCCCCAAGGTGCCCAAATGAGGGGTCGTGAGGAGGGTCTAGGAGCCGCTTGCTAGGAAGGAGGATGGCCATGGCCTCCGATCGAACAGCAAGGGGCTCCCAAATGGCATCGATGGCCCCCCTGCAAGGTGAGCTGATGGGATGGGTGAGGCAGGCAGGAGTGGGGCACCCAACAAGCTCCCGATGCCGTCGCAAGCCCAGCCCATGAGCGAGTGTAATCCAGCGGGTGCCCGGCTACTGATCCTCGGCATGCGGGGCATGGTTCAGGCGACAGCATGGTGCTTCTTCGCCAGCTCGGCGCTGAGGTCGATGAGCTTCTTGGAGACCTGTTCCTCGTAGTACTCGAGTGGCATGGTGACGCGGTCGGCGGACCTCGCGTAGGCACGGTGGACGGCCTTGCTCCCATGACCGAGGTGAGCCATGGCCTCGCGCTCGGGCATCCCTGCCGACTGGGCACGCTCCGCCCAGGCGTAGCGGTAGGAGTGGAGGACGATACCGTCAGGCAGGCCAGCCTTGACTCGCTTGGTCCAGAAGTAGTTGCTGCGTTTGCTTTCCTTGAGGGTGCCGAGATGGGGGAAAAGAGGACCTTCCTTTGGGAGCTGGAGGAGGATGGCTTCGAGGGCCTTTCCGATGACGAGGCAGGCATGCCCCTTGCCCTTCGAACGGAGTTTCTGTCGCTCGTAGTAGAGCCTGCGGGTGCCCCAGTCGATGTCTTCGGCGGTGAGGCTCGCGATGTCGGTCTGGCTGCCGCCCGTGTGCCAGAGGAGCTCGAAGTAAATGCGGTATTCTTTATTGGGTGTGACCCGCAGGACGGCCTCATGCTGCTCGCGGGTGATGCCATGGCGGGAGGCGTAGCGGATCTTGGGCCAAGCTCGCCGGGAGAGGACGGGCTTGAGGATCCACTCAAGGTCGAGGGCCCGGTTGTGAAGGATGCGGAGCTGGACGTTGGTGGAGACCCCGGCTCGTGGGTGTGAGAAGACGCTGAGGAAATCCGAGGCTGAGGTCTCGATGAGTCTCCTAGACATCAGGCGACGAACGGGCTGGCTCTTCAGGAACTTCTGGAAGCGGGTCTTGGTATTGCCGTCGTAGGAGGTGTCAATGAGCCGTGCGACATCGAGCCATGTGCGGGTGGCGAAGTCGGGGTCCTGGGTGTGGAGGTAGACTTTGGCCAGCTCGCGGCTGAGGACGGGCTGAATCTGCGCGTCATTCTTGGCTTGGAGGAGTTTTTGGGCCTCGGCCTTGTTCTTCGTGCCAAGACTTTCGCGAGCGCCTGTGGTGCTGTCCTGGGCGTAGTAGGTGCCGTGGGAGCGGTTGGACCGGCGGTAGAGCCGATATCGTGCCTGCATGGTGGGGGTGGTTTCCTCCGGGTTGTGCAGAGCAGCGTGACCGGAATTTCCCATGTCCTGATACCCAACCGGGAGCAAGATGCGAGTAGTCGTCGCCTAGTGCCGGAGTTGGTTCTAGCAGTCCCCAACAACCACCAAGGAGGGACACTTTTAGGGACACTTGGCCCAAAAAGGCCCCTTTTTGATCACTCATCAAAATGCTGGCCCTAGTATTTATGCGGGTCTGCAGGCGATGAAGTGGCATGGCGGAGGGGGTGGGATTCGAACCCACGGAGGCTTTAACACCTCTCCGGTTTTCAAGACCGACGCAATAGACCACTCTGCCACCCCTCCTAAAGCCTGTATTTATGCACCTCGGAAGACCGTTGTGCTTTTTTGAAGACAGTGCAGCTTGACAATTTTTTGACAAACTTTATCCAAACCTTGTGACCCCTGCCGCCAAAAGGAAGAAACGCAAGAGTCGTATCCTTCGCAGCAAATTCCCCAAGATTCGGACTCAACAGTCCTCTTGCGGAATTGTTTATCAAGTTGATGCAAGGCGACAAGGCACAAATTCCAAAGGCAACCGCTTCAACTTCAAGACCCTCAAGGAAGCCCAGAAAAAGGCTTCCGAGATTGCGAAGGAGTTTGACCTAAAGGGGAAGGAAGGGATGTCTCTAGATTTTGATCTGCGGAGCATGGCGTTGAAGGGGAAGCAGATTCTGGAGCCATATGGAAAGACGATTGATGATGCAGTGCGGTTCTATGCCGATCACCTCAAGAGGGAAGTTGCCAGAACCACCAGTGCCTTCGTCTCTGATCTTGCAGACAAGTGGTACAGCTATAAATCGAATCCAAATGGGAACAAGATCCTGCGTGAGGCTTCGATCAAGAACATCCTAGATGCATCCAAGGAACTGAAGAGGGACTTTGGGGAAAAGAGGCTTTTGGACATCACCCAGAAGACCATGCAGCAGTATCTGGACTCAAAGTCCGTTGGGCAGCAGAGGAAGAAAAACATCCGAGATCTGTTTTCTCGGTTCTTCAAGTGGTGCATAGACCAAGGTTACGCAACGCAAAACCCCCTTCAGAACATCAAGATTGTCGTGGATGAGAAGGAGGATATTCCCATCATGACCGTGGCAGAGGCTGAACGAATCATGAGGGTCTGTGAAGAGACTGTCCCAGAAGCCATGATCTACTATGCCATCTGCCTTTTTGCAGGATTACGTCCGTATGAGTGCAAAAGACTCCTTTGGGAGAATATCAAGGAAGAGGAGGGGGTCATCAATGTTCTCCGAGGTACATCCAAAACAGGATGGAGAGAGGTCAAGATAGAGCCGACTCTTAAAGCATGGCTTTCCTCCTTTGAAGGGAAGAAGAAGGGTCATGTCATTACCCAGAAAGGATACAGATGGTACACAGAGAAGGTGCGTGAGAAAGCTGGGTACAAAATCCACGGAAAGAACCCCAAGGGGAAGGAATGGGATGAGGATTTGGCTAGGCATACGTTCGCTAGTTACTGGCTACCGATCCATAAAGTCCGTCCAGTCCTTGCCGAGGAAATGGGGAACTCAAAGAAGATGATTGATAAGCACTACAGGCAGTATGTCTCTGTAGCAGAGGCAAAGCTATTCTGGGGTATCTTGCCGAAAAAGATGAGGGAGGAAGAAACAAAGGCTCATCAAGAATTCATGGAAAAGGTCGAATTCAAATGACCAAATGAAGAATTCCATATGCCAGAAGAGTTTTTTTCATCGGAAGCCCTGCTTTTTCTAGATTCAATTATCTTTTCCAGTTCAAACATGATTGCACTTTCCTCAATTTCGTTGAGGAATTCAGTTTTTATTCTGATCTTTCCATTTTGAATTCCTACGGCACAAAGGGAAGTGGTATGGGGGGCGGTTTCATTCGAGGTTTTTTCGTTATCGATGCAATCTTTAAATCTGGATTTCTCTTTTCCAGATGGAATATGCATTTTCAGACCCTCGTTCATTCATAAATTATCCCAAAATATACCCAAAAGTCAACCTTTTTTCGTTATTTTACTTGATTTTATTGGATATTTTGAGGTTTTTTTGAAAAACAGAATTTATTTTTCATCTTTTGAGGCAATGCAAGTGACTTTATATAAGTTATTTACATGAGTTTGATTGGGGGGTTCGGTAAAATTTTCAAGATTTCTTCAAGAAACCGTGTTACAATCGTGTAAATAAGAATGGATTTTACCAAAGGGATTTCCCCAGTGACCCCGAAAGGCTTTCCGAGATCATAGTTTACAGAGAAACGAACCTCGTTCGTAATCCAAACCTATGCCTTGAAAGATTTCATGGTCTTTAAGGTTCCTTTAGGAATCCAAGATAACCATGAAAACTGAAGAAAACAGTGATTCTGACATAGAAATATTCGGAGAGATTCTAAAAACCTATGAAGATAGGTTCCTTTACAGAATCAATAATGATCTTTACTTTGAAGGACGTAGAGTTCATGGGGAATTTCCTTCAATGGTGGATATTCCAACGACCCATCATTCTACTTTCAGATTCAATAAACCCAAATACTTTTCAGAAAACTCTGATAAACCGAAAAAGGAATTCGTACAGGATCTTCATGGATCTCTGAACAGATGGTTACAGTGTAAACACGCAGGATTGAACACGGGACTGAACACTGCCCGATTCATTTACTCCCTAGAACATGGTTCTACAGTAGAAAACGAGGTTCATCTTCACCTTCTTACCCATCTTCACCCTAGAGTGAAGGACTTGGTCATGGGTGATGTTTCGGATTTCTTCCTAGAACTTGAATATGATCTTCCTTGGGGAGTTTCATCTACCAAAACCACAACGGTTTACGATCACCTTGGTCTTGTTGCCTACTTCTGCAAGGTTGAACGTGATTCAACAGGTAGGGAGAGAGGCTACAAGAAATTCGGATTCACCAAGGGATTCAAAACGGTAATCCGAAAGCACCTCCATAAGCCCATAGAATTGACCGAACCCATTCCACTCCTCGTGGTTCCATTTGATCGTTCCGACGATTGCTAGCCCTCTTTCTGCCTCAAGAAAGGGGGTTTTTTCATGATTGCCGACTCTACAAAGCAACTTGGGGGGATAAATATCTTCATGACCCCTTCAAACACTCCAGCCGACCACGTTTCCGTCCCTCGTTGGCAATTCGACCAGATGGTCTCCACCTTGCTTCAGATAGCCCAGCAGAAAGCCAACCCACCAAAGCCCAAGCCCAAGTTCCACAAGTTCGTTCCCTACGAAAAACTGGTTTCGACCAAGACCCCGAAAAAGAAACAGGATAGCCCCTATACCAGCATCTACCACGCAATGACTGGCGTCACCTAGTCTGTTTCCTCTAGAAGCCCATCATCCGAGAGGACTGCCAGAACCTTGTTCATCACGGCATCTGGGATCACATCCCCGTCCAGATCGAAGTCCTCAAGTTCTTCAACGGTTGCTTCCAGTTGGATCGTCTTGGATTCGTTCTCAACAACAAGGGCATCCAAGCAACCGTTGGAACGGATCTCATCGGCATCTGGCAGGAGCAGATAGCCCTTGGTGACGTAGGATTTCATTACTGGCGAAGGTAACGGGTGGACTTGGTTTGTCCCTTCTTCAATAGGAATCCACCGTTCCGCTTCAAGAAGTCCATGAAGTCCTGTCGAGCGATGTTCAAGTGGTTGAATAGGTCTTCACACTTATACCCCTCACCCAAGGTCATGAATGCCGAAAGACCATCTTTGATCTCCTCGTCCTTGAGCTTGATTCGCTTCCTTCTCTTGGTGGACTTGGGGGTCTTGTTGGTTACAGATCCAGATTTCCTTCCCCTAGTCTTGATTCCGAGTTTTTCCAGTTCGGAATTGATCTCCAAGGCTTCTTTTACTCTGTTTTCCTCCAGATTCTTCAAATCAGACTGATATTTCTCCTTCAATTCCTTCTTTTTCGTCTCGTAACGGTCGGAAAGGGTGCTTTTTCGATCTTGAAGACTACTTATCAGTTCAGCCTGTGCCTTAATGATCTGGTCAGCAGATGAAAGAGGTGAATTCGATTCTGTGGTCATTCTGAAAGCAGTTTTTCCCATCAATGGAACGGAAAATCAATGAAAATTCTCATTTGAGTCATAAAATCACTGTTTCATTACCACTTTTTCTTAAAACAGAGGGGTTCTGTCCAAATTTATTCTTTAAAAGATGTAATCAAGTCAATTCTTCAGAAAGAATGCCTTAATTTTTTGAAATAATCTAGGGGTATAAGGGTAAATAAGTAACACATATGAATTCTATTCCCTCACAAATCCCTCTCACCTGTACAGAGACCCTTTCACTACGTTTGGAGCCTTGGAGACGTATCATCGTCGAATACTGTGCAAACCAGAACAAGACCACCATGACCAAGGAGATCCTAAAGGCTATTGACGTTCACTTCCTCCGATCTTGGAAGGGTGGCAAGAGACAGGAAGCCCATCTTGCCAAGCAGAAGTTCCAAGAGATGAACCTCTGGGAGTGGAAAGAGACCGAAGCTGGAAAAAAAGATGCTACACCCCACCTTGGTTGATTCTCGTCAGTGCCGAGTTGGAGATGGTACGGTCACAAGGTCATCATGGCTGAAAAGATCACAGGTCAAACACTCGCAGGAGGAAGAAAAAAGGCTGGAGAGCCAGTTGGAATCAAGGCTCCCAGTCTTCGTTTCATTGATCTGTTCTGCGGTATAGGAGGCTTTCATTTTGCCATTTCCTCTGCCGCTAGGAAGCTCGGCTTGGAGGCTGATTGTGTTTTCTCCAGCGACATTGATCGGGACTGTCAAAAGGCTTATCAAGCCAACTTCAACCGCACCCCTTTCGGTGACATCACACAAATCGATGCGGCAGATATTCCCGACCATGATGTTTTGCTGGCAGGTTTCCCTTGCCAGAGTTGGAGCATCATTGGTCACAGGAAAGGTTTTGAAGACGCTAGGGGAACTCTCTTCTTCGACATTGCCCGAATACTTGAAGCCAAAAAGCCTCGTGCATTCGTTCTCGAAAACGTCAAGCAACTTGCTGGTCATGATGGGGGCAGAACCCTAAAACGCATCAGACAGACGCTTGATGATCTTGGGTACAAGGTTGATCACCGTATTCTGAATGCTCTCGACTACGGGCTTCCTCAAAAGAGGGAGAGAATATGGATTGTTGGCTTCAAGGACTCCGCTCACGAGATGTCTTGGTCGCATGGAAGGAAGCAAATGAAGTCCTTGAAGCAGATTTTAGAGAAGGACGTTCCCACGAAGCATTTTGCTTCTAGCAGGATCAGAAAGAAGAGGATGGCAGCAATGAAGGTTGATCATGCTGAAGACACAATCTGGCACGAGAACAAGTCTGGTCACATCAGTGCCTACCCTTACTCCTGTGCCCTTCGTGCTGGTGCTTCCTACAACTACCTTCTGGTGAACGGAGTTCGTAGATTGACTCCAAGGGAGATGCTTCGACTTCAAGGGTTCCCAGAACAATTCAAGATCGTCTGCACCGATTCCCAGACTAGGAAACAGGCTGGCAACTCCTTGCCCGTAAATGTAGCTCAAGCTGTGTTGACGGGGGTTCTAGAGAATTTCACCTAGACCTCCATTATATGCCCTCCCCAAGACTGCGAACGGTTCAAAAGTACCATCCCCCATTTCCGCTGAATCAGCTACCTGCTGGTTTCGGATTAAGTTTGGGAAGGGAGTTGGTTTACCACATGGCTACCAGACCAGCCCGAATCCTTGAGGGTTCGGATTGGGAGCAGATTTTTGCACGACTCATTGGAGCTAGATGGAAGCCCTCCAATGCGGGTCTTGATGATGTCGTCTTGGAACAGACTGCTTGGGGTGCGAAGTCCGTAAAAAATGACAATCCATCCAAGACCAAGAAGGTTCGGTTGATTTCTGGCAGGAATTCCCCTGTCTACTCCTTTGGAACCAGCAAAGTCACTAATTGCGATCCAGATGAACTTGGGGGGCAAGTCCTAGACATTTGGAATGAGCGAGTCGCTGGCATCCGAAAGCACTACAAACACCTCCGAACGGTTGTCCTCATCAAATCAGATGATCTCCTTGAGCTTTCTGTTTTCGAGTACGATACGGTGTTCTTTCAGTTGGACAGTGTTGCTTGGGCTTGGAACAAGAAAGGCAATCTAGAGGGGCATCTGAAGGTTTCGGGTGAGCACAAGTTCACATGGCAACCTCATGGGTCACAATTCACGATTATCGAAGAAGTGCCAAAAGACAGACTCGCAATCCGAATCAAGCAGCCTCCTTTGATAGACCGAGAGTCAGTCTTGTCAGCGGTCAAGTTCGACGATTCTTGGATAGAGTTCATATAGCCCAGTCGCTGGGTGTATTCAAAAAAACGTTGGGCTGATTTCGTCGGATTGGCACGGGTAATTCCTCCATTCCAAGTTTTCTCAAGATGTACCGAGAAATTGTTTGCTTTATTTGAATATGGCAGTCATGTTGATCCCATGAAGACCACCCAAACCCCAGTTGCAATTTTGGTTCGTGTATCGTCCACCCAGCAGGAGACGGATAGGCAAGTGAGCGAGTTGACCTCCTACGCAGAGAGCAAGGGGTACAAGATCGTTTCGGTCTTGAAGGAGAAGATCTCTGGAACCGCTAGCCAAGATCGGCGTGAAGGGCTGAATGAGGCTCTGGAGCTTGCGAGGACGGGGAAGATCAAGATGGTTCTAGTCCACGAGGTCAGCCGTATCGCTCGTAGGAATTCAATCGCTCACAAGTTCGTTGAATCCTTGGAGGACTATGGAGTCAGCCTCTACTGGCACTCGCAGGGCGTTTCCACAATTCTTCCGAACGGTAAACGCAATCCTGCTGCTGGCATCATGCTTGCCCTCATGGCTGAAATGGCGAGGAACGAGCTAGAGGTTCTTAAAATGAGGGTTCGTTCTGGAATTTTGGAATGCAGACGGAAGGGCATCAAGTTGGGTCGTCCTGTTGGAACCACAGAAAACCTTTTGGAGAAGCACAAGGATATCGTGAGGCTTCTGAAGAACGGTCAGTCAGTCCGAAACACTGCCAAGATTGCTGGCAAGGCATTCTCAACCGTCCAGAGGGTGAAGAAGGTCTGGAAGATGGAATCCCTGCCAGTGGTGGCGTAAGAATCCATTTTGACACTTTTTGACAAGGCTTATTGGGAAATCTACTCTGTAGAGGTAGTTTTTAACAAGATCCAACACCTCGTTTTTTGATCTGTATCTTCTTTATAAAGAGATATTTGCGTAGAATTTACGAGAAAACTACTTCCCTTTTCAAGACCGGTGCAATAAACCGCTCTACCACCCCTCCTGAATGACCCATATGAAGCCATTGAATCTGTCCACTGGCAAGAAAACCGGGCGGTTTTGACTCGCTCGCTCCCGCTCGTCTCGCCCC
>JACCDV010183397.1_pt1 | contig 24712 bp, 17 predicted proteins | sample 7446131 | NCBI WGS metagenome assembly JACCDV01 (sample SAMN15323448, study PRJNA562643) | freshwater metagenome | isolation source: river surface water | place: USA:Blue River Watershed | collected 2017-08-17
CCCGGCCGGCCCACGTGCTGCGCGCGACCAGCGCGCGCCGGCCGCGGCCCCGGCGGCGCCCGCCCTGTCGGCCGAGCAGACCTACACCAGCTGGACCTTTGGCGAGTTGCCCGAGCTGATGGAGATCCGCAAGGGCGGTCAGACCCTGATTGGCTTTCCGGCGCTGGTCGATCGCGGCGAGGCGGTCGGCATCGAGGTCTTTGACGAGCCCGAGGTGGCCGCCGCGCACCACCGCAAAGGGCTGGTGCGGCTGTTGGCGCTGCAGATCCGCGACGCGCTCAAGTACCTCGAAAAAAACATCCCCGATCTGCAAAAAATGGCGGTGGCCTACATGCCCCTGGGCAGCCAGGAGGAGTTGCGCCAGCAGATCATCGACGTGGCCCTGGAGCGCGCCTTTTTGCAGGACCCGCTGCCCAGCGACGCGGCCAGCTTCAAAGCGCGCATCGAGGAGGGACGCGGCCGCCTGACCCTGATCGCCAACGAGGTCGCGCGCCTGGCCTCGGGCATTCTGGCCGAGTACGCAACGGCGCTGCGCAAGATCAAGGACAGCCGGCAGGCCACCGATGCCGCGGCCGACTGCACCCAGCAGCTGCAGCGCCTGATGCCCAAGACCTTTGTGGCCAGCACGCCCTGGGCGCAGCTGCAGCACCTGCCGCGCTACCTCAAGGCCATCACCTTGCGCCTGGACAAGTGGCGCAGCGACCCGGCGCGCGACGCGCAGCGCCTGGCCGAGCTCAAGCCGCAGGAGCAGCGCTACTGGCGCCTGGTGGCCGAGCGCAAGGGGGTGCAGGACGAGCGCATGCGCGAGTTCCGCTGGTTGCTCGAGGAGCTGCGCGTGAGCTTTTTTGCGCAAGAGTTGCGCACCCCGCAACCCGTCAGCATCAAGCGCCTGGAGAAGGCCTGGGGCCAGCTCAACCACTGAGGCACGCATCGCCCGAGGCCGCCTGCGGCCTACAATTTGGCCATGCCAACGCAAGCTGCCTCCACCCCTGCCGGCGTGTGCCCGGTCGATCACCAGGCCCTGCGCGGCCCCACCGGCTGCCCGGTGAGCGCGCAGGCACAGGCCTTCAACCCTTTTGATGGGGCCTATCTGCAAGACCCCGGTGCCTACCTGGCCTGGGCGCGCGAGCAGGAACCGGTGTTCTGGAGCCCGCAGCTGGGCTACTGGGTGGTCACGCGCTACGAGGATGTGAAGGCGGTGTTTCGCGATCACCTTTTGTTCTCGCCCTCGATTGCGCTGGAAAAAATCACCCCGGCCACGCCCGAGGTGATGGCGGTGCTGGCCCGCTACGGCTTTGCCATGAACCGCACCATGGTCAACGAGGACGAGCCCGACCACATGGCGCGACGGCGCCTGCTGATGGACGCGTTCCTGCCCGAGCGCCTGATGGGCTTTGAGCCCATGGTGCGGCAGCTGGCACGCCAGTACATGGACCGCTTCATCGACCAGGGGCGGGCCGATCTGGTGGGCGAGATGTTCTACGAGATCCCGCTCAACATCGCGCTTAAATTTTTGGGCGTGCCCGACGATGGCGCCGAGCAGCTGCGCCAGTTTGCGGTGGCGCACACCCTCAACACCTGGGGGCGGCCCAGCCCCACCGAACAGCTGGCGATTGCCGAGAACGTGGGGCGTTTCTGGCAGACCGCGCAGCGCATTCTGGACGACATGATGGCCCAGCCCGACGGCCAGGGCTGGATGTACGAGAGCATCCGCGAGCACCACCGCCATCCCGACATCGTCACCCTGTCCTACCTGCGCTCGATGATGATGGCCATTTTGGCGGCCGCGCACGAGACCACCTCGAACGCCACCGCCAACGCCTTCATGACGCTCCTGTCGCAGCGCTCGGCCTGGGACGCGCTGTGCGGCAATCCCGCCTTGATCCCGAATGCGGTGGAGGAGTGCCTGCGCGTGGCCGGCTCCATCATTGCCTGGCGCCGCATTGCCACCGACGATGCGGTGGTGGGGGGCGTGGCCATTCCCAAGGGCAGCAAGCTGCTGCTGGTGATGGCCTCGGCCAATTTTGACCCGCGCCATTTCGAGCAGCCCGAGTGGGTGGACGTGTACCGCGACAGCGCGGCCGAGCACCTGACCTTTGGCTATGGGGCGCACCAGTGCATGGGCAAGAACATTGGCCGCATGCAGATGCGCGTGTTCCTTGAGGAGTTCACCCAGCGCCTGCCGCACATGCGCCTGGTGCCAGGGCAGACGCTGGACTTTTTGCCCAACACCTCGTTTCGCGGCCCCTCGTCGCTGTGGGTCGAGTGGGATCCCGCGCAAAACCCTGAACGCCAGCAGGCCAAGGCCGCGCCCTTGCCATCGTTTTACATCGGTCCCCCGCCGCGCGACTCGATCACCCGCACGGTGCAGGTGATCGAACGCGCGTCAGAGGGAGAGGACCTGGTGCGCCTGGTGCTGGCCGACCCCAGCGGCCAGCCCTTGCCCGAGTGGAGCGCAGGTGCGCATGTGGACCTGTTGGCCGGCGGCTATCGGCGCAAATACTCGCTGTGCGGTCGGCCCGAACAACGCGACCGGCTGCAGGTCGTGATCCAGCGCGAGGCCGAGGGCCGTGGGGGCTCGCGCTTTTTTTGCGACTCGCTGGCCGTGGGCCAGACCCTGCAACTGGCCGGGCCGCGCAATCTGTTCAAACTCGACGAGGGCGCGCAGCGCTATGTGCTGGTGGCTGGTGGCATCGGCATCACCCCGCTGCTGGCCATGGCCGATCGCTTGCGCGCGCTGGGCAAGCCCTACACCTTGCATGTGGCCGCCCGCAGCCGCGCCCGCATCGCCATGCGCGAGCGCTTGCAGGCCACGCATGGCCCAGCCCTGTGCTGGCATGTGCGCGAGGAGGGCCAGCGCATGGACCTGCCTGCCGTGATGGCCCAGGCGCAGGTGGACGCGCAGACCCGCGTCTACGCCTGCGGGCCGCAGCGCCTGATCGACGAGTTGCAGGCCCTGGCCGAGCGCTGGCCCGAGGGCGTGTTGCATGTGGAGCATTTCCATGCCGAGGCCGGCGCGCTGGACCCCAGTCGTGAGCGTGGGTTTGTGGCCGAGCTGCGCCACTCGGGCCTGCAGGTGCCGGTGCCGCCCGACCGCACCCTGTGGCAGGCGCTGAGCGCCGCCGGCATCGACGTGCCCTGCGACTGCGGCGAAGGCCTGTGCGGCACCTGCGAGGTGCAGGTGCTGGCGGGCGAGATCGATCACCGCGACAAGGTGCTCACCCGCGCCGAACGCGCTGGCGGCGCGCGCATGATGGCCTGCTGCTCCCGCGCGCGGGGCGACAAGCTGGTGCTGGGGCTGTGATCAGCATCATCTGAATCGCTTGAGCATCGATTGGTAAGCGATTGTCCTCCGCGATGATTCATTTAATTATAAAAATGATATCATCTGGTATCTTTGTTGTGAATGTTTGATGTTGATGCGCACGCTAGCTCGGCGGTTTATTTTGAATTTGCTTGCTTGGTCGGCTGGCGCCGCCATGGCACAGCCCGAGGCCAGTGTCCCTTATACCCCAAGTTGGATGGCCAGACATGCCTTGACCTCGCTGGTTGATCAGGCCGACCTGCCGATGCTGGTATCGCACTGGCCCTTGCCCCATTTGGCCGTTGTGGCGTCGTTGGATGCATGGGAACGAGACTTCCCAGAACAAGCGCTGCGAACCGAGGTTGCGGATTGGCTGAAGGTCATCAGGCGTGATCTGCAAGCTCAGCACGCCAGCGCGCTGAGCCTTGGATTGCGCAACCAACGCGAAGCCCTTGTGGGTTACGATGATCCAGTCATGCCCGGGGCCACCTTGGCTTGGCGCGCTGAACCATTTTTACGCGAATTTGCTGGTTTTTCATTGGCTGGTCGCTTGGGGATACAAGTTTCCAAGTCTGCTTCAAGCCTCCCTGTTCGCCACCAGCCAAGCGAGCCATCATTGCAGCCGATCGAAACCTCTCTGGTTTGGGCCCGTCACGGCTGGTCGATCCAAGCAGGCATGCAGCGTCAGTGGTGGGGCCCTGGTTGGCAAAGCAGCTTGGTCAATGGACATAACCAACCTGGATGGATCGGTTTTTTTCTGCAGCGATCGTCGGTGCTAGCCAGTGATCGTCCATGGCTGTCTTGGATGGGCCCCTGGCAATTGGAATTCACGGTGGCTCAAGCAAACGACCCAGAGGTGGCCGATCAACAGCCATTGAGGTATTTGTTTTCGGGCGCTCGACTGACCATGCGGCCCACACCTTGGCTTGAACTGGGGCTTTCCCGCGGCATGCAAACGCAGGGCAAGGGCAGGCCAGGTGGTCTGGGTCGATTTATGGAGTCTTTTGTCGGGCAAAGTACCAATACTTGGGGGTCAGACCTCAGCGATGATTTTTCTGCTCAGGTGGCAGGATTTGATGCGCGCATCCGCTGCCCGCAGCAATGGGGGCGATGTGCAGCTTATACCCAATGGATGGGCGAAGACGCTGCTGGCAAAGTGTTGCCCTTGCCTTACAAGTTCATGACCCAGTGGGGTTTGGAGCACAGTTGGCAGGGGGGGCGTCACCGCGCGTTTTGGGAATACACCCAAACCGAGGGCAATAGTTTGCCTTGGGATGATCGCAGCACACGTTTTCCCGGTTATCTCAATGGCGTGTACGTGCAGGGGTACACCAACTTCAGCCGCTGGATTGGCGCCGCTCAGGGCGCTGGTTCTCGTGTTCACACCTTGGGTTGGATGGATGCGCATGCCCAGCATCAGTACAAGCTCCATTGGGGCGTGGTTGGTCAGAGCATTGGCGCCTACGTCCCCGGTGTGAATGCGCCGCGTGGTCAATTGCTTGGGTTGGGCTGGAAGCAGCACTTGCGCTGGCGAGGGTTTGGCTGGACCCCCGAACTTGCCTGGATACGCCTTCAGGAAGGATCGGATACGGGTGTCCAGCGACGTGACAGCCTGCGCTTGGGGCTCACCATCACGTCTCACTGAACCCCACCCCATCAAGCAAAAGTCCCTGGCCGCCAGGGCGGACAGGGACTTCGGGATCTGGAGCGGGCGATGGGAATCGAACCCACGTCTTGAGCTTGGGAAGCTCAGGTCCTGCCATTGAACGACGCCCGCAGAAGAGCGATAGTTTACTTCAGGATATCGCCCAAACAGAGGTACTTGATCTCGACATAGTCATCGATGCCGTGGTGCGAGCCTTCGCGGCCCAGTCCCGACTGCTTGACGCCGCCAAAGGGCACGTGCTCGGTCGCCAGAATGCCCACGTTGATGCCCACCATGCCGTACTCCAGCGCCTCGCTGACCCGGAAGATCCGGCCCACGTCGCGGCTGTAGAAATAGCTCGCCAGACCAAAAATGGTGTGGTTGGCCGCGTCGATGGCCTCTTGCTCGGTCTTGAAGCGGAAGATGGGCGCGAAGGGGCCAAAGGTCTCTTCGGTGGCGCAGACCATGTCGGCGGTGGCATCGGCCACCACCGTGGGCTCGAAGAACTGGCCGCCCAGGCGCTTGCCCCCCGTCAGCACGCGCGCGCCCTTGGCCACCGCGTCCTGCACATGGCGCTCGACCTTCTCGACCGCCGAGGGCTCGATCAGCGGGCCCTGGTTGACGCTCTCGTCAAAGCCATTGCCCACCTTGGCGGTGCGCACCTTGGCGGCAAACTTTTGCACAAAGGTCTCGTAAACGCCGTCCTGCACATAGATGCGGTTGGAGCAGACACAGGTCTGGCCGGCGTTGCGGTACTTGCTGGCAAACGCACCCTCGACCGCGCTGTCGATGTCGGCGTCGTCAAAGACGATGAAGGGCGCGTTGCCGCCCAGCTCCAGCGACATTTTCTTGACCGTGGGCGAGGACTGCGCCATCAGGATGCGGCCCACCTCGGTGCTGCCGGTGAAGCTGATGTGGCGCACGGTGGGGCTGGCGCAAAGCACCTTGCCAATGTCGATGCTGTGCGCGGCATCGGCGGTGATGACGTTGATCACCCCGGCCGGAATGCCCGCGCGGATCGCCAGCTCGGCTGCGGCCAGGGCGGTCAGCGGGGTTTGTTCGGCGGGCTTGATGACCACCGGGCAGCCCGCTGCAATCGCTGGGGCGACCTTGCGGGTGATCATGGCCAGGGGGAAGTTCCAGGGCGTGATGGCGGCGCACACGCCAATGGGCTGGCGGATCACCATCAGGCGGCGGTTGTTGTCAAACTGCGGCAGGGTCTCGCCATTGATGCGCTTGGCCTCTTCGGCAAACCACTCGACAAAGCTCGCGCCGTAGGCCACTTCGCCGCGTGACTCGGCCAGCGGCTTGCCGTTCTCGGCCGTCATCATGCGGGCCAGGTCTTCCTGGTGCGCCATCAAGAGGTCAAACCAGCGGCGCATCAGGATGCTGCGCTCCTTGGCGGTTTTCTGGCGCCAGGCGGGCCAGGCGGCGTCGGCGGCGGCAATGGCCGCCTCGGCATCGGCCGCGCCCAGATTGGCCACCTCGGCCAGTTGAAGCCCGGTGGCCGGGTCCAGCACCGCAAAGCGCTGGCTGGCGCCCACCCACTGCCCGTTGATCAGGGCGTCGGTCTTGAGCAGGCTGGGGTCTTTGAGCAGGGCCAGGGGGGAGCTGTTCATGTCCATGGGGCAGGGGAGATAGGGGTGAAAAAAGACGAGTCTAAGCGTTTGCGTTCGGCCCTGCTGTCGCCTGGGCGAGGTGGGCAGGGATCAGGCGCGCGGGCGGCGCAGCTGAAAGTCCAGGTGCGCCTTGACGCTGGGCCACTCGGTCGCGACGATGCTGTAAACACAGGTGTCGCGCAAGGTGTTGGGCGCATCGGGGTGGCGGTTGATCTGGTGCGCGCGCAGCACGCCGTCGAGCTTGGCCCCCAGGCGCTCGATGCCGCGGCGGCTGGCGTGGTTGAACCAGTGGGTGCGGAACTCGACCGCGATGCAGCCCAGGGCCTCGAAGGCATGCGCCAGCAGCAGGCGCTTGGCCTCGGTGTTCAAGGCGGTGCGCTGCACCGAGCGGCGGTACCAGGTCGAGCCGATTTCCAGGCGCTGGTTGGCCGCGTCGATGTTCATGTAGGTGGTCATGCCCGCCACCTGGCCCTGCGCGTCCAGCACCGCAAACGGCATCATGCTGCCCTGGCGGCGCAGCGCCAGGCGCCGCTCGATTTCGGCGGCCATGCCGTCCGGGTGGGGGATGGCGGTGTACCACAGGCGCCAGAGTTCGCCGTCCTGCACCGCCGCCACCATCGCATCGTGGTGCTCGGGGGCCAGGGGCACCAGCTGCACATGCTGCCCGCTCAGGTGAAGGTCTTGGGTCGCGTTCATGGGCGCATTGTGCACCGGCCCGAGGGGGGGCAAAACGGGTTTGCGGCCTGTTTTTCCAGGAGGCCGCGCAATTTGCGAAAATAGCGCGTTTGGCCAGACAGGGGTCCGGCCACCACCTACCGCAGCAACACCATGAGCACCCGTTTCAGCGTCGCCGACATTCGGCGCACCTTTCTGGACTTTTTTGCCTCCAAAAGCCATACCGTGGTCGCCTCCAGCCCCTTGGTGCCGGGCAATGACCCGACCTTGATGTTCACCAACTCGGGCATGGTCCAGTTCAAGGATGTCTTCCTGGGCACCGACAAGCGCAGCTATGTGCGTGCCGCCTCGGTGCAGGCCTGCCTGCGCGCCGGTGGCAAGCACAACGACCTGGAGAACGTGGGCTACACCGCCCGCCACCACACCTTCTTCGAGATGCTGGGCAACTGGTCGTTTGGCGACTACTTCAAGCGCGAGTCGCTCAAGTGGGCCTGGGAGCTGCTGACCGAGGTCTACAAGCTGCCGCCCGAGCGCCTGCTGGCCACGGTGTACGCCGAGGACGATGAGGCCTACCAGATCTGGACCCAGGAGATCGGCCTGCCCCCCGAGCGTGTGATCCGCATTGGCGACAACAAGGGTGGCCGCTACAAGAGCGACAACTTCTGGATGATGGCCGACACCGGCCCCTGCGGCCCCTGCTCGGAAATCTTCTACGACCACGGTCCGCACATCCCTGGCGGCCCCCCCGGCAGCCCGGACGAAGACGGCGACCGCTTCATCGAGATCTGGAACAACGTGTTCATGCAGTTCGAGATGCACGAGGACGGCTCGGTCACCCCGCTGCCCGCGCCTTGCGTGGACACCGGCATGGGCCTGGAGCGCCTGGCGGCCATCTTGCAGGGCGTGCACAGCAACTACGAGATCGATCTGTTCGAGGCCCTGATCGGCGCGGCTGCGCGCGAGACCGGCGGCACCGATCTGCACAGCCCCAGCCTGCGCGTGATTGCCGACCACCTGCGCGCCACCGCCTTCCTGGTGGCCGATGGCGTGATCCCCAGCAACGAAGGCCGCGGCTATGTGCAGCGGCGCATCATCCGCCGCGCCATCCGCCACGGCTACAAGCTGGGCCGCAAGAGCCCCTTCTTCCACAAGCTGGTGCCCGATCTTGTTGAGCAGATGGGCCAGGCCTACCCGCACCGGGCCGCGCAGGCCGAGCGCGTGATGGGCGTGCTCAAGGCCGAAGAAGAGCGCTTCTACGAGACGCTGGAAAACGGCATGCAGATCCTGGACGCGGCGCTGGCCGGTGACGCCCGCGTGCTGCCCGGCGAGGTGGCCTTCAAGCTGCATGACACCTTTGGCTTCCCGCTCGATCTGACCAACGACGTCTGCCGCGAGCGCGGCGTGGGCGTGGACGCCGACGGGTTCAACACCGCCATGACGCGCCAGAAAGAGCAGGCCCGCGCGGCCGGCAAGTTCAAGATGGACAAGGCGTTGGATTACAGCGGCCAAGGCAACGACTTTGTGGGCTATGAGCAGCTCAGCAGCCACGCCAGGGTGCTGGCCCTGTATGTGGACGGTGTGCCGGTGTCGGCGCTGGAGGCCGGGCAGGCCGGGGTGGTGGTGCTGGACACCACGCCCTTCTATGCCGAGAGCGGCGGCCAGGTGGGCGACCGCGGCATGCTGCACAACGGCGGCGCGCAATTTGATGTGCACGACACCCAGAAGATCAAGGCCGATGTGTTTGGCCACCATGGCGAGCTGGCCCACGGTCGCCTGCAAGTGGGCGATGCCTTGCAAGCCCATGTGGACACCGCCGCCCGTGCGGCCACGGTGCGCAACCACAGTGCCACCCACCTGATGCACAAGGCCCTGCGCGAGGTGCTGGGCGATCATGTGCAGCAAAAGGGCTCGCTGGTCACGGCCGAGCGCACGCGCTTTGACTTTGTGCACAACGCACCGGTCAGCGACGAGCAGATCCGCCGCATCGAGACCATCGTCAACGCCGAGATCCTGGCCAATGCCGCCACGCAGGCGCGCGTGATGGACATCGAGTCGGCGCAAAAAACCGGCGCCATGATGCTGTTTGGCGAGAAGTACGGCGAGACCGTGCGCGTGCTCGACATCGGCTCGACCCGCGAGCTGTGCGGCGGCACCCATGTGCGCGCCACCGGGGACATCGGTCTGTTCAAGATCGTGGCCGAATCGGGCGTGGCCGCCGGGGTGCGCCGCGTCGAGGCGGTGACCGGCGAGAACGCGCTGGCCTATCTGCAATCGCTCGAGGCCACGGTGGCGCAGGCCGCCAGCACCCTCAAGGCGCCGGTGGACCAGCTGCAGTCGCGCATTGCCCAGGTGCTGGATCAGGTGCGCGGCCTGGAGAAGGACCTGGCTGCCCTCAAGGGCAAGCTGGCGTCTGCCCAGGGCGACGAGCTGCTGGGTCAGGCGGTGGACGTCAAAGGCCTGAAGGTTCTGGCCGCGCGCCTGGAGGGCGCCGACGCCAAGGTGCTCCGCGAGACGCTGGACAAGCTCAAGGACAAGCTCAAGACCGCGGCCATCGTGCTGGCGGCGGTCGATGGTGACAAGGTGCAGATTGCCGCCGGCGTGACCGCCGACAGCATTGGCCGCGTCAAGGCCGGCGAGCTGGTCAACTTTGTGGCGGCCCAGGTGGGCGGCAAGGGCGGTGGCAAACCCGACATGGCCATGGCCGGCGGCACCCAGCCTGCAGGCCTGCCCAATGCCCTGGCCAGTGTGCCGGCCTGGGTGGCCGAGCGCCTCTGATCCAGCGCCGACCGCTGCTTCTCCACCCCCTCTGCCGCGCCAGCCCAGAGGCGTGGACATGTATCCATCGCCGGCTGGGTTGGATCCAGCCACAACGGGGGCCCGCTGCTTCGCTTCGGGGCATGACATGGCTGGGGAGCTGGCAGCGCCTGAGCGAGCGCGCTGGCCGGGGCCTGCTTCAGGCGGCGGCCGCAGCGGCTTGGGGCCAGGCCAGGCTGCGCTGGCTCTCGAATGCGCGGGGTTGGCCGCTGATGGGGTCGACAAAGCGCAGACCGCGCGCCAGCAACTGCAGGGTCTGGGCATAGTCCTCGGGCTCGTCGGGGCCCCGGCGCACCACCGGGTAGAACTGGTCGCCCTCGATCGGCAGGCCCAGCCCCCACATGTGCACCCGCAACTGGTGCCGCTTGCCGGTGCTGGGCAGCAGGCGGTACAGCGCGCGCGGGCCCTGCACCGCCAGGCACTCGATGCGTGTGTGGCTGTTGGGCACCAGGCCCTCGTGCGTTTTCGCCTCGCGCATGCGGTAGAAGGCCTGCTCGTCCTCCAGCAAATGGCTTTCGCGCTCCAGCGGAAACGCCAGCTCGGCCCGCCAGGGGGCCACCGCCTCGTACACCTTGTCAATGCTCCGCTCGCGAAACAGGCCTTGGTAGGCGTCGCGGTCTTGCGGCCGTTTGCACAGCAGCACCAGGCCGGCGGTCTCGCGGTCGATGCGGTGCAGGGGGCTCAGGTCGGGGCATTGCAGCTGCGCCTTCAGGCGCACCAGCAGGGTCTCGCGCACATAGCGGCCTCCGGGCGTGACGGGCAAAAAATGCGGCTTGTCGGCCACCACCAGCAACTCGTCCTCGTACAGCACCCGTGCCTGCACCGGGATGGGGGCCTCGTCGGCCAGATGGCGCCAGTAGTACACCCGCGTTCCGCCCACATAGGGGGCGTCGGGGGACAGCGGCTGCCCGGCCTCGTCCAGCACCTGGCCCGCTTGCAGCCGCGCCAGCCAGTCCGTGCGATCAATCCGTGGCAGGCGCTCGCACAGGTGGTCGATCAGGCTCGGCCAGGGGCTTTGCCGCACCCGGGGCAGGGCCAGGCAGCTGGGCGAGACGCCGTCCCGCATGGCGATGTGCGGGTTCTTGGGCACATGGGCCATGGCCGGGGCGCGCTCAGCAGCGTTCGAACACCAGGTCCCACACCCCGTGGCCCAGCTTCAGGCCCCGGTTCTCGAACTTGGTGAGGGGCCGGTAGTCGGGCTTGGGGGCATAGCCGCCGCCCTCGGCGCCGGCCCGGTTGCGCAACTGCGGCTCGGCGCTCAAGACCTGCAGCATCTGCTCTGCATAGGGCTGCCAGTCGGTGGCCAGGTGCAGGTAGCCGCCGGGGCGGATGTGTCGGGCCAGCCGCGCCACAAACGGCGGCTGGATCAGGCGGCGCTTGTGGTGGCGGCTCTTGTGCCAGGGGTCGGGGAAAAAGATATGCACGCCGTCCAGGCTGTTCTCGCCCAGCATGTGGTCCATCACCTCGACCGCATCGTGCTGCACGATGCGGATGTTGCCAATGTCCTCTTCGCCGCAGCGCTTGAGCAGGGCACCCACCCCGGGCTCGTGCACCTCGCAGCACAGAAAGTTGTCGCCAGGGCGGTGCTGCGCGATGCGCGCCGTGGCGTCGCCCATGCCAAAGCCAATCTCCAGGATCAGCGGGGCCTGTCGGCCAAAGGCCTCGGCCGCGTTCAGCGCCTCGGCCCGGTAGGGCAGCAGAAAGCGCGGCCCGTACAGGTCAAAGGCGCGCATCTGCCCGGTGCCCATGCGGCCAGCTCGCAGCACATAGGTTTTGATGGTGCGCCGAAACGGTGTGTCGGCAGCGACCTCGGGGGCGTCGGACTCGGGATGGGGCGTGGGCTCGGACATGGCGGGGCAGTGCAAAGGGCAAACCCCCGATTATCGCGGTGGCCAGACCTGACCCTGTGGCCTTTGCTGCGGCCTCAGGGGTAGCGCTCTGCCCAGGCCGCCGTCCACGCGCCCAGCGCAGCGGGCACCGGGCCGGTGTGTGGGGGCAGGCCCAGCACCTTCGCCGCGGCGTTCAAGGCCGCCAGCGGGTCGTCCAGCACGAGCGGGGTGGCGCCGTTTTGCTTGGACAGTTTTTCGCCACGTGGGCCCAGCACCAGCGGGGTGTGCAGATAGCGCGGCGAGGGCAGGCCCAGGGCCTGCTGCAGCAGGATCTGGCGCGCGGTGTTGTCGCACAGGTCCTCGCCACGCACCACATCGCTCACGCCTTGCGCGGCATCGTCCACCACCACCGCCAGCTGGTAGGCCCACAGGCCGTCGGCGCGGCGCAGCACAAAGTCGCCCACCGCCTCGGCCACGTCCTCGGCCTGCGCGCCCAAACGGCGGTCGTGCCAGGCGGTGATGTTGGGCAGGCCCAGGCGCGTGCGCACCGCAGCCACATCCAGGCGCCAGGCCCGCGCGGGCCGGCCCTTGAGGCCCTGGCGGCAGGTGCCCGGGTAGACCGGTGTGCGGTGTCGCAGCACCGGTTGCGGCTGGGCGCGCTCAATGTCTTGCCGGGTGCAGGCACAGGGGTAGGCCAGGCCTTGGTCCACCAATTGGGCCAGGGCGGCGGCATAGGCCTCGTGGCGCTGGTGTTGCCACCAGACCGGTCGGTCCGAGACCAGGCTGCAGGCGGCCAGTTGCGCCAGCAGCGCGTCGCCCGCACCGGGCACGCAGCGGGGGGTGTCCACGTCTTCGATGCGCACGCACCAAGCGCCACCCTTGGCCCGCGCGTCCAGCCAGCTGGCCAGCGCGGCCACCAGCGAGCCCGCGTGCAGCAAGCCGGTGGGTGAGGGGGCAAAACGTCCGCAGTCCGACGAGGCCATGCGCCTTCAGTGGCGACCGATCATGGCCAGGGCCATCGAGAGGCCCGAGACAAAGGCGTTCTCGACGCGGTGGCCCAGGCACCAGTCGCCGCACAGGCCCAGGCCCGGATCGCGGTGCCACAAATGCGTCTGGCCCAGCGCGTCGCGCGTCTTGGCATAGAGCCAGCGGTGCGCCTGCACATGCGCGGGTTCGGCGCGCAGGCCGCTGACTTCGCCAAAGGCCTTGAGCATCTTGGCGCTCACGCGTTCGGGCGTGTCCTGCAAATGCTCGACCGACCACGAGGCGCTGGCCTGCAGGGTCCAGCGCTCGATGGCGCCACGACCGGGTTTGGAGGACTCGCGTGCCATCCAGGCCAGACGGTGGTGGGTGCTGCGCGCCACGTTCCATTGCGGACCCAGGGTCACCAGGCCCGGCTGCACGGCTTGCGGCCACGCCACCATCAGGGTCCAGCACGGGTCCATGCGCACGCCGCGCAGGTCCTCGGCCCAGGGGCTGAGGTCCGAGCCCTGCAACAAGGCTTGCGCTTGCGGGGCGGGCAGGGCCAGCACCACCGCGTCAAACCCCGTGTGCGCGTGCGCCGCGCCCTCGGTGTCCTGGGTGTGCAGCTGCCAGGCGCCGCGTCGCTTGCTGCTGCGCGCCATGCGCAGCACCTGCTGCCCATAGACCACCTGATCTTGGCCCAGGCCGGCGGCCCAGGCCTCGGGCAGGGATCGCATGCCGGGCACGCCGACCCAGTGCGGCTCGCCGCCAGGCAGGCCGGCTTCAAGCACATGGCCCAGCGGGTCGAGCACGCGCACCGAGGTCGCGCTCCAGGGGCGGTGGCTGCCCGGCACGGTATCGAGCGCCTGCTGGAAGCGCTTGTCGCGCACCGTGAAGTACTGCGCCCCGTGGTCAAACGAGCCAAACGGGCTCTCGCGCGTGGCCATGCGCCCACCGGGGCGGCGGCTTTTGTCGAACAGGGTGACGCGACGACCGGCCTGGGCCAGGGTGCGCGCACAAACGATGCCGGCCATGCCGGCTCCCACGATGGCGATGTGTTGAGGCATGACCGCACTCTACACGGGTTGCGGGTGTTGCAGCAATGCGCGGCGTGTGCGGGGCTTGGCCAGGCGGTCCAGCCACCAGCGCAAGGCCTTGCCCGGCGGGGCGTCGCGCCCCTCGCGCCAGAGGTAACGTGCATGCTCCACCCGGGGCTTGGCCACCTGCCGCTCCACCAGCCGACCGCTGGCAATCCAGGGCCGCGCCACCGACTCGGGCAGAAAGCCGCCGCCCAGGCCGCGCAGCTGTGCCGAGAGCTTGCTGGCCAGATCGGGCACGGTGAACACCTCTTGTCCGCCCATCAGGCCCACCGTCATGCCCTGGCCGCGCACCACGCTGTCGGCCACCGCCACCGCCCGGTGTTGCTGCAGCTGCCGCTCGGTCAGCGGCTCGGGCATCTGCGCCAAGGGATGCTGGGGTGCCACGGCGTAGACAAAGCGCACATCGCCCATGGGCTGCTGCTGAAGCTCGTGGCGCATGCCCGGCTCGATCAAGACCCCAAGCGCCAGATCGGCCTGGCCGCTGGTCAGCGCTGCCAGGGTGCCCGAGAGGTTTTCGTGGCGCAGGCGCAGCCGGGTGGGCGCCTGCAGGGCCAGAAAGTCGGCGCACAGGTCCATCAGGGGTTCACGCGCGACCACGCCGTCCACGGCCAGCGTCAGCACCGCCTCCCAGCCGGTGGCAACCCGGCGCACCCGGTTGGCCACCGCGTCGAGCTCGTGCAAGAGGCGCTCGGCCTCGCGCAGCAGCTCCCGGCCGGCGGCGGTGGGCCGCGCCTGGCGCGCGCTGCGGTCAAACAGCAGCACATCCAGCCCGTCTTCGAGCTGGCGCACCCGGTAGGTCAGGGCGCTGGGCACCATGCCCAGCGCACGCGCTGCGGCGGCAAAGCTGCCGTGCTCGGCAATGGTTTGCAGCATGTGCAGGGTGTCGGGGCTGAGAACACCCCCAGGAATTTGCACGGATGGTGACGAATCATTCATGATTTTTGAATGATGACGGCAAAGCCACTCAACCGTCAAGCCGCTGTGGGGCGCTACAGTTCTGCCATGGTCCACATGGGGTGGGCCGACCTGTCAGGAGACCTCGCCATGATGACCCTTCGACGCTCGGATGCACGCGGCCTGGCCGATCACGGCTGGCTGTACAGCCGCCACAGCTTCTCGTTTGCCGAGTACCACGACCCGGCGCACATGGGCTGGGGCAATCTGCGTGTCATCAACGAGGATCGCATCGCCCCCGGCACCGGCTTTGGCACCCATGGCCATCGCGACATGGAGATCATCAGCTATGTGCTCGAGGGCGAGCTCGCGCATCGCGACAGCATGGGCAATGTCAAGGGCATCCCGCCGGGCGATGTGCAGCGCATGAGCGCGGGCAGTGGCGTGCGCCACAGCGAGTTCAATCTGGCCCAGGGTCAGGTCACGCATTTCCTGCAGATCTGGATCGAGCCCAATGAATTCGGGGTCACGCCCAGCTACGAGCAGACCAGCGTGCCGCCTGCGGCCAAGAACGGTCAGCTGGCCTTGGTGGCCGCGCCCCGCACGCAGGCGTCTGTGCCCGCTCATGCGGTGCGCATCCACGCCGATGCCCGGCTCTATGCGGGTTGTGTTGACGGCGCCCAGACGGCCGAGGTGGCGCTGGCCCCTGGTCGCAAGGGCTATGTGTTCATGGTCCGTGGCGCCGCAGAGGTCAACGGCCAGTCGCTCGGTCAGGGCGATGCCTTGATGCTGGCCGACGAACCGGTGGTGCGCATCGCGCAGGGCCAGGCGGCCGAGGTGCTGGTGTTCGATCTGGCCCCCTGACGTTTTTGTTTTTTTAAAAGGAGTTTTTCATGGCAAAGAATATTGCAGTGGTTTACCACTCGGGCTACGGCCACACCCAATTCATCGCACAAGCGGTGGCACGCGGCGCTGGCGCGCAACTGGTGGCGATTGACGCCGACGGCAACCTGAGCGATGCCGACTGGTCCGCGCTGGACGCCGCCGACGCCATCATCATGGGCTCGCCCACCTACATGGGCAATGTGAGCTGGCAGTTCAAGAAGTTTGCCGATGCGTCTTCGCGCCGCTGGTTCACCCGCGCCTGGCAGGACAAGTGGTTTGCCGGCTTCTCGGTCAGCGCCAGCCTGGTGGGCGACAAGGGCATGACCCTGGCCTACCTGAACACCCTGGCCTCGCAGCATGGCGGCCTGTGGATCAGCCTGGGCATGGCCCCGGCCAATGCCAGCGCTTCCACGCGCAACGACGTGAACAACCTGGGCGGCTCGGTGGGCCTGCTGGTGCAAGCGCCTTCGGACGCTGGCGCCGACAAGATCCCGCAAGGCGATGTGGACACCGCCGTCAAGTTTGGCGAGCGTGTGGCCGCGGTGGTGGCCCGCTGATCGGTCCATGACCCCAGGCGTCGCGCAGGCGATGCCCCCAAGGCCCGCACGCAAGTGACGGGCCTTTTTCTTGGCTGGCTGGATCATGGCGCCAGGGGCAGACCGTGCGCGCTAGAGCACCCATTGGAAGTTGGCCTCGGTCAAGGCGGCGTTGACGCCGCTCAGGGTCAGCTGGTCGCTGCCATGGGTGATGACGGTGTCAAGGCCCACGCGCTGGATCACCAGCGCGCCCCAATGCAGATTGGCATCGCGCTCGAAACTGATGACATCGGTTCCGGGCACAAAGTCGGTGATGGTGTCGTGTCCCCAGCTGGCGCTCATGACAAACACATCGGCGCCCGCGCCCCCGGTCAGGGTGTTGTCCAGGGGGTTGCCAATCAGGGTGTCATTGCCGGCACTGCCCACCGCGTTTTCGATCTCGCTGCCGTAGCAAATGCCGATGTTCTCGGGGATCTCGCCCACGGTACAGAACTCGCCCTGGTTCAGATTCAGGATCACCCCCGATCCCGCCGGCACATCGGTCGCGCGCAGCGTGTCCACACCACCGCTGTCGTACACCACATCGATGGCGTTGATGCTGAGGTTGCGGGTGGCCCAGCCCAGGGCCCAGTCGGTGTTGTCGGCAAAGGACGTGCGCGCACCATAGAGGTATTGCAAGGCCGCGATGTCAAACAGCATGTAGTCGTTCGGGTATTGGCTGCCAAACCCATCGCCGTTGTGATAGGTCATCACCGTGTACCTGGCGTTGTCCTCCTCCAGGGGCAGGAAGGGGCCCGGCGAGCCACCGCCGCCAGCGTTGTAATTGCCAGGGTGCTTGAGCCCCAGGGTGTGGCCCAATTCATGCGCCATGGCATGGCGTGCCCAGGCGCTGTTCAGGTCGGCATCGCTGTTGAGCCAGAAGTCGCCGTACTCATCGCCCGTGCTGCCGGCGCTGTCGGCCTCCGGGTAGTAGCCGTAGCCGCCAATGCCGGCCTCCATCGCGTAAGCGCCCAGGGCAAGGTGCGCGTCTGCGGCATTGGCCACCTCGGTGAACTCGATCAAGGTGTAGACCGAGATGGCCATCAGCACATGGTTGAACGTGGCCTTCATGCCCTCGGTCCAGGGTGAAAAGCTGACCGAATCCGAGGCTTTGTTGGGGATGAGTGCGGGGTCGGCGTAATAGGCCGGCCAATCTCCCAAATAGGCGTATTTGATCCGTGTGACCGCATCACCTTGGCGGCCCGAGGCCGGTGTGCTGTCGGGCCAGTGCGGCTGGTACGACGGGATCAGGGCCTGCACATGGGCGGCTTGGGCATGGAGTTGACTGCTTTGCCCCTGCACGCGCCAGCTGTTGGCCTGCTCGGGAACATCCCGGTCCTGGGTCCACATGCGGTTGCCCGAGAGGTCGGCCAAACGGGTGAAGAGGTTCTCGACCACGCCCACCTGAACCCCAGCGCTGAGATCCTGATCGCCAGCGGCCACGGTGTACTGAAAGACCAGCTCGGGCGTGAGGATGGAGCCGTCTTGCCGGGAAATCCCGGCCGCTGCGGTCAAGGCCAGGTCCAACGATGCCCATTGCGAGGTTTGGCCAATGGACAGACCGATCCGCGCTTGGCTCAGCCCGGGCCACTGCGTGGGCAGGACCTGCAGCCATTCCGAGGCGGGCACCACCACCCGCAGCACATCGCCGACGCCCAAGGCCTGGCCAGCGTCTTGCCAGGCACTGCCATCGGCATGCCAGGCGCTGACGCTGGCCATTTGCAACACGGGCCGGGTGATGTCCTCGGGCAGGGACTGGGTCTTGCCGGCATAGGCGATGCGATCGCCCGGCTGCACCGTGTGGCCCTGTCCCAGCGACACGCTCCACCGGGATTCGACCGAGTTGGCCGACAGGGTGAAGCTGCCCCAATAACCATCGAGTGCCGACTGCCAATCGTTGAGCACGCCGTGGTTGATGAACCAATGGCCGGCATGCAAGACCCCCTCCCGGGGCAGGCTGGCCGTGCCAAAACCATTGCTGTTGCCGCCAAACCACCACGGCTGGCCTTCGGCCGAGGCGGTGCTCAGCACATAGCGGTAGGGCATGCCCTCGGCTTGCCAAAGGTACCAGGTGCTGCCCAATCCGGTGCTGGCATAGATGGGCATCTGGCGATTGGGCTGCAAGGCCTGTCCAAGGTGCTTGAATCCAGTGAAATTCAGGCGCTGGACGGCGTCGGCGCTTTGTTGTTGAAAGGTGGTGTTTGACGCGGGGCCCTCCAGTGCGCCGGTGCTCAGTGTCAAGCTGCTGGGCCAGGTGGGTTCGATGGTGGCGCCGGTGCCCAGGGAGCGGGTGCTGCCGTCCGGGGCCGTGATCGAGAACATGCCCATGCGCACGGCGGCGCTCATGGCGCTGGCGCTGGTCGGGATTGGCGAGACCCATTCGAAGGTGTCGCTCACGGCGGATCGGAACGCTCGCTGGTCCACACTGATGATCTGACTGGCGCTGGGGCTGCTGGCGCCCAGCACCAGCCAGCTTGGTGCGGCGCTGCGGGCCTGGCCTTGCGCATCGCTCAGGGTCACGCGCAGCTCGGGCACGCCCGTGGGATCCGGGGTGATGCGGGTGGCCGCAAACGCCGCTTGCAATTGCGCCAGGGTGCCCGACCACTGGACCCCAGGCACATTCGGCTGGGCGTCTGGCCAGAGGGCCGGTAAATTCAGCTGCGCGCGGCTGGGCAAGAGGGTCAGGGTGTAGGTGGCGCCCAGCCGATCGGGGGCGGCCGTGAAGGCCCAGTCGGGCAAGTCATTGGCCAGGTCGCGTTGAACCACCACCGGATCGGCGGTGGCCAGAATGCGCAAGTCCAAGGTGTCGATGGCCAATCCGCCCAACAACTGGCTGACGCCCTGGTTGGTGTTGCCCGCGGCATCGGTCAGGCGGTTGGCCAACACCTCGATCTGGGCGCTGCTCAGGGTTTGCGCTGCGGGCGTGAACGTGGCGCTGAAGTGGTATGGGCTCTGGGCCGTTCCCAGACCCTGACGGGCGCTCAAGGCCCCAAGCTGCCCACCGGTCACGGCCACATCGTCCAGGCCGAAACTCAGGCCAGGGTCTTCCGACACATAGAAGTCGATGGTGGCCGTTTGGCCGCTTTCCAAGCGGCTGACGCTGCTGCGGATCCAGACCCTGGGTGGCGTGTGGTCTGCTTGCGGATCCAGTCCGGGTGTTTGGGGGCTGGCTTGCCAGTCATCGCCCATGGCCTCCAGACTGGGATGGCCGGGCAGGTGCGCAAGAATGGACGCGACCAGCGCGCTGCCGTCGGCAAAGACCACCCGGTCGCCAAGGCCGAGATTGACCTCCTCGGTGCCTCGGGTCAGGCGCAAGACGGTGCCATTGAGGGACTTGAGGTAATCCGCCCAGCGACCGGTGAGGTAAATCGTGTCGACACCACCCAGACTTTCGCTGAAGTCCACGGACGAGCCGGGTTTGACGTAGACCACATCGTCCAGGCCGGTGCCCTTGAGCACCAGCTGGGCGCCCGGCAGCACCTGGGCCATGGTGCTGGCCTCATCGCCGGCACCATAACCCAGCACCAGCGTGGTGTGCTGGGGGGCTTCGATCAGGCGTGTGAGCAAATCGTCCGTTGCACCATCGGCGTTCAGGCTTGGATCCAGGGCTGGGGTGTTGGCTTGTGCTTGAAGGGCCGTGATCCAGTCATGCGTGAGGATCGTGCCGTTCAGAAACACCAGGCGGTCCCCCTCGGATGCGCGGATCTGCAAACCATCGCTGCGTGAAATGCGCAGGGCGTTGCCAGTAAGGCTGACGGAAAACTCCTCGCGCCAGCCCTTGATGAAGAGCACATCGCTGCCGAGCAGGGACTCGGTGAAGTCGAGGTCAAAACGACCGTCGATCACCACCACATCGAGGCCGCTGCTGCCCTTGATGACCAACTGCTGACCGTCGAGGGACGGGCCAGCGCCCAAGGCCAGGGTGCAGTCCAGAACGTTGAGGTCATCAAGACCTTGTCCAGCCTGCATGAAGTAACGTGAAATCCTGCCCATTCGATGCCTGGCTGGTCTTGATCAGTCCGGGCTGGCGTTCTTGCGGTGCATGGCCCGACCCTGGGTTGAAACAGAGTGTCTTCAACACCATACCGGCTGTTGGTGATTGGGGCCATCACAAAAGCTCATTGGTCAATCCCTGCTTGGCATGGGCCATGCCAGCGCGGCCGGCGCGAGGGCCACGCCCAGCGGCCCACCGACGGGATGGGCAGATGCCTTAAGTCTTGGCCTTGGGCACACGGCCCATCAGATAAAACTCGGGATTGGGCATCATGCCGGTCACGCTGGCCATTCGGTTGGAAAGACCAAAGAAAGCGGTGATGGCGGTGATGTCCCAGATGTCCTCGGTGTTGAAGCCGTGGGCCTCCAGGGCTGCGAAATCGGCCTCATCCACTTGATCGGAGGCGCTGCAGACCTTCAGGGCAAAGTCCAGCATGGCGCGCTGGCGCGGGCTGATCTCGGCCTTGCGGTGGTTCACCGCCACCTGGTCGGCCAGCAGCGGTTTTTTCTCGTAAATGCGCAAGATGGCGCCGTGCGCGACCACGCAGTACAGGCAGCGGTTGACGGCGCTGGTGGCGGTGACGATCATCTCGCGCTCGCCCTTGCTCAGGCCACTTTCGCGTCCCACGGTCTCCGGCGTCATGAGCGCGTCGTGGTAGGCAAAAAAGGCACGCCACTCGGCCGGTCGGCGCGCCAGCGCCAGGAACACGTTGGGCACAAAGCCCGATTTTTCTTGCACCGCCAGGATGCGGTCCTTCAGGTCCTGGGGCAGGGTGTTGAGGTCGGGCAGGGGGAAGCGGTCGCTCATGGCAAGTCGGTCAGGGTCAAAACCCCATTATGGCCGTCGACTGGTGTTCTTCGGGCCTCAAGGGCCCGAGAGCAGTTGCTGAACCAACTCGGCGGTGGTGTGGGCGCGGTGCTTGCGCATCAGGCGTGCCCGGTAGATCTCGACCGTGCGGTGGCTGATGCCCAACTCGCGCCCAATTTCTTTGCTGGTCAAGCCCCGGGTCAGTTGCGCCGCCACCTCGCGCTCGCGCGGGGTCAGCTCGGCCGACACCGGCCTGCGCGCGCTCATGTCCTCAAAGGTCCAGATGCCAGCCTCGTGCGGCGCCTGTCGGTTCAGCGCCCGGCCCGTCACATGGCACCAGAAGGTCTCGCCCTGCAGCCGTCCGCCAACGCGCCGCATCAGGCGCTCGTCGGCGTACACCCCGTGGGTGTTCAGAATGGGCGTGATCCGCGCCCCGGTGCGCTCGTATTCGTCAACGCTGGGGTAGAGCATCAGAAAGCTCTGGCCAATCAGTTGTTGGCGGCTGGCGCCGAACATCTCGCACAAGCGTTGGTTGCAGTCGACCATGGTGCGGTTGCGCGAGAGCACCATGCCCACCGGTGCCAGGTCAAAGGCCAGTCGGTAATCGACGTCGGTGGGCGGATTGGGCAGGATAGGGGACATGGCAGAAACTCGGGCAGCACCTTACGAAAAACTACGTATCCAGATACGTAGTATCGTACGGATTCCACATCCCATGTTCAGGAGTGTTGCGTGAACAAAATCTTTTCTTCGGCAGCCGATGCGCTGCGCGATATCGTGGCCGACGGTCAGCTCTTGGCCGTGGGCGGCTTTGGCCTGTGCGGCATCCCCGAGGCCCTGATCGACGCCCTGCGCGACAGCGGTGTCAAGGACCTGACGGTCATCTCCAACAACGCCGGCGTGGACGGCTTTGGTCTGGGCAAGCTGCTCGAAACACGGCAAATCAAAAAAATGATTTCGTCCTACGTGGGCGAGAACAAGGAGTTCGAGCGCCAGTTCCTGGCGGGCGAGCTGGCGCTGGAGTTCACGCCCCAGGGCACGCTGGCCGAGAAGCTGCGCGCTGGCGGCGCGGGCATCCCGGCCTTCTTCACCAAGACCGGGGTGGGCACCATCGTGGCCGAGGGCAAGGAACTGCGCGAGTTTGATGGCGAGACCTATGTGATGGAGCGCGCCCTGGTGCCCGATGTGGCCCTGATCAAGGCCGACGTGGCCGACCGCTCGGGCAATCTGCGCTTTAACCTGACGGCGCGCAATTTCAACCCTGCGGCGGCCACTGCCGGCAAGATCTGCGTGGTCGAGGTCGAGCGCATTGTCGAGACCGGCGAGCTCGCCCCCGACGATGTGCACCTGCCCGGCATTTATGTGCACCGCATCGTGCACAACCCGACGCCCGAAAAGCGCATCGAGAAGCTGACCACCCGCGCCCGCAACGATTAAGGAGATCACCATGCCCTGGACCCAGGACCAAATGGCCGCGCGTGCGGCAAGCGAACTGCAGGACGGTTTTTACGTCAACCTTGGCATCGGCATCCCGACGCTGGTGGCCAACCATGTGCCCCAGGACATCGAGGTGTGGCTGCAGAGTGAAAACGGCATGCTGGGCATCGGCCCCTTCCCCTACGAGGATGAGGTGAATGCCGATCTGATCAATGCCGGCAAGCAAACGGTGACCACCATCAAGGGCTCGTCGATTTTCAGCTCCGACCAGTCCTTTGCCATGATCCGCGGTGGCAAGATCAACCTGTCCATTCTGGGCGCCATGCAGGTCAGCGAAAAGGGCGACCTGGCCAACTGGATGATCCCGGGCAAGATGGTCAAGGGCATGGGCGGCGCCATGGATCTGGTCGCCGGTGTCAAGCGTGTGATCGTGCTGATGGAGCATGTGGCGCGCAAGAAAGACGGCACCGAGGACCTCAAAATCCTGCCCCAGTGCAACCTGCCCCTGACCGGCGTGGGCGTGGTGGACCGAATCATCACCGATCTGGCGGTGATGGACGTGACGCCAGAGGGCCTGAAAGTGGTCGAGCTGGCCCCCGGTGTCACGCCCGAGTTGCTGCAGTCCAAAACCGGGGTGACGCTGCTGTTCTAAGCCCCTGGACAGCCCCCCAAGCCCCTTGCGGCCCCGCCTGTTGTGAAGGCGGATGCCCCAAGGGGTTTTTTTTGGCTCCGAAGCCATTGTCTGGGGCCTTGGCGGGGCGTCTTGTCAGGATGTTGCCGGGTTCCTTGATTAGAATTGCGGACTGTGAAAAATGCTTTCACCGACTAGAACGAGGACATCTCATGGCTGAATCTTCCAAGATCATTTACACCCTGACCGACGAGGCCCCGATGCTGGCCACGGCGGCTTTTCTGCCGGTTATTCGCACCTTTGCCGCCCCGGCGGGGATCGAGGTGGCCACCAGCGATATTTCGCTCTCGGGCCGTATCCTGGGCGAGTTTCCGGAGTTCCTGACCCCCGAGCAGCAGGTGCCCAATCACCTGGCCGATCTGGGCAAGCTGACGCTGCGCCCCGAGGCCAACATCATCAAGCTGCCCAACATCAGCGCCTCGGTGGCCCAGCTGACCGCCGCCATCAAAGAGCTGCAGGACAAGGGCTACAAGATCCCGGACTACCCCGAGAACCCCAAGAACGACGAGGAAAAAGCCATCAAGGCCCGCTATGGCAAGTGCCTGGGCTCGGCCGTCAACCCGGTCCTGCGCGAAGGCAACTCCGATCGCCGCGCCCCCAAGGCCGTGAAGGAATTTGCGCGCAAGAACCCGCACAGCATGGCCGAGTGGAGCCAGGCCTCGCGCTCGCACGTCTCGCACATGCACGCCGGCGACTTCTACCACGGTGAAAAGTCGATGACGCTCGACCGTGCCCGCGACGTCAAGATGGAGCTGATCACCAAGAGCGGCAAGACCATCATCCTCAAGCCCAAGGTCTCGCTGCTGGACCGCGAGGTCATCGACAGCATGTTCATGAGCAAGAAGGCCTTGCTGGACTTCTATGAGCGCGAAATCGAGGATGCGCGCAAGACCGGGGTGATGTTCTCCCTGCACGTCAAGGCCACGATGATGAAGGTCTCGCACCCCATCGTGTTCGGTCACTGCGTCAAGATCTTCTACAAGGACGCCTTCGAAAAGCATGGCGACCTGTTCAAGGAACTGGGCGTCAACGTCAACAACGGCATGGTCGATCTGTACAACAAGATCACCAAACTGCCGCAGTCCAAGCAGGAAGAAATCAAGCGCGACCTGCACGCCTGCCACGAGCACCGCCCCGAGCTGGCGATGGTGGATTCGGCCAAGGGCATCACCAACTTCCACTCGCCCAACGATGTGATCGTGGACGCCTCCATGCCGGCCATGATCCGCAATGGCGGCAAGATGTGGGGCGCCGACGGCCGCCTCAAGGACGTCAAGGCCGTGATGCCCGAATCGACCTTCGCCCGCATTTACCAGGAGATGATCAACTTCTGCAAGTGGCACGGTGCCTTCGACCCCAAGACCATGGGCACGGTGCCCAACGTGGGTCTGATGGCCCAGCAGGCCGAGGAATACGGCTCGCACGACAAGACCTTCGAGATCCCCGAAGACGGCGTGGCCAACATCACCGATCTGGAGAC